>Ga0180216_1002291_pt1 | contig 16184 bp, 11 predicted proteins | sample eDN3rd37CBELigMG_FD_128879 | JGI IMG/M metagenome (GOLD analysis project Ga0180216, IMG submission 128879) | Enriched Miracle-Growth compost microbial communities from Emeryville, California, USA - eDNA 3rd pass 37_C BE-Lig MG (version 2)... ... | reverse complement strand
GTTGCGCAACGTCCAACTCATCGTTTCAGGGCGTTCAATCGCTTTGCCGGGCAAGATCCGCAGTCTTGTCCTGTGCGTTTAGCTTTCGCAACATTCCGCCGATGCAAGCAGAGTAGGCGCTATTCCCGCCCGGCTTTGGCTGCGCGCGGGAAGCGGTGCCGAGCCCCGCGTGTCGCCCCCCATGCGGGTTGTGCATCTACAGTCCGGAGAGTGTGCATGGCAACGCAGGCGGTCTACTGGCACGAAGGCATGTTCCTCCGCCCGCAGCATTTCCAGGTGTGGGAGCGCCACGCGCGCGAGCTGATGCAGCGCGAAGGCAAGTGGAATCTCCACTACAACTGGGGCCTGCGGCGGGTGGAAATCGACCTCGATGCCCTGGGCAACTACCGCCTGGTCATCCGAGAACTGTCGGCCCGGCTGGGTGATGGCACACTGGTCGACGTGCCCGCGCTGGGCAACCTGCCGGTGCTCGACCTGAAAGAAGCCTTCGGCCGCGAAAATACCCTGACGGTTTACCTGGCAGTGCCGGTGTTTCAATTGGCGCGGGCCAACGTGTCCGCTAGCCCCACGGCCAATGGGGCGCGGTACATCGTCGATTCGCAGGAACTGGAAGACGAAAACACCGGCCTGAACCCTCAGCCGATTGAGGTCCGCCGGCTGAATCTTAGGCTGCTGCTTTCCGGTCAGGATCACTCCGGTTACGAGGTGCTGCCGATTGCCCGGATCAAACGGGCCGACCGCGCCGAAGCCGTCCCGCAATTGGACGAATCGTACATTCCGCCGATCCTGGCGTGTGACGCCTGGAAACCGCTCTGGGCAGGGCTGCTTCAGCAGTTGTACGACCGGCTGGGCAAGAAGCTTGAGTTGCTCACCACGCAAGTGGTGTCGCGCAGCATCAGCTTCGATAGCGTTGGCCAGGGCGACCGGCTGCTGTTCGAGCAATTGCGTGTGCTCAACGAGGCGTATGCCCCGTTCGACGTGATGGTCTTCGCCCAGGGCGTGCACCCGTTCTTTGCGTACCTGGAGTTGTGCCGACTGGTCGGCAAGCTGGCGATCTTTGGGGCGCAGCGTCGCCCGCCGGAACTGCCCAAGTACGATCACGACGATCTGGGCGGCTGCTTCTGGCGCGTCAAGCAACACATCGACGCGCTGCTCGATATTGTGGTCGAGCCCGAGTACAAGGAGCGGCCGTTCATCGGGGCCGGGCTCCGCATGCAGGTGGCCCTGGAACCGTCGTGGCTGGAAGAAGGCCAGCAGATGTACGTGGGCGTGCTCAGCCCGCTGCCCGCCGAACAATGTGTCCGCCTGCTTACCCGCGGGCTGGACATGAAGATCGGCAGTTCCGACCGGGTGGACGAAATCTTCCGGCAGGGGGCAGCCGGTTTGCGATTCACCTACGCGCAGCATCCGCCGCGAACGCTGCCCAGCCAGCCGGGGCTGACGTACTTCCTGGTGGATCGCGACTCGCAGCGTGAGGAATGGGACCAGGTTGGCCGTTCGCTGACGCTGGCCATCCGGCTTAACGAAAACCTGATCGTCAGCAATATCCAAGGGCAGCGGACGTTAAGCATCCGCATCGGCGGTCAAAGCACTACGCTGCAATTCACGCTGTACGTGTCTCCACGCCGCAACGAACAGGCGTAATCGCCGCCGCGTACGAACGCGGGGCAAGTGATTACTGAGCCGGAGGCTGCTGCTCCTGGGCCTGGCCGAATTCCTCCAGCGCCAGGGCACGCAGCCGCTTCAGGTCGAGCTTGCCGGACCCCAGCACGGGAATCTCTTGTACCTCGCGAAAGCTGTCTGGCGAGGGGATAAACAAGTTGGGCAGCCCCGCCTCGGCTAGCTTGCGGCACAGCTCGTGCGGCGATTTATCGGTGGGCAGGTGGAACACTACCAGCCGCTCGCCCTTGCGCTCGTCGGGCACGGCGGTGACAGCCACGCACACCTGGTCCTCATCCTCGGTCAGCAGGCGGTGCAGTTCCTCTTCCACCTTGAGGTGCGGAACCATTTCGCCGCCGATCTTCGAGAATCGGCTTTCGCGGCCGGTGATGTAGATGAAGCCATCGGCATCGATTCGGGCTACGTCGCCGGTGGTGTACCAGCCATCGCGAATGACCTCCGCCGTTTTCTCCGGATGATTGAGATAGCCGAGCATCACATTCGGCCCGGAGATTTGCAGCATGCCTTCCTGGTCGGGGCCGAGCACTTCGCCCGTTTCCAAGTTCACAATGCGGGCCCGTACACCAGGCACCGGCCGACCGACGCTGCCTTCTTTGATCGTAACACCCGCGCCCTCGGGAGCCCGATCCGGCGGGATGTTCACCGACACCAGCGGCGACAGCTCGGTGGTGCCGTAGCCTTCCACCGGCCGTACGCCAAAGGTCTGTTCAAACGCGTCGCACAGTTGCTTGGGCAGTTTCTCGGCACCAGCGACCACCACTTCGACGGTGGCCAGATCCTCAGGCTTGCAGCGTTTCAGGTAGCCCCGCAGGAACGTGGGAGTGCTGATCAGCAGCGTGACCTTGAAGCGCTCACACATCCGGCCCACGATCTTGGCGTCGAGTGGGCTGAAGTGGTAAACGCCCCGCGGCGAGAGCATCAGCGCCGTCCACAGCGTTACCGTGTAACCGAACGAGTGGAAGAACGGCAGCGTGCCTAGCAGCACATCGTCATCGCGGAGACGAACCACCTTGTTGACCGCTCCCACGTTGGAACCAATGTTCCGATGCGTGAGCATCACGCCCTTGGGCAGGTTGGTCGAGCCCGAGGTGAAGATCACCGTCAGCACATCGTCCGGCTTGAGCTTGTGCAAGCCAAACATGCGTTCCAGGATCGGAATGGGTAGCGCGACGGCTTGCAGCGCCGCGGCGATCTTATCGGCCGTGGTGATCTTGGGTCGCAGGTCATCGAGAAAGACGAGGTTGTCGAGCTTCACGTCGAGCTTTTCGACGACACGGCGCGTGGTCAGCACGTGCCGGATGCCGCACTCGTTGATGCAGTGCAGCATCTCCTTTTCGGTGAGCGTGTAGTTGAGGTTCACGCCGATCCTGCCGGTCAACGGGATGGCCGCGTTGACGATCGCGCCGCCGCAGCTCGGCGGAATCAGGATGCCGACGTACTTTTCGCCCGGCTCCAGCACCTCGCGCAGCAGCAGCCGGCGGAGGATGAATGTTCGCAGCAGCACATCGCGGCCGGTCAGTTCCTCGCCCATCGAATCGGCCAACTTGGGCGACTTGCTGTTCTTGCGACAATTACGCAGGAAAACGCGAGGTGGAATCAGTTCGTCGTTCATGTTCATGTCGCTCGAAACAGTCTCTATGAGTTGCAGCCGCGGCGGCCGCGTGCTGGTGGCAGCCGCAGCCAGCGCGTTCCCTCAAACATGGCGACGAGCCGGCGCAGCGTATAGCGCGGCCTCAACGTCGCAAGCGAAAACCCTCGGAAGGTCGTTACCGGCAGCAGTGCCAGCAAGCGCGCATGGGGCGGTTTTACCGCCTAACCCCCAGCGGTATTGATCGGCCAATTGTGCCGCCCGGCACCCACCGAAAATAACCAAACTGGCCGCGGCGCGTTCGCCGCCTGGTCAGCATGGCTCAAGAATTGCAGTTTACCGCAGGCTAGCGGTCGAAAGCACAGCATTGCCAGCAGCAATCAGCGGCAGCAGTAACGCCATCGTATGCGTAAGCCGCCGTGCCATGTTACCGGTGGCGCGTATTCGTCGGCACGTAGGCGCCGGTCGCTCAGCACTCGATCGACTGGCAGGGAATCTTGCGGTCGATGCGGCGCAGCAGCCCCCGCAACACACGGCCAGGGCCCACTTCATAGAACTCGTCGAAGCCTTCGGCCAACAGATACCGCATCGAGTCTTCCCAGCGCACCGGCTGAATAACCTGCTTGATGAGCAATTGCCGAATCTCTTCTGGATCGTCGTGCGGCTGGGCATCCACGTTCGAAACTACGGGGATGCTCGGCTTCTGCAACGGCACCTCGGCCAGCACTTCGGCCAAACGCTCGTCGGCCGGGTGCATGATCGGCGTATGGAACGCGCCGGCCACGGCCAACGGCACCGCCCGAGCCTGGTTCTTCTCGGCCAGTTCGGCCACGCGCTCGCATGCCGCCAGAGTGCCCGACACGACAATGTTGCCGGGGCACAGCAGGTTGGCCACCTGGAGCAGTTCGCCGTTGCGAGCCTGTTCGCACAGAGCTTCCACCTGCACGCGCTCCAGGCCGAGGATGCTGACCATGCCGCTGGGCGTGGCATCGGCGGCAGCTTGCATGGCCTGGCCGCGACGCTGCACCAGCCGCAGTCCGTCCTCAAACTCCAACACGCCGGCGAAGGTCATCGCCGTATACTCGCCCAGGCTCAAGCCGGCGGCTGCCTGGCACGAAAGCACCACGTCGGGCGATTCCTCGCGCAACACCTCGAGCGCCGCCAGGCTGGTGACGAACAAGGCCGGCTGGCTGAACTCGGTGGCGTCGAGCTGTTCCGACGGTCCCTCAAAGCACAGCTTGGCCAGGTCGTAGCCCAGTACCTCAGACGCCTGCTGGTACAGCCGGGCCGCAGCCTGGGATTTCTCAACCAGGGCCTTTCCCATGCCCACCGTCTGGGCGCCTTGTCCGGGGAATAAAAATGCGATCTTGCTCAAGGCGAAACGCCCTCGTTGAGGAAGCAACCGGGATGACTTGGCCCCCTAGGGCCCCCATTGCCCGCAAATCCTAGGGCGGGGCCCGTCGCGCTGTCAACCGGCCAAGCGGCCGATGCGTGACGACGTTACTGGCCGATGCGGCTTACCGGTATGGGCTCCAACGCGGGCGCCGGGCATCGCGGGCACCGCCGCGTTCGCCCGCCTTGGCGGCACCGTCTTCGGTGGCCGGCACCTTCTCCAGCTCGGGGAATTCCGGCGGAGCTTCGTCGCGACGCGTTTCGCGAACCGTCGGCGGCGGAGCCGGCAGTTCCTCGGCCGAGGGCTGCGGCGACGCCCCATCGGCGTTCTCGACCACCAGCGGCAGCTCAGCCCGAAGTTCCTTGCCGTTGTGCGTCACATAACGCACGTAAACCCGGATGCGCCCATGTTCGGGCGGCCGATGCGGCCAGGGAAGCTCGATGCGGATCCGGCCGTCGCTCGACTGATCGAGGTGCCCTTGGACTTCGCTCGCGGTGAAGGTCCACACGCCCATTTGGGCCTCGGACTGCCGGGCACTGTTGCCGCGGTACTGGTCAAGCAGTCCCTGGTCCCAGACGGCGATGGCGATCTGGCCCGCCGCCCGCACCAGCTTGCCCGATCCGTCGCGAGGCTCCAGCACGACGACGATGCCGTCTTCTTCGCCGCCGGAAATCGCGACGGTTTCCTGGGCATTGAGGGTGATGTACGACACGTCGGGGCGGCTGGCCGAAACCGCCTGGGCGGCACTGCGGCCCGAAGACCGGTTCCGCGACTCGAACTTGGGAGCAGACTGCAACTCCGGGCTGTCGCTACCCGGTTTGACCGGATCGCCCAGCTCGATGTCCGGCAGGTCGGGCTGTTCGTCCTTCCGCTCCTGCCGATCCGAACGGCTCCGCGAGCGCGACGACGAGGACGAGTCGCTCTGCTCGTCTTTTTCCTTTTCCCGCTCGCGTTCCAAGCGAGCCTGCATCTGCGCCAGCTCCACTTCCAACTGGAGAATCTTCTCGTTGAGCGCGAAGTTCTCCAATTCCAGCGGCTCGGTATTCACCCCGCGATTGCGGCACCCGGTCGTCAGGGCCAACAACGCGGTGACCATCAGCACCAGCGGCTTGATCGATTGGCAGAACATCATGTTCATCTCGCGCAAGCAAACCCACCGGGACATCCGTTCCGGCGCGGGAAATGTTCGACGTGCAACAAGGGCAGCTAGCCCGGCATGAAACCGGCCGAGCGACTGTCCTGAATCGTCACTTGTGTTGTCGTGCGTCGCGCTTGCGGGATGGGCGAGACGGGAACGAGCGAACGCTCTGGGTCTGAAGGGTCGTTGCCGCTTGTTCGGGCAAGCGGCAGGTTGTCTGGCCGCGATGCCGGGTCAAAGCATCGCCGCCAGACTTGGTTTGCCACAGAGGCCGCCACCACGCGGCAGCGGCCACTGCTACCGGCCTTACTTGCTGGCCGGCATGTGCTCGATCACCTGGTCGATCAGCCCGTAGGCCTGGGCTTCCTCGGCCGACATGAAGTTGTCGCGATCGGTATCCTGCTCGATCTTTTCCAGCGGGTGGCCGGTGTGCTTGATCAAGATGCGGTTGAGCCGTTCCTTGATCTTCCGCAGTTCCTTCACGTGGATTTCGATCTCGTGGGCCGTGCCTTCCATGCCAGCCAGCGGCTGGTGGATCATGATCCGCGAGTTGGGTAGCGCGAACCGCTTGCCGGGGGCGCCGGCGGTCAGCAGCAGGGCGCCCATGCTGGCGCACTGGCCGATGCAGTACGTGGCCACGTCGCAGTTGATGAACTGCATCGTGTCGTAGATGCCCAGGCCTGCCGTGACGCTACCGCCCGGCGAGTTGATGTACAGGTGGACGTCGGCCTTGGGGTCCTCCGACTGGAGGTACAACAACTGGGCCACCACCAGGTTGGCCACTTCGTCGTTGATGGCCGAGCCTAAAAAGATGATGCGGTCGGACAGCAGGCGGCTGTAAATGTCCATCGCCCGCTCTTCGCGGCCGCTCTTCTCAATCACATAGGGAATCAGTGGCATGATGTTCTTGCTCCGTCGGCAGCGGGCGTGGGAAGGCTCGCCGGTTCTATGGTTTCGCCACGACAGCCAAGGGCCGCCGCGACCTGGCAGCTACCGCCCCGGTATCTGGCACCGGCTGCGCGGGTTAACGTGTTTGTAAGCAGTTCTGGAGGTTGATCGAATAGCAACAACCGATTCGGCCGGCATCGTACCGCGGACGGCTTCCGACGGCGACCGCTGTTTGGACAACGCTTGCGTCCCTTAGTAGCTGGCCGGGGCAGCCCGCTTGCTGAGCCTGCGTTGCCGCCAGCGTACCCGCGACGGCTCCCCAGCCGCGTGCCACCCCTAGGACGCCGTCGCCTCGTCGGCGTCCGACTGCTTCTTCAGCACGTCGTCGACAATCCCGTATTCCTTGGCCTCGACCGCGTTCATGTAGAAATCGCGATCGGTATCCTTGGCAATGCGTTCGATGTCCTGGCCGGTGTGACTGGCCAAGATCTCGTTGAGCCGCTGCCGTTCCTTGATGATTTCCATGGCCTGGATCTCGATGTCGGACACTTGCCCGCCCACCTGACCGTACGGCTGGTGAATCATCACCTTGGAGTGGGGCAGCGCGAACCGCTTGCCCTTGGTCCCGCCGGCCAACAGCACCGCCCCGCCGCTGGCGGCCAGGCCTACACAGTAGGTGGCCACCGGGCAGGAAAGCATCTGCATCGTATCGTAGATGGCAAGCGTTGCTGTCACGCTGCCGCCGGGCGAGTTGATGTAAAAGTGAACGTCCTTGCGCCGGTTCTCGCTCTGCAAGTACAGCAACTGCATCACGATGCTATTGGCGCTGGCGTCGTAAATCGGCCCCTGCAGGAAAATGATGCGGTTTTCCAGCAGCAAGTCGGCCAGGGTCATTGGCCGTTGCCGCTGGTAATCGCGGTATGCCAGCACGGGGTCGAAAACCGGCGGGAAGTCACTCATGATCGCAAACCTTTTTGCAAGTGCTGTCGCACCTTTGGGATAGGTGTTCTCAGTAGCTGGGCGTCCGGCCCCTGGTAACTTGGATGGACGCCCCCCATTTCTCCAGCGGCGCCGTATCTTAGGGATTTTGGGGATTCTTATCTATGCCTGCTTTCTGCGGCGCGGCGGCAATTTGTCTGACCGAGTATACGCGGCACCGCGACTGCCTACAGAACTATGTACGTGAAGGCAACCTCAGCAGCCCACGCCAACACGCCAGCAAATGGCAACCCAAGCGTATTACGCCCAAGTTAGTACGCGAACAGGCAATTCTAGACCGCCACCTGAATCGGCGGCCAGATGCGCCCCCTGCTCTGGCGTCCCGCGTACAGACGTGATTGCGCTACGCTCGCTCCGATTCCCTGCGCGGCCGGAACCTGCGCACCTTAAACCGTATCCTACGGAGCCTGGCAGCCAAGGGAATCAGCGCCCCGCCCGCCGAGCAGGCGAGCGGGGTCGGCAAATTCTAGGGAGCTTCGCCGTTTGAGGCCAGACGACTCGTGGCAGAAGCAACGCCGCGGACAAAAAATCGCAGCAGAGATAACTATTCGATAGCAGCGGATTCGCCGCCCTCGGCCGTGCCAGCATCTTCGGCGGACGGCTCTTCAGCGGCATCCTGGCCGGCGGCAAAGTGGTCGATGGCCGTTTCGTTGCGCGTGGGCAGTTCAAACGGAACGTCGACGAACTTAGCGTTGGAGAGGATGAGCTGGATCGTCTTGCGTTCGACGATCTGGTTACGCAGGGCGTCCATTTGCCCCGTCTTTTCCAGCCGAGCCCGCACGCGACGCGGCGATTCCTGCAAATGAGCGGCGATCAGGTAGATTTCCAGATCGTATTCCTGCGGGGTCGCGTCGATGTTTTCTTCTTCGGCGATCCGCTCCAGGATAAAGTGCTCACGCAGAGCCTGCGCCGTAGCCTCGCGGCTGTTCTGGCGAAGGATGTTGATGTGGGCGCGGATTTCTTCTTCCGAGAAACCGCTGCGCCGCAGCTCCAGCACGCTGCGTTCCAGCTCGCGCTGAGCTTGCCGCCGTAACATTTCGGCGGGCAGTTCCCAATCGGCCGAAGCGGTGAGAGCCTTCAGCACGTGCTCGCGGGTACGGCGGTGTTGCTCGTACTCCATGCGACGCTTGAGGCTATCGCGAACGGCGTTCCGCAGCGCCTCTTCGCTCTCGTAGCCGCCGACCTGCTGCAGGAACTCCGGCGTAATTTCAGCCTTCTCAAGGCGTTTGACTTCAAGCACCTTGAAGACCGCACGAACTTCCTTGCCGCGGTTCTCGGGCTTTACGGCGTCGCCCGAGAGGACAAACGTGGTTTCGCGCTGTTCGCCGGCCTTCACGCCGGTCAGCAGCTTGCCGAAGTCGTCGATGCTGCCGTCGGCGAGCACCAAGCGTTCGCGGAGACGCACCACCTCTTCTTCGAGCGAGCTGAGCAGCTCATCGCCCTGGTAGAACTCAATGTCCAGGGCCAGCGAGTCGCCGAGCTCAGCGGGGCCATCGTGCGGCACCAAGCGAGCATTGGCTTCCAACGCCTCTTTGATGGCGTTGTCGACGTCGGCGTCGGAAATCTCCCGAGTCGGACGCTCAATTTCGAGGCCCTTCCACTCGGGCAGATCGAACTCGGGACGAACTTCGATGTTGAATTCGAACGTCAGCGGCCCTTCTTCGGGCACTTCGACCGCCTGCACGTCCAGATCCGGCTCGCTGATCGCGGCCAGATTGTGCTCTTCGGTGATCTGGCCGATGCTGTCGACCAGCAGCGCCCCCTTCACCTGGTCAGCCACTTCCTTGCGATAGCGGCTCTCGACGAGCTTGCGCGGAGCACGGCCAGCCCGGAACCCAGGAATCTGGGCCGTGGGCATCATCTCGCTGAAGGCCTCGTCGAAGTAGCGATTGATTTCCTCGCGGGGCACGGTCACGGTGATATGCCGCTCGCAAGCGCCGCGACTTTCGATGTCCACCTTCAAGTCGAGCCGCTTCTTTTCCTCTTGCTCAACCGCAGTGGAAGCGTCTGCAGAACCGGGGGTGGTCGATTCGTCCGAGGCCATGAATCTGCTTTCTGCTACGTTCCTAATAGCCAAACTCCCCGGGCCAGCTAGGATCCCGGGGAGTGATCAAAGAGCGGGTGATGGGATTCGAACCCACGACAACAACGTTGGCAACGTTGTGCTCTACCAACTGAGCTACACCCGCGTATTAGCGATAGGTGAGAGCGGTATTATAAGGCGGCCTTCAAGGCGTGCAAGAGGTCGATTGTAAACCTTTTGCAGGGCTGGCCTTCGCCCCCGTCGCTCTGTCGCAAATTTAGCTGCTTTAGCCGGGAAAGAAAAGCCCCCGGAGTGGGTGATTTTTTGGGGCTGGTGGGCCGCCTTTCCCGCGGACATTTCCGCCCGCGACGTTACGGAAAATCGGCCACTCACGGCGCTAACTTTAGCGGATTGCCATCGACTCCGCCACTGGCAGCAAACAGCGCCAACGCCTGCTTCACCGCCGCCACATCGTGAACCCGGAGAATCTGCACACCTTGGGCAGCCAAGGCCAATGCCGTGCCGACCGTGCCTGGGGTGCGATCTGTTTCTTTGTCACCAAGCCGCAGGTGGCTGAGTACCTTGGCGATGAATCCTTTGCGGCTTGGTCCCAACAGCAGCGGGCACCCCAGTTCATGGAACCGATAACATTCGGCCAGCAGCGTCAGGTTGTGCTGATGCGTTTTGCCAAAGCCGATGCCTGGGTCCAGTGCAATCTTCTCGTGGGCGATCCCAGCGGCAAGTAACGCATCGCGCCGCTCATGCAGGTACTGAAGGATATCCTCCGTCACATTGTCGTAGCGGGGATCGTCTTGCATGGTTTGCGGCGTTCCCTGCATATGCATCGCACACACTGCCGCGCCCGTGCGGCTGGCCACGGCCACCATGTCCGCATCGCCGGTGAGCGCGGTCACATCGTTGATGATCTCCGCTCCGGCTTCTACCGCGGCCTCGGCAACGAAGGCCTTGGATGTATCGATCGAAACCGGCACCGGCAGCTCGCGCGCAGCATACTCCACAATGGGCAGCACGCGACGCAGTTCTTCTTCGGCAGAGACGGGTGTGGAATACGGCCGCGTGCTTTCGCCGCCGATATCGAGCAGGTCGGCCCCTTCGTCAACCAGCCGCTTGGCATGTTCGCGAGCCAGTTGATGATCGAGAAAACGTCCGCCGTCGGAGAAGCTGTCGGGCGTGACGTTCACGATGCCCATCACCAGCGGCATCGTGCCCAGTTCCAGCGTTTCGGTCCGCAATTGCCAACGTGTGGCCCGGGCAGGAAAACGTGCGGCGAGGCTCAAGCCAGAATTTCCTTCACAATTCGCGCTTCTTGGGTGCCGGTGATGCGGTCTTCCAGGCCGTTCCGCAGGAACGAAAGCTCGCGGTAATCCATGCCCAGCAGGTGCAGGATTGTAGCGTGCCAATCGGCCACGCTGACGGGGTTTTCCACGGCCTTGTAACCGATCTCGTCGGTGTTGCCGTAGACCACGCCGCCCTTCACGCCGCCGCCGGCCATCCACAGGCTGAAACCGGCTGGACCGTGGTCGCGGCCCGCCTGCGAAATATCGCCATCGGCCCGCAACTGGGCGATGGGCAACCGCCCGAACTCGCCGCCCCAGATCACCAGCGTGTCGTCCAGCAGTCCTCGCTGCTTGAGATCGGCCAACAGAGCGGCAACCGGTTGATCGGTCCGATCGGCAGCCGCCTTGAGCGTGGACTCCAAGTTGTTGTGATTATCCCAGATCTGCCCGTTGATGAATAGCTGCACAAACCGCACGCCCCGCTCGACCAGCCGCCGGGCCATGAGGCAACGCCGGGCATACGAATCGGTGGGCTTTTTGCCGACCCCGTACGCATCGAGCGTGGCCTGAGTTTCTTGCGACAGGTCCAAAGCATCGGTCGCTTCCAGTTGCATCCGGGCGGCTAGTTCGTAGCTGGCGATCCGGGCGTCGAGCTGAAGCATGCCTGGCCGCTGCCCACGATGGGCCTCGTCCATTTGCCGCAGCAGATCACGCTGCAATTGAACGACCTGCGGCGGATCGGCGGTTTCTGGTTGCAGGTTCAAAATGGGCGAGCCTGTCGAGCGCAGCCGGGTTCCCTGGTAAACCGGCGGCAGATAGCCCGATTGCCAGTTCTGCACGCCGTTAACCGGCAAGCCCAACGGGTCATCGAGCACGACGTAGGCGGGCAGATTCTGGTTGACGCTGCCCAGCCCATACACCACCCAAGCCCCCAGCGACGGCAGGCCCGGCAACAACTGGCCGGAGTGAATCTTGTACAGCGCCGGTTCGTGGTTCGGATGCGAATTGAACATCGACCGGATCACGGCGATATCGTCCACGTGCTGGGCGATATGCGGCAACGCCTCCGATACCCACGTGCCACACTGGCCGTGCTGGCGGAACTTGTAAGGGCTGCGCATCAGCCCGCCGGCCGAATTCGGCGACGACACATCGGCCGCAATCTGGTCGAAATACGGCTGGCCGTGATGCTTTTCCAACATCGGCTTGGGGTCGAAAGTATCGACCTGGCTGGGGCCGCCATTCATGAACAGGTGAATCACCGCCTTGGCCTTTGGCTCAAAGTGCGGCTCACGCGGCTTCAGATCGTAGATGCGGCGGCTGCTCTTGTGTGCCGGCGCTCCCAGTGCCGCGCCGCTGCGCAGCAAGTCTTGCCCAAACAGATATGCCAGCGCTGCACCGTGAATGCCTTGCGACATGCGGTGCATGAACCCGCGGCGCGTGCATCCCTGCGTGCTGCGTGCTTGATCGTTAGCGGGAGTCGTGCTCATGGCGTTTGCTCTTGGGACAAGTATTGTCGATTTTGCGGGCGGCGGGCTTCGGTTGCTCTGGCGGGCTCAATCCACGTACAGAAACTCCGCCGAGTTCAGCAGGGCGTGGCAGTAGCTGGCCAGAGCACGTTGCCGGGCATCGGCGTCATCCTCTCCCTGCGATTGCAGGTGGTCGCGCCAGGCGGCGGTCAGTTCGTCCAACGCCTGCACGCCCTGCTGCCGTTCCTGGCTGGTGGCCGGGCGGCTGTACGCCAGCAGAATCGCCCGTTCCACCTGGGCCGTGGCGTCCTCGGCTTGGGCAGCCACCCGCTGGGCAAAAGCGGTGGCCAACTGACGCACCATACCATTGTTCATCAGGTACAAAGCCTGCTGGGCGACTGTCGAATCCACACGTTCCACGCAGTTGGGGTTCATCTGCGGCTGGTCGAAGGTTTCCAGCACCGTGGGAAGCTGGGTGCGGCGATGCTGTACATAAACGCTGCGACGCCACAGGCCGTCCTTCGGTTGCGGCGTAACCAGGCCATCGGCCCGCACTTCCACGGGGTCGGGCCGGCCGTACATTGCCAGCGAAAGTTTGCCCGATACGGCCAACAGCGAGTCGTTCAGTTCCTCGGCGGAAAGCCGGCGAAGCGGCATCCGCGACAACAATTCGTTATTGGGATCGGCGGCCACTAGTTCCTCGGTCACAGCCGACGACTGCCGATAAGCCGTGCTGGTCATGATGAGCCGGTGCACCGCCTTGATGCTCCAGCCGCGTTCCACGAACTCCGTGGCCAGCCAATCCAGCAGTTCCGGATGCGTTGGCGGCGTGCCGAGCTTGCCGAAGTTGCCCACGCTGGCCACGATGCCCCGGCCAAAGTGGTGCTGCCAGATGCGGTTCACCATCACCCGGGCTGTCAACGGATGATCCGGCTGAATCAGCCACCTGGCGAGCGCCAGTCGGCGGCCCGTCTTCTTGGCTCCCGGCCAAGGCGGCTGTACATCGAACGGCGTGCGGCCATCGGTCAGCACCGACGGAACCCCGGGACCGACCAACCGGCTCGGCTGCAGATAGTCGCCGCGGCGGTAGATGTAGGTGGGCGACGGTTCGCCCCGATCCCACAATGCCCGAACTTGCGGCTCGGCCTGTTTCTGCGATTGCAGCGACTGGATCTGGCGATCCACTGTCCGCTTCAGGTTGATGTATTCGGCCTGCTGCGCGACCTCTTTGTCCTCCAGGTTGCGTTCGGCCTTGAGCCGCTGGGCAAGTTGTTCGAGTTGCTGCCGCTGATTCTCGATCTGTCGCTCGATTTCGCGGTTGTTGGCCTCGACCTCGGCCCACTGCTCAGGTGTGCCCAGGGCGAGCGTGCGACTGGGGCGGTTCCCAACGGTTTGTCCTGGCACCGAGGCCGGCTTCAGCCAGTCGTGTTCGTCGTACGCCCCTTTGAAAACGGCCACCAGGCGGTAGTAATCGCGCTGTGGGATCGGATCGTACTTGTGCGAGTGGCAGCGGGCACACTTGATGGTAAGGCCCATCACCGTGGTGCTGAAGATATCGATCTCGTCGGCGACCACTTCCAGCCGTTCCGGCACGCGGTTCACTACGTCGGAGCCGGTGCCGTCGGGCGCCATCCGCAGAAAACCGGTCGCCACGAGGTTATCGACCATCTCCTGCGTGACCGTCTTGGCGTTCTCGACGTCGACCAGTTCGTCGCCGGCGATCTGTTCCAGCAAGAAGCGGTCGTAAGGCTTGTCGTCGTTGAACGCCCGAATCACGTAATCGCGATACTTGTAGGCGTTGGGCCGCAGCGGATCGGCGCTGCGTTTGCCTTCGGAGTCGGCATACCCCGCGGCGTCGAGCCAATGCCGCGCCCAGCGTTCGCCATATCGCGGCGAAGCCAGCAGCCGGTCGATCATCCGCTCGTACGCATCCGGCGCGTTATCCGCCATGTATAGGGCAATATCCTCGGGCGTGGGCGGCAGGCCGGTGAGGTCAAAGCTGGCCCGCCGCAAAAGCGTCAGCCGGTCAGCCGGGGGCGAAAAGGTGAGTCCCTGCTGTTCTAAGCGGGCCAGCAGAAACGCGTCGATCGGGTTGGCAACCTGCTCCGAATGCGAAACCGAGGGCACTGCCGGCCGACGCGGCGGCTGGAACGCCCAGAACTGCCGGTCCTCGTCGGTCACCAGCGGGTCGGGCTCAGTCGTGGCCACATCGGGCTCGACATGAACTTCCGGCGCGCCGAGCTTGATCCACCGCGTCAGCAGTTCGACTTCGCTGTCGCTCAGCGGAAAAACGCCCGCTTCGATCAGCTTCTTGCGCGGCGGCATTTCGCCGGCATGAATCTTCTTGAGTAGCAGGCTTTCTTCCGGTTTGCCGAGCACGATCGCCGGACCGGACTTGCCGCCCTTGAGCAGCGACTCCTTGGTGCGAACGTCCAAGCCGCCCTCCTGCTTCCGCAGCCCGTGACATACGGCGCACCGCAACAGCAGCAGCGGCTCAATATCGTGGTTGCTCACTTCGCTGGCCGCGATCAGTTCCTGCGGCGAGCCTTTTTCCAGCCGGGCCCCGCCAGCAATCCAATCGCGAATGGTGGCAACCTCGGCCTCCGAAAGCTTCTTGTCTTCTTCCGGCGGCATGAAGCCTTCGTGAACCATGTCGTACAGCAGGCTTTCGTCCAGCGAGCCGGGCACCACGGTGGCCCCGGACTCGCCGCCGCGAAACACCCCGGCTGCCGAACTGAGATCGAGCTCGGCCTTGCTCGTGACGTCGTTGTGGCAGCGAACGCAGTGCTTCTGGAATATCGGCTGCACGTGCTGCTCAAAGACGGGAACTTGCCCAGCCTTGGGCACCCCGCCTGCTTCGCCGCCTTCTTGAGGAGCCTCGCCAGCAAACGCGGGAGCCAAGAGGGCTCCCCAAACCGTCAAACCTAAGAGCCAATGAACCGACGGTCGGGGGGCGGTGAACATGGCAGGCCCGGCAGGAATGGGTGCGAGGCGGGAACGTGCCAGCGATCCGCGACCGTGCGAATCGCCGCAGCCAATGCGCTAGCACCCCGCAGAGGGGGCGGGGGCCAATCGCATGAATCGTTCTTGATCGGTCCCCAGGGTACCGGCTGCGGAACATTCCCGTCAACGTTTTCTTATGCGATGCGTCCGCCTGGCTCGCCCGCCGGGCGTGCCCTGCCCCAGTAGCGTGCGTGCCGATATAACATGGCCAGGCCGTAAAACTTGTCTCGCCGGCAAGGGCTGCCTTTCCGGCCTTGCTCGCCCCCGGGACAATCGCCAGACTTACACCAGGACCAATCCTTAGGGCGCGGGGTAGCCGAAAACACGGGGGGCAGCGCAATGGGCAAGCAAGAACGTGCCCACGCCAGCCGGTAACACGAAAGCCCGGCACGGCAGCGCCGCCGGCCAGAGATGCCCCCTGCAACCGGTGATACCTCGCCCACCAACTCACGCGGCATCAGGTGCCAAGCGGCCCCGGGGGCGAAGCTCCCCTGCCGCCCAACAGTCCCGCCCGCCGCACAACAGACATAGACGCAGCATCCACCCAGCAAGGTGATAGAACACGATGGCCAAACGGAAGCTCGCTAAGCAAACGGAAGAACCCGCCAAGAAAGCGCCGGTCAAGCTGAACGACCGCGACCGCAAGACGCTCGGCGACCTGGTCGGCCTGGCGAACGAGGTTGCCCAGTTCGCCGAGAAGCAGCG
>Ga0180216_1002290_pt1 | contig 16186 bp, 13 predicted proteins | sample eDN3rd37CBELigMG_FD_128879 | JGI IMG/M metagenome (GOLD analysis project Ga0180216, IMG submission 128879) | Enriched Miracle-Growth compost microbial communities from Emeryville, California, USA - eDNA 3rd pass 37_C BE-Lig MG (version 2)... ... | reverse complement strand
GGCGACCTCCAGACCACGGTGGATACGGTCGCCCAGGCGGTGTCCAGGGAGCCGTGGGTGCTCGGTGACCGGTTCTCGGCGGTCGATGTCTACCTGGGTTCGGCCATTCGCTGGACGCTGCACTTCGGGATCCTGCCGGACAGACCGGAATTCAGAGGATACGTCGCGCGGATTTCGGAGCGCCCCGCCTTCAAGCGAGCCGAGGCCAAGGACAAGGAAATCCAGGATCGCCAATCCTGACAATAGGAAGCCGGTGAGACGAGCGGCGAGATGCCCAGGCGGAGGCGGGTGACAGCGACGGTTGCGATTGTGCTGGCCGTGTTCTGTCTCGCGATGCCGGCGTCCGGCGAGCCGCTCGCACCGCCAGAGCTGCCATCCGCGAATGCAGCTGCTGCGCCAGACCCAGGTACGCTTGCAGATTCGATCACACGTAATCCTCAGTGCCGCGAGCGCACCAACGGATGCGAGCTCTGCGTCCGCAAGGAAACCGGTGGCGTCGGCTGTTCGACCCCGGGCATCGCCTGTCAGCCGGAGCGCTGGCGCTGTATCTCTGAGGACGTTCGGGCACCATCCCGCCCATCCACGCCATGAAAGTTCCTAACGAGTTCGCGCGGCGACCAAATCAGTCCTGAGCCCGGGACACGCGACCGTCAGTCCATCGCGAAATGTCATCCCGGGATCCATAGTTCCGCCGGCTCCCGAGCGTGCCGATAAATGGATCCCGGCGACAAGCGTCAGGACGACAACCGTCGGGGAATCGAACTGATAAGTGTCGGTCGCGCTGTGCTCTCTACATCGCGTTCATTTTGAATGGACCCGGCTACTTCCCGGCGGATGGCCGATCGGCGCCATTGAGCGTGATGTGATGGACACCTTGGGTCTGAACGATCGTCATGGAGCCTCCATTGGCGGGTCGCCATGCGTCAATAGCATCGCCCGGGATATGGGGATGTGCTCCCGGTCGACCGGCAACTGCGGGAAAGATGCCGATTTTGGGCGTCTCCTGGTGGAATAGCGGGGCAGCGCTTGCTATATCGCCAACGACTGCCAATATGCGCGCAACGCATAGGTGCGCTGCAGCACGCTGCTTGAGGCTACCGCGATGACGACCGCCAGACACGTCCACGTTCTGATCCTCGGCTCGGGCCCGGCCGGCTATACTGCCGCCATCTACGCCGCGCGGGCCATGCTCAAGCCCGTGATGCTGCAGGGAATTCAGCCTGGCGGCCAACTCACGATCACCACCGACGTCGAGAATTTTCCGGGCTTCGCGAACGTGATCCAGGGGCCGTGGCTCATGGAGGAGATGAAGGCCCAGGCCGAGCACGTGGGCACCGAGATCATCATGGACCACGTCTCCAGGGTCGACCTCGGTGAGCGGCCTTTCCGTCTCGAGTGCGATAGCGGCGACGTCTACACCTGTGATGCGCTGATCATCTGCACCGGCGCTCAGGCGCGTTGGCTCGGATTGCCGAGCGAGGAGCATTTCAAAGGGCACGGCGTCTCGGCTTGTGCCACCTGTGACGGCTTCTTCTACCGCGGCAAGGAGGTGATCGTCGTCGGCGGCGGCAATACGGCCGTCGAGGAAGCGATTTTCCTCACCAACTTCGCCTCGAAGGTGGTGGTCGTACATCGCCGTGACAGCTTCCGCGCCGAGCGGATCATGCAGGATCGCTTGTTCAAGAACCCGAAGGTCGAGATCGTCTGGGATTCAGTGATCGACGAGGTCCTGGGATCCGATGACCCGAAGACGGTCACGGGCGTGCGGCTCAAGAATGTGAAGACCGGCGCGATCACTGAACGGCCCATCGACGGCGTCTTCGTCGCGATCGGTCACGCGCCCGCAACGGAGCTGTTCAAGGGGCAGCTCGAGATGAAGAGTTCGGGCTACCTGATTACGAAACCCGATTCGACGGCGACCTCCGTGCCCGGTGTGTTCGCGGCCGGCGACGTCAAGGACGACACCTTCCGGCAGGCTGTGACAGCGGCAGGCATGGGCTGCATGGCGGCACTCGAGGCGGAAAAGTATCTCGCCGAGCATCACACTACGGCCGAGGCCGCCGAATAGCGACGATCAACCAGGCTCTGGACACCCGGCAAACCGATGGACTGGGACAAGCTCCGCATCTTTCACGCCGCCGCCGAGGCGGGCAGCTTCACGCATGCGGGCGAAAGCCTGCGCATGAGCCAGTCCGCAGTCAGCCGGCAGGTGTCCTCTCTCGAAAGGGATCTGGGCATTCCGCTGTTTCATCGGCACGCGCGAGGCCTCGTGCTGACGGAGCAGGGCGAAATCCTCTACCGCACCGCCAGCGACGTCTTGAACCGCCTGCAGACGGCCGAAACCCTGCTGTCGGATTCGACGACCAAGCCGGCGGGCGATCTGCGCATAACGTCCTCGGTCAGCCTCGGCGCGGTCTGGGTGACGCAACGCATTCGCGAGTTCATCGACGTCTATCCGGACATCCGCCTCGAACTGATCCTGAATGACGAGCCGGTCGATCTCTCGATGCGCGTGGCGGACGTCGCGATCTGGGCGCGCGAGCCGCTCCAGAGCGACCTCATTCGCCGGCCGCTTTTCTCCATGCAGATACACGCCTACGCGTCGGCCACCTACATCCGCCGGTTTGGCGCACCCCAGCGGGTCGAAGACCTCGATCAGCATCGGCTCGTCTCGTTCATGGGCAATCCGCCACCGCATCTTGCCAGCATCAATCAACTCGAGACGATCGGGCGCGAAGGCCGTGAGCCGCGCCATCCCGCGTTCCGTGCCTCGACGGTTCTCGCCTGCAAGTACGCGATTCGCTCCGGCATCGGCGTCGGGCTCATTCCGGACTATCTGACGGAAGAAGAAAAGGATTTGGTACCTGTATTGCGGGAAGTCGAAATGACCCGGCTACCGGTCTACTTCGTCTATCCGGAAGAGCTCAAGACAGCGAAAAAAGTGCAGGTTTTCAGGGATTTCGTCGTCGCCAAAGCCAGGCAATGGAAGTTTTGATTCGACTAGGTATGCGCAATTTGCATGGGCAGCATGCGCCTGCCCGGATTGCTCACTGAGGGTTCGCATCGTACCTCAATACTCAGCTGTGACGGACAGCTATTGAAGGTCGTACCCTCCCTTTGACGCCTTCAACCGTATTTTACGGAATACGGAAAATACCTTCAGCCGGGGTCAGGCAACTGACACCCGGCTTTTTCTTTCCTTGCTTGCTGAACGGGCTTCGCGGCAGTTCCATTCAAACTGCGCAGTGCCAATTGCGGGCTGCGCACGGGCGAGCTATCTACCATGTAACTGAAAAGAGAACTCGAGGGTTACCATGGCCGGCGGCGCCCCCACCACGCTGTATGACAAGATCTTCGAAGACCACGTGGTCGAGCGTCGGGATGACGGCACGTGTGTTCTCTACATCGACCGCCACCTTGTGCACGAGGTGACGAGCCCGCAAGCGTTCGAAGGTCTGCGGATGGCCGGCCGCAAGGTGCGCCAACCCGAGCGGACGCTCGCCGTGGTCGACCACAACATCGCCACATCCGACCGCCGCGCGGGTATCAAGGAGGAAGACAGCCGCATCCAGGTCGAGACGCTTGCCGCCAACGTCAAGGAATTCGGCGTCGAATACTATGACGAGCTCGACCCGCGCCAAGGCATCGTGCACGTCATCGGCCCGGAGCAGGGCTTCACGCTGCCGGGAACGACCATCGTCTGCGGTGACAGCCACACCTCGACGCATGGCGCGTTCGGTGCGCTTGCGCACGGGATCGGTACCAGCGAGGTCGAGCACGTTCTCGCCACGCAGACGCTGCTGCAGCGCAAAGCCAAGAACATGCGCATCACGGTCGATGGCAAGCCCAGCCCGGGGGTCGGTCCGAAGGACATCGTACTGGCGATCATCGGTAAGATCGGCACCGCCGGCGGAACGGGCTACGTCATCGAATACGACGGTGAAGCTATCCGCAGCATGACCATGGAAGGCCGCATGACGGTCTGCAACATGTCCATCGAGGGCGGTGCGCGGGCCGGCATGGTGGCTCCCGATGAGACGACCTTTGCCTATCTCAAGGGGCGTCCGAAGGCGCCGAAGGGGGCTGCATGGGATGCGGCCATGCGCTACTGGCAGACGCTGCGCACCGACGAGGGTGCCCATTTCGATGTGACGGTCACACTCGATGCCGCGAATTTGCCGCCCATCGTGACGTGGGGAACGAGCCCCGAGATGGTCACGACCATCGACGGTCAAACCCCCGACCCATCGAAGATCGAGGATGAAGCGCGCCGCGCCGCCGTCATTCGCGCCCTCGATTACATGGGGCTCAAGCCGAACACGAAGATGACGGATGTCGAGATCGACGTGGCCTGGATCGGCTCGTGCACCAACGGCCGGATCGAAGACATCCGCGAAGTCGCGAAAATCGTCGAGGGCAAGCGCATCTCACCGCGTCTAGCCTATGCGCATGTCGTGCCCGGCTCCGGCCTGGTCAAGCTGCAGGCCGAAGCCGAGGGGCTCGACAAGATTCTCAAGGCGGCCGGCTTCGACTGGCGCGAGCCGGGATGCTCCATGTGCCTGGGCATGAATCCGGATCAGTTGAAGCCGGGGCAGCGCTGCGCGTCCACGTCCAACCGGAATTTCGAGGGACGTCAGGGCTACAAGGGCCGAACGCACCTCGTTTCGCCGGCAATGGCCGCCGCTGCGGCGATCGCCGGTCGTTTCGTGGACGCACGCACGCTGGGTTGACGGGGGCGCGTCCGGCGAGTGCGGTCATGCCGGGTCATTGGATCGATCCGTCGGACGAAACGTTCACCCCATATCTCCCTTCCTCATGACCGGGAAGGGAGGCGCAACATGTGGAAGCGTGAGGGCGCGTAACGGGCCTGTTCCCGTAGGGTGCGGGATTGGCGAAGTCGAGACGCGGGAGCCAGCGAAATAGCGTGACCAGCAGACCCATCGCGCACATTCACGCCGCGCTTCCCGATCGTCCGTTCGTTGTGGCCCAGCTTGGCCAGTCCCTCGACGGCCGCATCGCGACCGTCACGGGCGAGAGCCAGTGGATCAACAAGGAAGAGGCGTTGAACCATGTGCACCGGGTGCGGGCGGCCGTCGACGCGGTAGTCGTCGGCATCGGCACCGTGGTCGCCGACGATCCGAAGCTGAATGTCCGGCGCGTGTCCGGCCGCAACCCCGCGCGCGTGGTCATCGATCCGCGAGGCCGCATGCCGGCTGTGGCCAACCTGTTGGCAGACGACGGAGCAGAGCGTCTGATCGTGCGGGCGAAAGGTTGCGCGGCGCCGCTGCCGGCGGCCTGCGAGCCGATCGAGGTTCCGCTCGCGGGCGACGGCAAGCTCGCTCCTCTCGACATCGTTGCCGCACTGTTTCGGCGCGGCCTGCGCAAGATACTGGTCGAGGGGGGAGCGGGCACGGTTTCCGGCTTCATCGATGGCAGCGCCGTGGACCGGCTGCATGTGCTCGTGGCGCCGGTCATCCTCGGATCAGGCAAGCCGGGCTTGGCGCTGAAGCCGATCGACAAGCTGACCAAAGCCTTGAGACCTGCCGCCGAGGTTCATATTCTTGCTGATGGTGATGTGCTATTCGACTGCGATATGCGGAGTTCGCATGGAGGCTGAGCCATGGAACCGGACCACCGACGACCCGTGGATACGACGACCGCCGCTCCTGTCTATTCGCCGACCGCACGCTTCTTTCACTGGCTGACCGTTCTTGCGATCGTGGTGCAGATTCCGCTCGGCTTCTACATGGTCTGGCGTGGCGGGGTGACCAACTTCGACGCTATGACGAACACCCTCTATAGCGGGCACAAGCTGCTGGGCTTCCTGCTGCTGTGGTTTGTCGTGCTGCGCCTGCTTTATCGCTTCGTGCATGGCGCGCCGCCTGACGAGCCGACGCTTGCATGGTGGCACAAGGCAGGGGCCCATTTATCGCATTGGAGCCTCTATGCCTTGCTGATCATCGTGCCGGTGCTCGGGTGGCTCGGCATCTCCCATTATGGCGCGCTGGATATTTTCGGAGGATGGAGCCTGCCGGTCATCGCCGAGAAGAATGAGGACAAGGCCAACTGGGTCTTCCAGCTTCATTATTGGGGCGTGCTGCTGATCCTCGCCATCGCCGCCGTCCACATCTGCGCGGCGCTCTACCACTACTTCATCCGCGGGGACGGGGTTCTCAGTCGTATGCTCCCGAGCTTGCGGCAGCGCGGGTAGGCGCGGGTGCAATCCCGTGCTGCAGATGGGTCCCGGGCATGAATGTTCAGCCCGGGATTCGCTCAAGGGAGCAAGCCGACGGTCGCGGTTTCAGCGAAGTCGGATCGATCCACTACTCGTTCCGGCTTTCCCGCTCGGGCGCTTGTAGCGTGACGCCGCCGTCGACGACGAGGACTTGGCCGGTGATGTAGCGCGCATTGTCGGACAGCAGGAAGCGCACGGCGTGGCCGATGTCCCAGCCGCTGCCTTCGAGGCCGAGGGTCGATGCCTTGCGTCGTGCCTCGCGCGCCTCCGGGCTCATGCCGTTGCCGCGGTGATAGACCATCGGCGTGTAGACCGGCCCCGGCGCCACGCAGTTGACGCGAATGCCCTCCTTGCCGTGATCCACGGCCATCGCCTGCGTCAGGCCGATCACGGCGGCCTTCGTCGTCGTGTAGATCGTGAGCCCGCGTGGGCGCAGCGCCGAGATCGACGAGATATTGACGATCGCGCCCTTGCCGGCGGTCTTCTTCATGGCGGGAATGGCGTGCTTCGAGGTGAGAAACATAACCTCGACGTTCACCTGCATCATCCGCTGCCACGTCTCCTGCGGCTCGTCGACGACAGAGCCTTTGGACGAAATGCCGATGTTGTTGTCGAGAAAATCGAGGCGGCCCCAGCGGTCGACCGCCGCTTCGACCATGCGCTTGCATTCGGCGGGCTTCGTCAAATCGCCGCTGTGGGCTTCGGCGGTGCCACCGGCTTCGCGGATCATCTCGACGGTGCGTTCGGCAAGTTTCAGATCGTAGTCGACCACGAGCACCTTGGCGCCCGCATTGGCGAGCAGGATCGCGGCAGCGCGACCGTTGCCGATGCCGTTCGGATCGGCGGCGCCACCGCCAGCCACGATCGCTACTTTGTCGCGGAAGCCGGGATCGTCAGGGATTTGAAGCGTCATGAGCGTTCTCTCACCTTTCCGCTCGGATTGGTTTCGGTGTTTGCTTTCCCGGACGTCGTGCGGAGCACGGCGATCCGGGATCGCGTGTTCGATTGATTCGCAAATATCGATCCAAGCGGCCCCGGGTCTCCGCTGCCGCTGACGCTTCGGCTTCGCCCGGGGAAGCAGGCTGAAAGCAACAAGCGCACCTGCAACGACTGAGCTCAGCGCCCCTGGAAGTTCGCGACGCGGCGTTCGGAGACGGCCTTGACGCCTTCCTTGAAGTCCTCCGTCTTGCGCAGCTCGCTCTGGATGACGAGCTCATGGTCGGTCGCCGCCTTGATGGCGTCCGCCATGCCCTTGCGCACGGTCTTGCGCGTCTCTTGCACGGCGAGCGGAGCCGACTCGGAGATTTCGCTCGCGAGCTCGATGGCCTTCTCGCGCACCTGATCGAGTGGCACCAGAACGTCGGCCAAGCCGATCTTCAGCGCTTGCTCGCCGTTGAGACGGCGGCCCGTGTAGAACATCAGGTTCGCCTGCTGGTCGCCGATGAGACGCGGCAGCGTGTAGGTGAGGCCGAAGCCCGGGTGGAAGCCGAGGCGCGTGAAATTGGCCGAAAATCGGGCTTCCGGCGCCGCGACCCGGAAGTCGGGCACCAGCGCGAGGCCGAGGCCGCCGCCGATCGCCGGACCCTGAATGGCGCCGACGATCGGCTTCTTGATGCGGAACAGACGAACGGCTTCCTGATAGAGATGACCGCCCATCTGGTTTTCGTTCGGACGGTTGCCCTGCGGGTCGAGCTTCGAGCCGTCGCCGAAATTGGCGCCCGCGCAGAACGACTTGCCCTGTGCGCAAAGCACGCCGGCGCGGATGTTGGTGTCCTTGTCGAAGCTTTCGAAGGCGTCGGCGATCTGCTTGATCAGCGACATGTCGAAGAAATTGTGAGGCGGGCGCTGGATCTCGACGATCGCGACGTGGCCCCGGATCTCGACGCCGATGTCGGTGTATTGGGTCATGGGAGCTCCTGAGGTGTGTCATCCCGGGGCTCGTCCCCGGGACCCATAGTTCAGCAGGCTGCTGCGGCTGTGGTCTTCGCCGACCGAGCCGCGGTCTGCCGCGAGCGCTGACCTCGCGGCACGATGGATCCGGGCACAAGACCCGGCAGGAAAGCTACGTCTTCACCTTCACGATCAATGCGTCCGCGATCGTGGCGCCTTCGCCCTGAGGGTGCACGATTACGGGGTTGAGGTCGATCTCGGCTATGGTGTCCTTGTGATCGGCCGCAAGCTCCGACAGGCGTACGATCATATCCGCCAGTGCAGCCTTGTCGGCAGCGGGTTGCCCGCGCACCGGCCCGAGCAAGGCGGCACCCTTGAGACGGCCGATCAGCGCTTCGGCTTCCGGGCGTGAAACCGGCACGGGCGCGAACACGACATCCTTGAGAACTTCGACATGAATGCCGCCGAGCCCGAGCATCAGCATCGGTCCGAAATGAGGATCGCGGTTGATGCCGAGGATGACCTCGCGCCCTTTCTTTGCCGTGGCCTGAACGAGCACGCCCTCGACGTTGGCGTCCGCCTTGTAGGCTTTCGCCGAGGCAACGATACGATCGTAGGCAGCGCCGACCTCGTCAGCGGTCGCAGCCCCGAGGGCCACGGCACCGGCCTCGGTCTTGTGCAGGATGTCCGGCGACTGGACCTTGAGCGCCACGGGACCGCCGAGGTCCTTCTGCGCAGCGATCGCTTCCGCGCGCGACGTGACGAGTTTCTCCTGCGCTCCGACGGCGAGACCGTAAGCCTGGAGGATAGGCTTCGAGGACGCCTCCGAAAGCACCGAGCCGGCCCTGGCGAGCGCTGCCGCCGTCGTTTCCTTCGCGGAGGCAGTCGTCGTGCGGATGTCCGGCACTTTCAGGAAGCGCTCGCGATGGGTGTTCCAATCGCCCATGACACGCATCGTCGTCACGACGTTCTGCATGTTGGTGTAGAGTGGGAAACCAGCCTCGGAGAGCACCTCCACGGACGCCGCCGCCGGCAGCGTGTAGGACCACATCAGGATCGGCTTGCTCGCCTGTGCCTTCAGCGCCTTGAGCTTGTCCTTCTCGTGCGTCAGACCCTCGGCGGAGCGCGCGCTCATTATGCAGATGACGCCGTCGATGACCGGGCTATCGGCCAACGGTCCCGCCAAGCCCGTATAGCCGATCTGACGGATGGCCTGGGCGGTGCCATCGACGGGGTTCTGCGAGGTGCCGTAGGATGGCAGCAGCGGATCGAGCTTCGCGCGTGTTCCGGCATCGAGCGTCGGCACCTCGAGACCCGCCGACATGCACGCATCCGAAAGCCACGCGCCGCCACCGCCCGAGCCCGTGCAGATGCCGATGCGTCCGCCTTTCGGCAGGCGCCCCCGCCAGCACATGAAGCCGTTGGCGATGTCGACCATCTCTTCGACCTGGCCGCCTTCGATGACGCCGTACCGCTGGGCGAGCGCCTGGAACGAGGCATAGGAGCCGGCGAGAGCCGCGGTATGCGAAGCGGCAGCGCGGGCACCTGCATCCGTCTTGCCGATCTTGTTGACGATCAGCGGCGTGCCGGCCCGCAACGCCTTCTCGGCGACGCGAACGAACGTCTCCGGCGTCTTCACGTCCTCGATCAGCATCAGGAACGCGTCGGTCTTGCCCTGGTCGATCAGGTGCTCGACCACATCGAGACCTTCGAGACAGGCTTCGTTGCCGGTCGTCACGATATAGTTGAAGGCCATCTCCTTCGGCCGGCCGCGGTCATAGAACGAGAAGCCCATGCCGCCGGACTGCGCAACGAGCGCGACGCGTCCGTTCGAGAGGTTGGCCGGCAGCAGCGGAATGGTCGACGGGCCGGCCACCGGGCTGAACGTCGGCAGAAGGGCCGCCTCGATCGATGCGAAGCCTTCCGAATTCGGGCCCGTCACCGCCATGTTGTAGCGCTGCGCGATCTCCTTCAGGTCGGCCTGCATCTTCGCACCGGCCTCGCCGGGTTCTTCCGCAAAGCCCGAAGACACGATGGCCGCTGCTTTCACGCCCGCCTTGCCGCACGCTTCGAGCTCCTGCGCGACGAACTTCGCGGGGATGATGAGCACGGCGAGGTCAACCGGGCCAGGGCAGTCGCCGATCGATGGATAGGCCTTCAGCCCCTGAAGCTCCTTGTGGCTGCGACTGACGGGATAGATGGTCCCGGCGTATGGATGGAGCAGCATGAATTCCAGGATGCGCCCGCGCAGGCCTTGGCCCTTGGGCGCCGCCCCGATCACCGCCACCGACTTCGGTGCGAGCAGGGCGCCAATGTCTCTCGCTTTGCTCATTTCCAGATCCTGACGTCTCCGTATGACGTCATCCCCGCGGAGGCGGGGATCCACGTCAAGTCTCGATACGAAACCGGCGCGTCGTGGGTGCCCGCCTGCGCGGGCATGACGCTCAGGCCGCTCACCGCCCCCTCAACCCCAGTCCTGCAGCGATGATGCCGCGCAGCACCTCCGTCGTGCCGCCCTGGATGGTCAGTTTCGGAGCCACCGTCGTCTGGAATGCAAGCTGCTCCTCGAAAGCGACGCGGTTCGCGGAGTCCTCGGGCTCGAGGAATGCTGCAATGTCGCGCACCTTGTGCGGCAGCTTCTGTTCCCAGATGGTGCCGAGGTCCTTGACCAGCGAGCCCTCGACCACCGGTTCCTTGCCGGCCTGGAGCATGCCGTTCACGGAAACCGACATGCGCCGCAGCGTGTGAAGCTGCGCAACGAGACGCCCAAGGCCCTCTGCCGCGCGGATGTCTGGCTGCTCGCCCAGCACGCGGACCAGCTCGAACAAGACCTGGATCGTCTCGAGGAAGCGCTCCGGGCCCGACCGCTCGTAGGCGAGCTCGCTCGTTGCCTGCTTCCAGGCGCCGTCCTTCTCGCCGAGCAGATGCTCGTCCGGCATGAAGGCGTCCTCGAACACCACTTCGTTGAACTCGTGCAGGCCCGAGAGCTGGACGATTGGATTGCAGGTGATGCCCTTCGTGTTCTTCATGTCGACCAGGAAGGATGTCAGCCCGTGACGTCGGTTTTCCTTGGTCGGCGGTGACGTGCGAAACAGCGCGATCAGGTAGTCCGCGCGGTGCGCGTTCGAGGTCCAGATCTTGGTGCCGTTGATCAGCCAGCCGCCATCGACTTTCGTTGCCTTCGTCGAAGCGGCGAAGAGGTCCGAGCCGGAGCCCGGCTCGCTCATGCCGATGCCGAAGCAGCACTCGCCGCGGCAGATGCGCGGCAGCACGTCCATCTTCACTTTCTCAGTGGCATACTTGAGCAGCGTCGGACCGGACTGGCGGTCGGCCGTGAAGAAGACGCGCGTCGGAGCGTTCGCGACACGGAACTCCTCTGTGACGACGTAGCGCTCGAGGAACGTGCGTTCATGGCCGCCATATTTCTTGGGCCACGTGAGGCCGATCCAACCCTTCTGGCCGACCTTCTTCGCAAATTCGTAGTTGAACGCATCGTCGCTGCCGACGGCGTTCGGATTCCATGTCCCGGCGGCGATTTCCTGCTTGATGAAGGCGCGCACTTCCTCGCGCAGGTCTTCGCAAACCTTGGGAAGCCGGATCGGATCGAAGTTGAGGGCTGTGGTCATGGATCTCGCCATCGATGGGCGGCATCAGCCGCAGTGAAGGTTGCTCGCGACGTCGGGCGGGGCGCCGGGTGCGGCTACCGCGATGCCACCAGCGGCCAGAGCTCGTCGACGCCGGCCGCGGCGACGCGATTGCCGAGATCGACCGCCCATTGGCTTTCGTTGCCGAAGTCGTCGCGCCACGTCAGCAGGCGCTGCGTGAAGCGGTGCAGGATGTGCTCCTTCGTGTAGCCGATGGCACCGTGTACCTGATGCGCGATGGCCGAGCCCTCCGTTGCGGCTTCGGCCGAGCGGATGCGTGCTGCGGCGACCTCGAGGAAGATGCCGGGGCTCGCCAGGGACGAGGCATTCGCGATGGCATCGGCAGCGGACGTGGCGGCGGCGTTTGCAGCGGCCACCTCGCCAGCGAGGCGGGCGAGGTTGTGCTGCACGGCCTGGAACTTGCTGATCGTGCGCTCGAAGGCGACCCGCTCTCCTGCATAGCGCACCGAGATGTCGAGGATTGCCGAGAGGGCGCCGGCCGTCGCCAGGCTGCGGATGGCGGCGCCCATCAGCATCAGCGTGCTTTGGTCGAAACCGGCTGTGGCCTTGCCGACCCGAAGGGGCTTGACGTCCTTGAAGGTCAGCTGATGCAGCGTATTTCCGGCGATGCCACGCGTCTCGCGCAGTTGCGCTGCCCTGGTCTCGACCAAGGCGATAACCGGCCCATCTACACCGTGCGCGACGACGGCCGCGTGCGCCGCATCGCGCGCGAAGGGGATGCCGTGGGCGCGTCCGGTGAGCGTGCCGTCGGTGTTGAGCGTGATGCGATCCTTGAGACGCATCGGTGCCACGGTCATCATGCCCGAGGGCGATGCGATCCTGCCCTGGGCAAGCAGCCATCCGGCGAGCAGGGTCTCCATCACCGGAACGGGTGCGGCGTAGCGGCCGGCGGCCAGAACCACCTCGAACCCGTCGGAGAGGTCCGCCCCTGCGCCCCCCAGATCGTCCGGGACCCAGGCGAGAGTGAGCCCGTTTTCCTCGAGAGCAGCCCAAAGCGGTGCCTTCCAGGTCTCGTCCTTGGCTGCGTTGATGGTCTGCGGATCGGCAAGGTCCGTGAAGATCCGCGTCGCCGTTTCGGCAACGATGCTGTCGCTCTCGCTCATGGCGTCTCCCGTGGATGGCAACCCGCCGACCTGCCGGAGGGGGCGGCAGCGGAAATGTGATTTGTCCGGACCTGGACCTCGACGAGCACTCGTAGAGCGTCACGAGACCGCCATCAAGGGTGCGCGCGGCACATGGCAGGGTCAAGCGGCGACGACGAATCCGGCCGCGAAAGCCGCAATCGCGTCGAGGACGTCCTTTTCACGGTCCCGGTGAGGCGAGTGTCCGCATTTCGGCAGCACAAGCCGTTGCGGCGGGATCGGCGCGGCAGCTTCGATCGCGTCGAGCTGAGCCAGCGTGCCGTATTCGTCGTCCTCGCCCTGGATCAGAAGCGTCGGGATACTGAGGCGCGCGCATTCCGCCACGAGCGACCAATCGCGGAAGCGCGGATCGAGCCAGATCCGCGACCAGCCGTAGAAAGCATCGTCGACATGCGCGTGATGCCGGGCGAGCCTGGCGCGCAGATCGGTTCGCTCGTAGGCGTCCGTGCTCCGCGCGATGCTCTGATGCGAGATCGGCTCCACGAGCACGTGGGGCGCCATCAGGACGGCGCCTGCCAGCCGTTCCGGCTGGTGCGCGGCATGGATGAGCGCGATCGAGGCGCCGTCCGAATGCCCGATGAGGAAAGCGCGTTCGATCGACAGGGCATCGAGCAGCTTCGGCAGCACATCGAGGGCTTCACGGTGCATGAAATCCGGCTCGCGCGGTCCGTCGAGGCCGTCCGATCGGCCATAGCCGCGGCGGGAATAGATGAGCGCCGGCATGTCGAGACGCCGGGCAAGCTTTTCGGGGAAATCGCGCCACAGCGAAACGGAGCCCAGCCCCTCATGCAGAAAAACGAGCCACGGCCGGCCGGCAGCGCCGGGAATGATGCGGGTTTCGAGGCGTATGTCGTCGATGACGGTGTAGGGCATGGGCCCCTTATACACCGAGATGCTGGCGCATCAGCTCCGCATTGCCGGTGAGTGCCGCAGGGCGGCTCTCGAATGCGATCTCGCCCTTCACCAGAACGACGACCCTGTCGGCAACCGCAGCGACTTCGGCAACGGTCTTGTCCACGATGAGCGCCGCGATGCCCGCGTCCCGCACCAGTCGGATCGTCCGCCAGATCTCGTTGCGGATCAGGGGCGCAAGGCCTTCCGTCGCCTCGTCGAGGATCAGCACGCGCGGATTGGTGACGAGCGCCCGGGCGATTGCAAGCATCTGTTGCTCGCCGCCCGAAAGCTGGTTGCCGCGGTTGTCCAGGCGCTGGGCGAGCCGCGGGAAGAGGTCGAGCACACGCGCCGTCGTCCAGTCGGTCGCGTCGTCGATGCTAGAGCGCGCCGCAAGCTCGATATTCTCGGCGACCGTGAGCGAGGCGAGGATGCCGCGGCCCTCCGGCACGTAGGCGATGCCCTGTCGTGCGATCCGGAAAGTGGGTGCGTGCGTCATGTCAGTGCCGTCGATCGTGACTTGGCCGGAGCGCGGCCGCACGAGGCCCATGACGGTGCGGATCAGCGTCGACTTGCCCATACCGTTGCGGCCCATCAGGCCGACGGTTTCGCCCGGCGCGAGGCTCAGCGACACGCCCCGGAGGATATGGCTCGACCCGTAGTACGTGTGGAGGTCGTGGGCACGGATGATGGGCGCAGGCATCACGCAGTGTGCTCCGCCATCTCGAGATGCGAGGGAATCTCACCATGCTCTGGATTCCCCTTCCCTTGACGGGGAGAAGGCTCTGGAATGTGGTGCCGCCTCATGCGTGGCCTCCGAGATAGGCAGCTTGCACCTCTGCGTTGCGGCGCACGTCCTCCGGGTGACCGGTCGCGAGCACAGCGCCTTCGACCAGCACGGTGAGGCGATCGGCAACGGCGAACACGAAATCCATGTCGTGCTCGATCAGCAGGACAGCGTGCTCGACGGCAATCGACTTGAGCAGAGCGGCGACCCGTTCGCCCTCCTCGGGGCCCATGCCGGCCAACGGCTCATCCAGAAGCAAGACCTTCGGCTGCGCGGCGAGCGCCATGGCGATCTCGAGCTGCCGCTGCTGTCCATGCGCGAGCGTCCCAGCAACGCGACCGTGACCGTGAGCGAGCCCCGCACGCATCAATGCCGCGGCTGCTCGTTCAACGAGCTCCGTTGCCCGCTTGGGCGAAGTCAGGCTGCGGCGCGCTGGGACCGATACGGCCTGGACTGCGAGCCGCACGTTTTCGAGCACGGTGAGCGAGGGGAGAATATTGGTGCGCTGGAACGAGCGTGCGAGGCCGATATGCGCGCGGGCGTGCTCGGGCATTCGCGTTATGTCGTGGTCGTCGAGGCGTATCTGGCCTGCAGTAGGCGCCACGGCTCCCGACAGAAGGTTCACCAGCGTCGACTTGCCCGCGCCGTTTGGTCCGATCACGGCATGCAACTCGCCGCGTGCGAGCGTGAGCGATACGTTGCGCACGGCTGCCAGCCCGCCGAACGACTTCGAGAGACCGATCGTTTGCAGTACAGGCGGCCCCGCGTCAGTCATGCACGGTCTCCCGCGCCTGGTGCGCGATGCCGTCGCGCTGCTGCTCGCCGGCGTGGGGATCGACTTCAGGCAGCGTCCATGGCCACCTGAGGCCGGTAATTCCGGTGCGCATCACCAGCACCGCCGCCAGGATGACCGCGCCCTCCACCAGCAGTTTGCGCTCCGTGATCTGCTGCGCAAACTCGTTGAGGAAGATGAACGCGAACGCGCCGACGATCGGCCCTGCCAGCGTGCCGATGCCACCGAGAAGGATGTGCAACAGCGCCTCCGCCGAGCGATGCCAGCCGACGAGCTCGGGGTTCACGAAACCGGACTGCATCGCCCACATATGTCCGGCCGCACCCGCCAGCGCGCCGGCGATGGTGAAGGCGGCGAGCTTGAAGGCATACGTATTGAAGCCGAGCGCGCGCATGCGGCTCTCGTTCACACGAATGCCCTCGAGTGCGCGGCCGAACATCGAGCGCAGCAGCAGCGCAAGCACGGCAAACATGGCGGTGAGCTGCACGAGGGCCACGTAATAGGCCGGCCAGCTTCGCTTCGAGCGGGGTAGGCTCGACGGCTCGAACGTGAAACCGAAAGCCGAGATCAGCGGACGGGCCAGATAGGCGCCGTCGGTGCCGCCGCCGAGTTTCGTGTCGTGAAAGATCGAGTAGACGAGCTGTCCGAAGGCAAGCGTCACCATCAGGAAGAAGAAGCCCTTCGTGCGCAGCGATACCGCGCCGATCAGGAGCGCCGCCAGTCCCGCCGCGGCCATCGCCAATGGCAGCGTGATCCAGATCGGCCGCGCTGCACCTTCGGGCG
>Ga0180216_1002288_pt1 | contig 16196 bp, 17 predicted proteins | sample eDN3rd37CBELigMG_FD_128879 | JGI IMG/M metagenome (GOLD analysis project Ga0180216, IMG submission 128879) | Enriched Miracle-Growth compost microbial communities from Emeryville, California, USA - eDNA 3rd pass 37_C BE-Lig MG (version 2)... ... | reverse complement strand
TCGGCCGCGGCGACGGCCGGCCGACGCGCGTCAACTGCAGACGCGCACGACGCTGCTGTCCTCTCCGCTCCACCGCGTCCGCGCGGTCGGCGGGCTGCGTCGGCGCTGCGGCCTCGTTGGGGTAGCTCGCGCGGTGCCCGATGCCGGGCGCCGGGTGCACGCCCAGCGGATGTGTCCCTGGCGGCCGGCGGCGGCGGCGCCGATGCCCGTGGCGCGTCCGCGATGGCCGTGCGCGCTCACGCCCGCGTCCACTCGGCCCCACGCACGGCCTCCCGTTGGGGGATTCCACGCACCGCGGACGACGAGGACGCGTGTGTGTGTGTGTGTGGGGGGGGGGACGCGTCCGCGTGGAGGAGATCGGGGCCGCTTCGTGGTCGATGCGTAAACAAACAATGGCGGACGCCGCGCTGGCGACGGCGCCCACCCCCCCGCCTCCCCCCTTGCCTCCCTCGCCGCGCCCGCCCACGACACGCCCTGCTCACCCCCCCGTTGGCGCAGAGGCTGGCGGGGTAGGGCATCGCGGGGCACGGCGCGCGTGGGGCACGGCGGGGGGCGGCCGCGCGGACGCACACGGCGGGGGCGCGCGGTGGAGGCCGCGGCGGAGGCCGCCGCAGCGAGCGCGCTGGGGGGAGGCGGCACAGGCGCCAGCGCAGCGGGACGGGCGCCTTGCAAGTGGGCGGGGGTGCGGACGCGTCTTAGGGATGGCTCAACGCTGCGGATGCCGCGACCGTCGCTGGTGGGCGCGTGGGCGCGGTGCGGGAGCGAGCGCGCCGCCGGCGTACGGCAAGGACAGGGCGGACCGCCGCGCCGTCGCGGCGTGCCCGGCCGTGCCCGCCCCCGCAGCGGCCGGGCGCGGCCGACACGCGGGGTGGGGGCGGGCGGGTGGTCCCACGCGGCGATCGTGACCGACGCGGTGGGCGGCGGCGCCGTGCAGAAGGCCGCTGGCATGGCCGGGCCGGACGCGGGCATCGCCGCCGCCGCCGCCCGACGGCCGTCATCGACCGCGCAACCCTGACGTCATGCGCGCCGGCCCGCCGCCACCGCCGCCGCCGCCGCCGCCGCCGCCGCCGGCAGCCTCAACGCCCTGAGGCCGACGATGGCGCTGGCGGCCGCCCGTGGGTGGCTGCAGGCGCTGCGGACGCGGCAGCGGGCGCCCGCGAGCGCGGCGGCGCCCGCGGCGTCGACGACGCCGACGCCGTCGGTGCTGCCGCAGCTGCCAGACTACTTTGCGCGGCCGCGCGAGGAGGCGCTGCTGGCGCGGCAGCTGGGCGACCCGCCGCGGTTCACGGTGCTGCTGGGCCCGCCGTCCGCGGGCAAGTCGGCGGTGCTGGCGCACGTGCTCCGGCGGTGGCCCGCGTCGGTCGCGTACATCGACCTGCGGCAGCACAGCTTTGCGGACTGGGACTCGTGGTACCTGCTGCTCGCGACGCACTTTAGCGCGTGGACGTCCGCGGCCACCGCCGTCGAGCGCGCCATGCCCGAGGAGGTGACGCTGCCGTTCGGCCTCGGCAGCATTAAGACGGCGCGCCGCGCGAACGGGCGGTCCATCTTTGAGCTCTCGACGCTGCTCAACTCGGTCTCGGAGGCCATCTCGCCCCCCGCGGCCGCCGACGAGGGCCAGGACGCCCCGCCGCGGCGCGCGTGGCCCGTGCTCGTCATCGACGACGCGCACAAGCTGAGCGTCATGGCGCAGGCGCCCGTCAAGCCGGACGACCCCAACACCAACGGGCACCTCGCGCTGCAGACCTTCCTGGACTGGTGCATCCGCAACACGCGGCAGAACCCGAGCTTCCACGTCGTCCTCGCCAGCTCCGACTCGTTCTTCCTCGACTGGCTCGGGCGTACGGCGCGGGCGCGCACGCCGGCCCACGTCGCTGCCGCGCGCCGCCACTCACCGCGCGGCCATCCGCGGCGCCCGCTGCGGCGCGGTGCCCGCTGGCAGAGTACACGGCGGGCGAGTCGTCGGACCACTTCTTCGTGGGCGACCTGGACCGCGCGGCGGCGGAGGCGTACTTTGCGCGGCAGCAGGTGCGCTACCCGATGGCCGAGCGCGCGCGCATCCCGGCGTTCGGCACCGTCTACGCGGCGGCCGGCGGGCGCATGACCGACCTGGACCTGCTGACGCGGCAGTTCGCGCGCGGGCACATCGCCGCGGTGGAGCAGTCGCCGTCGGTCATCTGGGAGACGGAGCTGCTGCGGCGCGCGCTGTACCCGGCCGCGTTCGGCGGCGCGCACCTCGGCTACCGGCGCACCGTGCTGCCGGAGCCGCCGACGTGGTCGCCCGACTGCGCGCGCGCGCTGTTCGCACGGCTCGCCGACGACGGCATCGTGCCGATGGCCGACGCGCTGCGCCTCTTTGCGGACGACTGGAAGGCGCTCCGCTCGCTGCTGGACTACCAGCTCGTGCTGTACCGCCCGAGCGCCGCGGTGAGCGACGACCTCCTGTGGCGCGACGGCGAGCCGTTCGCGGGCGCCGCGGTCGTGCCGCGCTCGCCGCTGAGCCGCTTCGCCATGCGCACCGCGCTGTCCCTCGGGCGGATGTGATGCTTGAGGATGGATCGGTGCGCGTATATAAAGTGCGGCAGGTGCAGCCGCTAGGCAACCCCAGGTGTAGCGCTCCGCTCAGGCGCCTGTGCGGATGCCGACGCTTAGCAACGCGCGCACCTGTACGCCCCTGCGCATGTGTGGAGATAGATCCGATGCATGCACGCACTCGAGCGCCATGTGGCCGCGGCCGGGGGAGCCATTGCTCGATGGTATGCGCCCCCCCGTGGTCACGCGAGCGCCCGCGTGAGGCGATGCATGACTACGGCACACCGCGGTCGGCTGGCGCTCGTGAGCTAAGTTTAGCACGGCAGATGGCGCGGCATTCCTCACGCGTGGCCATGCGGTGGGCGCGGCGGTCCCGCGACGCCCTACGTTTAGCGTCGCGGCGCCCGTGGAGCGCGTGCGCGCGCGCGCCATATCGCCGTGCCGACTGCGCAAACTGTGCGCCGTGCTGTGTCGGCCATCCCATGCGTTTATGGTGCGCGGTGCATCGTGCGGCGCCGTGGGCCCCGCTCTCTCCCTCTCTCTCTCTCTCTCTTTCTCGCTCTCTCTCTCTCTCGTGGGGCGTGCTATATCGGGCGCGTGGGCGGGTGGTCGGGCGGAGATCTGCGGCGGATCGGAATGACAATCGCCGCCCGCGTGTTTGATCACTGTGGCACGCGCCACACACACATGGCCCAGACGCCACATGGACCCGCACACCCGGCACCGGTGGAGGGCAGTGGCGGCACGGGCGCATCGCCGGCTGAGGGGTGGTGGCGAGGGTGGGGGGGGGGAGGGGCCGGGGGGGAGCACGCGTTGGGGCCCTGGGGGGTGGGGGACGGCGGTGTCGGCAAAGCGGCGGGGGCGCGGGCACGTCGCGCCGGGCAGGGCGGCGGGGCGGCAACCACGCTGAGACGCGCAGTCGGCGCGTTGGACCGTGGCCGACGCAGCAACCGTGTCCGGCGGCGTGAGGCGTCAGGCGTGAGGCGGGCGGCGGCGGCGGCGGCGGCGGCGCGTGGACAGAGGGAAGAAAACGCCGCCGCGCGCGTGCGGGCGTTGCGCGGGTCGGGTCGGGCAAGGGCGATCTGGACGGGCGCGGTTCCCGGACGGGTTCGGGCCGAGCGCGGGCGGGAGGCGTGGCACGGGACGGCGAGCCGCGTGGAGAGCACGCGCCCACGTCAACAGCGGCAGCGGCCATGGACCAAGGCGCCGCACAGCACGGCGCGAGCCAAGGCGGCGGCGGCGGCGGCGGCAGCGCGCCGCCCCTCCACCTGGTACGTCTGGCGACTGCCGGGCGCGCGTGCGGTGCAGCGCTGGCCACGCGGATCTCTCTGTGCTCACGTGAGGGGGCCGGCGACGGGCGCCGTAGATCGCGCGGCGGCGCCATCCCAGGACGCCGCGCTCGCCGACGTGCTCGGGCGGATCGGCAGCATCACCATGCAGCTCGGCCACATGCTCGCGCAGCTGAGCCAGGGCCACGCCACGCCGGCGGCAGTCAGCGCGCAGCTCGACCAGCTCGCCCTCGTGGCCGGCCGCGCGGCGCGCGGCCTCGACACCCTCGCGCGGCCGCCCTCGGCCGTGCGGCGGCCCTCCAACGCCGACCTGGCGGCCACGACGGCAGATCTGGCCATGCCGATCCCGACGGCGGCCCACGCGCACGCGGGCGTGCGCATCGGGCGGCCGGCGTCCACGGCGGGCCGCCGGTCCGTGTCGCTCGGCACCGGCAGCGACGGCGAGGCGCACCCGCGCCAGGGCCCGCGGTGGACTGAGGAGGAGCTGCTGGAGCTCGAGCGCGTCGCCGCGCAGTACCCCAACGACCTGGGCAAGATCGTCGAGAGCTTCCCCAACCGCACGCCGTACGTCCCCGGCCTCAGCCCCACCGGGAGGGGGCGGGGGGGCGCGCGGCATGGTTCGCTCACGGCCGCGACCGGTCGTCATCGCGCGCGCGGCGGCTGCACCCAGGGAGAGCGTGCGCCAGCGTATGAAGCGCTCGGGCATTGCGGTCAGCTCGGCGGGCGTGCCGCGCGACCAGAAGGGGACGCTGCTCATGGTCAAGCGCGAGCCGAGCGGCGGCGGCGCGGCGGCCGCGGGCGGCCGGCCCGACGGCGGCAGCGCCGGCGGCGTGGCGGCCGGGGCGGCGGCGGGAGCGGGGGGCGCGGGCGCCTACCTGCAGTCCATAGGCGCCGGCGGCACGACGACGCGCGCGGCGGCGGTGGCCAAGCGGCCGGCGTCCGCGCTCGAAGCCGTGGCGGCAGCGGCGGCGGCCGCGGCCGAGGGCGGGCCGCCGCCGGCCAAGCTCACGCGCTCCAGCCTCGGGGCCGGCAGCAGCCGCGGCTTCGCCAGCGCGGCGGCGTCGGGCCTGGTGGACCTGAGCACGCCGATCCCGCCGATGGTCGGGCCGCCGGGCGGCGAGCCGGCGGTGCCGCCGCCGGGCCCGGCGTCGCACGGCGTCACGCAGATCGTCACCTACCCGCAGCTGAACCCGCCCAAGCGGAGGTGAGGCCCCCCGCGCCGAGTGCGGGGCGCCGCGCCGAACGGATTGAATCCCGCGGCCCGCACGCGACCCGTGTGGCCTGCGCTAACTGCCGTAGTATCTGTTGTGCAACGTCGGCTATGTGTGTAATGTTTGGAGCGCCTTTCACGCATGCATGTCTGTGCCGCGCGTGTGGCGGCGGCGTCACCCCCTTCATCCCTTCTTGTTGCTTCGTGTATGTTGCTGCAATCCCCCCCCTCATGTATCATGTCCACCCCAATCTGCACGTTCGTATTCGACCTTGATAAGAATAAGAATTGCATGTATCCGGCCACGAGCGCGGTGCGCGCCTTTGCCATGGCGTTACGGGCCCGCGGCCATGGCCTTGGGCCGCCCGCGGCGTGGCGGTGGCGTAGGCGAGGCGTCTGTTGGTCGAGTGATGCGAAAGTGAACGCGCGCGCCGTGCGCCGTATGCGCCACAGACTACAGGGTACTCCATCGACCAGCCGGCATACACTCCCTGACGGGGCTGCAGAGGCCAGCGCGCCGCTGGATGCGGCGCTTCGGGGTGCGGGCCCATGCACCTCCGGTTGTTGCTACGGGGAGCACGCTGTGGACGTGGACTGTGAGGTGGAGAGGAGCGTGTGGCGCTATAGAATAAAAGCGTCGACCGCAGCGGCCGTCGGCCACTGGCTCGCACACGGGGTGCGACCGAACCCACGGAAAGGCCCGGCGGTCGACTGGCCAAAGGGAGCCCCTCCCGCTGCCGCTCACACCGGCGTGCGTGCGCTGTGCGGCGGGGCTGCGGTGGGGCCGAATGGCGGCGGCGGCGGCAACGGCGCGGTCGGCCGCGACGCCCGCCTGGCCGCCCGCGACCACGCCGGCCACCGCGCCGATGGCCGGCACGCGCCGCCGCCGAGCGCCCAACGAGGAGGAGGAAGGAGCGGGGGCCGCCGCTGCGGGCGCGGCGCGCGACGGCGACGGCGCCCCGCCGCCGGCCAAGCGGGCGGCGACGGACTTCACGGACCTGCTCAGGCGCCGGTGGCAATCGATGCGCGACCGCCTGGCCAGCACCGTCTTCGCGCTGGTCGGCTCGCCCGCCCCGGCGGTCGCGCCTGTACCACGGCCCGCCGCGGAGGACGACGGGCGCGAGGCCACGCCCGCCGCCGCGGCCGCGCCGCCGCCCGTGCCGGCGCCCGGGACGGCGCGGCGGCCGTCGCCAGCGTGGTCGCCCATCACCCCCGTCGCGGCGTGGCGCGCCGAGCCGGCGCTGCCGGCCTGGACGTTCTCGCCGTTCGCCGTGTCGGCCTGGGCCAACGAGCCGCCGGCCGCTAGCAGCCCGCCGCCGTGGCTCGGCGCGACGAGCACGGCCTCGCCCGGGCCGGCCGCCCGCGCTAGCGCTACGGCCGCCGAGGCCGCCTCGCGGCGCACAGCCGACCTCGCGGCAGCCACCGCCGCGCTACTGGCCAAGATGAAGGCGCGCGCGTCGCCCGACGTGATCCGCCCGCGGCCGCGCGCCGCCGAGCCGCCCGCGGTGCCGGCCGAGGCCGAGGCGACCACGGCCGTGGACGCGGTTCTCGACCGCTGGCGGACCGGTGCGGCGGCGAGGCGCACAGAACGTCGCGGCGCGTGGAGGTGGGCTAACGTGACGCGCGCGCGTGGCTCTGGCAGTTGGCGTTGCAGAGGCCGCGCCGTCGGCGCGGCTCGACGGCGCCGCCGAGCCAGCGGCGCCGGCCACAAGGACCCCGGTGCCGCCGGCGCGGGCGCACACGCCCGAAGTGGAGGTACGGGCGCCGCCGCTGGCCGCTGGCCGCCCAGGGCGATGCGACTGTGCCTCCTCATGACGCGGCGCTGGTTCGGCCGGTGCTGTGTGCGCCGCAGGTCACCTTTGTGTCGCCGCCGTCGGTCCACCGCCGCAGCGCCACGGAGAAGGAGCTGTATGCCCGCCTGCTCCCGTGTGTTGGGCTGGCGCGGCCGCTATCGCTGACCTTGGCTGCGGCGCCGCTGGGCGGGTCGCGTGGGCCGTCTAGCCTGAACCACATTGAGCAGCTGGGTGAGATTGGCAAGCACGTGCGCGACGCACTCGAAGGGTATGGACGCGCGCGCGCGGGGGCCGCTGGCTGGGCGTGGCGCCGCTGGTGCTGATGGACCCTGCTGGCATTGCGGGGCGTTGGGGCGGGCCCGCGCGCAGGCGGCCGCTGCCGCAGCTGCCCATGCTGGAAAAGTACGCCGAGCTGGCGCAGGAGCGCCAGGACCGGCTCGAGCAGGCACGTGGCGCCCATGGCCGCCGTAGTCCTCTCGAGGATGGCTAGCTAACAGAAACGCCCTACGCTGCGTTCGTGCCGACGCCGTGGCTGGCCGGCGTGGTAGGCCGCGAAGAAAATCGGCGATCTCGATCTGAAATCCAAGGAGAAGGAGGTCGTGGTCGACAACTTCCCCGCCCTGACCGCGGAGCAGAATGCCAAGGCACGGGGCGCGCTGGCCGTGCCTGGGTGGCCTGCCTTGCCGGCACGGCTGACGCCGCGGATACGCTGCGCGCTGGCCGGCGCGTGCCCAGGTCAACCGCCTGCTCAGCTCGAGCTTTTCGGGCGAGGTGTGCACCATCGCCAACATCACGGTCCACGCCGACGACATTGCGCGGCTGCAGGACACCGAGTGGCTGAACGACGAGGTGCGGCTGCGGCGCCCAGGCAAGCGGGGTTCAGCGCGCGCGCGCGCTGACAGCACGCGGCGGCCGCGGCCGTGGGTGGGCGACGCGCAGCTGGTGAACGCGTACATGAAGCTGATCGCGGAGCGCAGCGCGCAACCGCCGACGCCCGAGAACCCCACGCCGTTCCCGTCGGTCCACGTATTCAGCACGTTCTTCTACGAAAAGATTATCCGCGACGACTTTGTGCCGTCGTGGACGCGGCGGGTGCGCCGGCGCCGGGACGGGCGCCGACCGAGGCGCGCGCGCACGCGCGGGACGTTCGTGCTCACGCGCAGCTCGGCCGGGCGCCGGCGCGGACGGCGGTGCGCTGTAGGTGGGGGTCGACATCTTTGCCAAGGACCTCGTGATCGTGCCCGTGCACTTGGGCGTGCACTGGTGCATGTGCATCATCAACATGCGCCGCAAGCGCATCGAGTACTACGACTCGCTGCGCGGCGACAACGTCGAGTGCTTCCAGGTTCGCCGCGCCGGGCACAGGCGCCGCACGCAGAGCGCTTGCTCACGCAGCCCGTTCTCGCCAGCGTGCGGGGCCCGGGGCTGCAGAGCGTGCGGAGCTACCTGCGCGCCGAGCACAAGGCCAAGAAGAACGCCGAGCTGGACCTCAGCGGCTGGGTGGACTACTGCCCCAAGGTACGGCCCGCGGGACTCGGGCGGCCGACGATCGCTCGCCGGCGCCTCACGCCCGCGGCGGGGGAGGGGCGGGCAGCTTGACGGCGCGGCCGGGCCGCACTCGCAGGACATCCCCACGCAAAAGAACGGCTACGACTGCGGCGTCTTTGCGTGCATGTTTGCCGAGTTTCTGTCGCGCAACCACCCGCTAGTCTTCTCGCAGGCGGACATGCCGTACCTGCGGCGGCGGATGGTCTGCGAGCTGGCCGAGAAGCGCCTGCTTGTGCAGCGCGTGCTCCCCAAGCCGCCCGAGACCCACTGAGCATTGTACATAGCGGTGTATAATAGAACGCGATCGAACTGGCGATGGACCGGCGGCCTGGCGTAATGCCCCTAGCTGCCGCATAGATGCACGGTGCCGTACATCGCCTTCGCGTGTAGAGCACCCTGTCAGCCGATATATCTATCACCCGCGCTTCTTCCGCAACGGGCACCGCGCGGCCGTCTGCCAGCTTACAGGGGCGTTCGAGGCGGCGCGCATGCACATTAATTGTGGCCGGCGTTCGAGGCAGCGCATGAGTAGTGGTATACTTACGCTCAAGCGAACTTGAGCGCCATGGTCGTATTGGCAGCGGTATGTTGACACTAAAGGCAGCCCCAGCGCCATGCGCCACAGACTACAGATCCCGAGTTCCGTCGACCAGCTGGCGTACAGTCCCTTCCGCGGGGCGGCGGCGCCGGAGGCCAGCGTATGGCACGGTGCGGTGTATGTTGACGCTGAAGAGAACCCCCCAGCGCTGCTGGCGGCAGCGTGAAAGGTCCAGGGAACAGAGGAGAGGTCACGCGGACGCCGACGTCACCTGGTGGCCACGTGAGCAGAGCAGATTGCCGACGCGCCCTCGCAGCGAGCGCCTCCAGCGAACGACGCACCGCGCGAGCGGAGAAAGAGGGAGGGAGGGAGAAGCGCGCACGCCCGGCGCCATTGAGGGCACGCAGGCGCGCCGCGGGGAGGCGAGGAATCGTGCGTCGCGCGCGCGTTGAGAGTGGCCAGAGATCGGGGCGAGCGCAGGTGACGAGCGCAGGCAACGATCGCGCCCGCCAGCGCGCCGCCCGGCCAACGCGAACAGCGGCGGAGCCATGGCCGACTCGAAGCACGACCATGGGGCCGTCGGCGAGTGGCCCGGCAGCCGGCCAGGCCTGGAGCGCAACTGCCTGACCTGCGCCACCCTCTGCGGCGTCATCTCGATGATCCTCGGCGGCTGCATCTGGGTCATGCTCGCGCCGGTGCTCTACAACGGCATCATCGAGCAGAACTTTGTCACCTCGACGGTAAGGAGCGCGGGCGCGCGCTGGGGCGGGCAGGCGCCCGGCCGCCCCTGCCGCCTCGCTAACGGCGTCTGGCACACCCGCGCGCGGGTCGTGGGCGAGATGGGCGCGGCGCGCAGAGCTCGCCGGGCTTCCCGGCCTTCCAAGAGTCGTGGCGCGGCGACGAGAACGACGTCCCGCAGTACGAGTACTTTTATCTCTACAACATCACCAACGTACGCCCGTCTGGCCTCTGCGCTGCCTCGGGCGCGGCCAGCGGCGCGCCCTAACGCCCGGGGGGTGTCTCGTAGCCTTGCCGCGTGGCGGGACCGCCCGCTGCCGCCAGCCGCAACTGTTCGCGGGCGGCGCGTACCCGACCTACGCCGAGGTCGGCCCGCTGGTGTACCGCGTGAACACGATCAAGACGAACATCCAGTTCAACCCGACGCAGCCGCTCGTGACGTTCCAGAGGAAAAAGTGCGCGGCGCGACGGGGCCGCAGAAAAGTGCCATGGGGCGGAGGCGTGCTAAGCATATTGGCGGGGACGGCGGAAGGGGGTGCACGTGCGGCCCGCCGCCACGCCCCGCACAGGGTCTACCAGTTCCAGCCGGGCCTGTCAGACGTGCCATCGTCGACGTTGATCACGAACGTGAACGTCGCCTACGTCTCGAGCGTCCTCAAGGTCGGCGGCGAGACGCCGCTCAACTTTGTGATGGGTACTGTGGCGGCGCCGCGTCGAGAAACGGCCCTTCCGGCGCCGGACCGCTCAAGCGACGCGGGGCGAGGAGCGCACGGGGTGGCGCGCCCGCCGCAGGCTCGCCGGCGCTAGAGGACTTTATCCTGCCGCGGCTGGAAAGCGTGGTGGCCGCCGCCTACCCCATCGACGAATGGCTGCCAGTGTACGCGGGCGCTTTGTGAGGCCCGCAGGGGTGGCCGGGCGTCGGCGGCGCACCCCCACCAACGTCGTACGGTGCCGTCCCAGCGTGGTCCCGTCCGGGGTCACCCAGGTGCCAGCAGATCGACCCGACGTGCAACTCGACGGCGGGCATGGCGCGCGTGCAGTGGGGCTTCGTGAACGGCACCCAGTTTGGCCTCAACAGCGAGCCCGCACAGTACGCGGCCGCGCCCTAGCCGCGTGCTCGCCGCTACACGGGAGCTGATGGAAACCGCCGGCGTGCTGCGTGGGTTGCGCGCGCGGCCATGTGGGGTCGGGCGCGTAGCTTGCTGAACTCGGCGGTGTTCCCGACCCCCGTCGAGTACGGCCTGGTGGCCTTGCAGCAGAACATGGGCCAGCCGAGCAATAGCATCAGCAACGCCACGCTGGACGGCCTGCTGCATGGGCCGGCCGGCCTCTACGACAACCCGCCGGCGTTCGCCCAGTTTGCGTCGCTGTGCCAAGCGAACATGTCGCAGGAGGTGATGGCCATCTGGGGCCTGACGCTGCCGCAGTGCAAGTACGCGACGGCCGCGCGCGTACCCACCACCGCCGCCGTCGCTCGCCGGCGCTGACGGGCAGCGTGGCCATCGGATGGGGAAGGGGCATGGGCGCCCCGCCTCAGGCTGTATTTGGGCTACGTGACACAGCTGATCGGGTCCGCGCGCAACTACACCGACCAGTTCATCCAGCAGAACATCATCCAACAGCAGGGCGGCCTGATCGTCATCCGCCCCGCGGACCAGTGGCTGTTTGGCGCCCCCGACCCGCTGCTGCGGTACCTCTCGCCGGCCAGCCCGGCCGTGGCGTTCTTCAAGAACGACACCACGGAGGCACCCGGCTTCACCGAGATGAACACCGGCGCGGACGACCCCAGCCAGGTCCGTCCTGACCGCAACGAACGGGTGCGCGACGTGCCGCGTGCTAACGCTGCCGTGCGGGGCCTCCGTGCGCGTGTGCTGCCCGCCTGCGTGCAGGTCTTTGTCCTCACCAAGTACAACAACCTCACGACCTTCCCCTGGCCTAACTACCAGCAGCCCGTCGGCGGCAACCTGGGCCAGCAGTTCCCGCCGCAAGAGTTCCAGGGCAACGGCCGCCTGCCGTACAGCAGCCGTCTGCCGGACGTGTCTGTGTGGTCGCCCAACCACGGCCGGCCGATCGTGTTTGAGGACACCGAGAGCGTCGACAAGTTCTTTGGCGTGAAGACGCACAAGTACGCGGGCGCGGCGCTTCCGCTGGGCCCGACCGCACGCGCGCGCGCGCGCTTACCAGGGGAAAATGGTCGGGCGGCGCTGTGGCCCTGGGTGACCTCCCCCCCACCCCAGGATGGCGCTGGCGGCGGACACCTACGCGCCGTCCGCCGAGTACTCGCTGAGCGAGGGCTTTGAGGGCTTTGTCAACGCCACGGCGATGAACAACGGCTCGCCGCTCTTCTACTGCCAGCCGCACTTTTTGTTTGTGCGGTCGTCGTGGTACCAGCACTTTGCCGGTACGTTCGGCGCTGGCGGGGTGGGCAGGCCGCGCGGCCGCTCACGCCGCGTCGCCGAGGCTCACGGGGTGCATCGACCGCTTCGCATGGCGCGCGCGCGCGTGCGTCCAGGCATCAAGGCGCCCACCGTGCTCGACACGTCGTTCCTCTGGATTGAGCCCATCACCGGCCTCGGTACGGCCGCGGCGCGGCGCTCCGCGGAACGCGTGCGCGCGGGCCGCCGGCGCTGACCGCCGGCGGCGGGGATGGGCGGACCCAGCGGCGCCCTCCTGCGACACAGCGTTTGCGGGCAACGTGTCGCTGCAGCTCAACGTGTACATCCAGGACCTCACCTCGTACTACAACCGCTACTACCCGCTGGTCAAGAAGGACCTGATCTACCCGCTGCTCTACACGATCCAGTCGACCACCGCGACGGAGCTCCAGGCCGAGAAGCTCATCGACGGCGTGTACCGCCGCGTGCAGCTGTTCAACACCATCTTTGCTGTGCTGCTTGGCGGCGGCGCCGTCGCGCTGCTGGTGGTGATCGGCTGGATCTACAACGAGCGGAGGCGAACGTCCGTCGGCTACGCGGAGCTGTAGAGCGCACGCGTGGCCGACGGCGGCGCCGGCGCTCCTCTCCCTTGTTTCTTCCGCGGACCAGTCCCACCATTTTTTTGCGTGCGGCACCGCACGGCACTGGTCCTGTCGCACGTGAGCCACCCCGTTTTCTGCAAGCATGGCACGACGAGAACTTCTTTTTGTGTACTACGTGGTTTATGTGACATATAGTTCAAGAACTAGAGTTCAGGGTAGGCCCGCGTCCTGGCCAGCCAAGGGAGCCGTCGCTGCCCGGCGGCGCGGGCGCGGGCGCGGGGCGGCTGCGTGCCGGCTTAGACGGTGCCCAGCGCGGCGGCGCTCAGCACGGCGAGGACGGCGGCCACCAGGGCGGGCGCCCCGTAGGCGACCGTGCTGGCACCGGACGTGTTGACGCACGAGAACGTTTGGGACCGGTCGGACTGGAACGGGTAGCACTCGCCGATGGTGTACGACGCGAACTCGCCGCAGTCGGTGCAGGCCGAGGTGGTGCAGTTCTGCATCTTGACGACGCCGCCCTCGCAGAACGCCTTTTGGAAGGCGCCGTACTCGTTGGGCGTGCAGGCGCCGCCGGCCAGGCCGCCGCCGAGGAAGTTGCGAGTGGCGCTGCTGCAGTCGGCCGACATGTAGCGGTAGACGACGGCGTACGTGCCGTCGCTCGCCGGCGGGATGGCCTCCTCGAACGTGTCGACGCACTCGCGCCTCTCGGTCTGGCCGCCGTTCTTGGGCTCGCACGTCACAGCGTCGCAGGAGATATTGTCGGCGCCGAAGACGACCGGCGCGCCTTCGCACTCGCCACCCATGTACGTGTACGACACCTGGATGGCCGTCGCCAGCTGCGCCGCCGCCGCGAGCAGCGACAGGACCGCCACCGCCACGGCCAGCGGCCGCACGAGTGGTGCGGTCGCCATGGCGGGCGTGCAAAACGGGATAGTACGGCGGCGCGGGCACGCGCGCGCCCGGTGCGTATTGGCCTGGCCGCACCGTGTCGATTCCGGTGGCGCCGTAGGGAGGGGTCGGGGTCGGGGTAGGCAACGTGCGCGCGAGGCAGGCGGTGGTGGCGTCGACGGTGCACCCGCGTGCGGATCAATTGTTGTGCGCTTGCCAACTTGGGGAATGTGGCGTTCAGGTTTCTGGGGAACGCGGAACCTGCGGGGCGGCGGGGCCCAGTGGGGCGGGGTGGGGCGCCCCACCAAGCACCACCGACCACTGAGGCTGGCGGGCACCCCGAACTCGGGCGTGCGGCCGCGCGGCACGCGCCAATTTCCGGGTCACCGCGCGTGGCAGAGACGGCGGACCGCAGCGCGTGGTGTGGGCAGGGACTGCGTGCGCCGCCACAGCCGCAGCACGTCGAGACCTGCCGCGCCGACCGAGGCGTTGGACCAAGTCGCCCCTGCCGTCCTCTTGGGCACCGCTGCCGCCACACGGCCATGGCGCTCCCGGCGCCGCTCGAGGGCCAGCGGGAGCTGATCAGCTTCCTGGCGCTGACGCTGGTGCTGCTCTGCATCACCAACGTCGACGTGCTGACGGACCCGCGGCGCGCCGACCGCGAGCAGCAGGAGCACGGCATCGAGCAGTTCTGCCAGACGTGGAACGCGCAGTGCAGCGCCGAGACCAACCGGACGCTGCCGTGCTGGAACGCGACGGAGGCCGTGGCGAAATGGCGCGAAACGTTTGCGACGCCGCCGACGTCGGCGTTTTGCGTCTACGCGCGCGACACCAGCCCGATCAACAGCGCCAGCGACCGGTTCACCCAGTGCGAGTGGCCCTTTGAGGGCGTCTCGTTCCTCAGCGCCATCGCCGGCATCGAGGCCATGATCGGCACGAGCGTGTACCTGCCGTCCGTCTTTCGCAGCGGCGAGACGCCGTCCCTGCTGAGCTACTGCTACTTCCTCGTGCTCGGCGCGCTGCAGTTCTCGCTCTACCTGGCGCTGGACATCATGATGGTCTCGACGGGCTGCGGCGTCCCGAACGTGCTGACCTACTTTAACGGCGCCGTCGTGGCCAGCGGCCTCAACCTTCTCCTGCTCACCTACCACTTCGTCCTCTACCTGCGGCGGCGTGGGCAGGGCGAGGTCGACGCGTACGAGCTCGACAAGCGGTAGCCACACACGTTGCGCCCCCGCCAGCAGCCCGAGCATAGCAACAGCGCACCGGCGTCCATGCACTCATGCGAGAAGGATCTACGGCGCACGTAACACTGTTTAGTAAAGTTTGGTTTTCTTTGTTCTCTTGAGCGTGATGTGCAGTAGGTGCGCGCTCGTATAACGTTTAACGTAACCATGTACACGCATGCGTGCAGAGATCTGTAACAGTGCGTTTTTTTTTACAACACTATACATCAGATGGCGTCAGCCTTGACGAGGCGCATGAGCGAGCGCATGCCCTTGAGCTTGGCCATCTCCGCGCGGGGCAGCGGGCTGCGCGCCTCGGCCTCGTCCAGGCACGCTGCGCTGAACATGGGCTGGGCGCGCATGATCGCCTTGAGCACCATCGACATGCACATGCACAGCTTGCCCTGCCGCAGCATGCGCGAGCGGGCGGCGCGCGCCGCGTCAGCCTCGGCGGCGCGCTCGTGCATGATGACGTGCACCAGCAGATGCGCGAGCCGCCGCGCGCCGGCGTCGGCGTACAGGCCCTGCAGCGCGCGCGGCACGGTGAATAGCGTCTGCTGGCCGGCCTCCAGGTCCTCGGCAACGTCCTGCAGGTCGTCGACGAGCTGGAGCGCCACGCCGAGGTGGTACGCGTAGGCGGCCTCCTGCGGCGTCACGCGCCCGCCCGCGCAGACGTAGAGGTCGGCGAGCACGCTCGTGCCGCCCTTGAGGCAGGTGATCTCGAGGATGTCGCCGTAGCGCGCGTCGGCCACGGGCACGTGCTGGTCCAGGCTCCGCGTCTGCGCGTCGTTGATGGCCACCAGCGCGTGGTACACGTTGGCCGTCTCGGGGCCCCGCGGCCACTGCGACTCGACCAGGCCCACCTGGCTCCACACCTGCGCGCGCCATAGGGGAGGCCGCCGCAAGTGGCACGGTGGCCGGCCGGCACGTCAGCTCGCCCTCGCCGATGCGTGCACGCGGTGCGGCGCCACGGCGGACCTTTCGCTCCATGGCCGAGGCGGGCGCGGGCGCCGCGTCTTCACCGTAGGCGAGGCGGCGGTGGAAGGCGGATTGGAAGGCGCGCTTGCGGGCGCCGTCCAGGCCGGGCTGGTCGAGAAAGTTGTCCGTGTACGGGTAGAGCATGCTGTAGCCGAGGACGGCGGGCGTGCACGCGACGCGCGCGTGCGGAATCGCCACGAGCTGGAGGCCAAAGCAGGCCCACGCGTTCCGGCCGGCTTGGAACTCGTCGTGGTCCGACAGGTCGCGGTCGTTGGCGTGCGCCAGCGTGGAGAAGGCCTTGGACTGCTCGAAGACGCCGCCGTCCACCATGGCCGTCACGAACTCGGCCGGCACGTCCAGCACCAGCCGCACCATGTCCTGGTTCAGCCGCTTCTTCTCCGCCTTTGACACGTCCGGCGCGGCCTGCGCGCGGTTCAGCGCCCGCAGCTTCTCCGCGGTCTGCTTGCGCTCGTCGGCAG
>Ga0180216_1002285_pt1 | contig 16213 bp, 8 predicted proteins | sample eDN3rd37CBELigMG_FD_128879 | JGI IMG/M metagenome (GOLD analysis project Ga0180216, IMG submission 128879) | Enriched Miracle-Growth compost microbial communities from Emeryville, California, USA - eDNA 3rd pass 37_C BE-Lig MG (version 2)... ... | reverse complement strand
GCTCGGGCCGCTGGGCTATGTTCCACCAGCGGAGTTCGAGGAGGCATTCACCCAGAGTCAGGCTCTGCCGAGGGCAGCGTGACTCAAGAACCGGAGCCTCCGGAGATCCCGGGGCGGTTCAGGGCCATGCACCTGCCATTTGCGTGTCTTTACCCCGGAAGGCGGCATGATCAGCTCGTAAGAAGTCGACCCGCCCGTGGCCTTTTCGCTCTGGACCAAGAGTGTCTGTCCTACGACGCTGCGGCTGAAGGATTGTCCTCCACCACTTGCATTTTGACTCATGGTCAGACGGCCTTGTTCGTTGTAGGTGTACTCGCTTTTGTTCCCAAGGGGATCCGAAAATTCAACGAGAAGGCCGTTCGGATCGTAGCCGAGAGTGTACGACGCACCAGAAGGGAACTCGACCTTGGAAAGATAACCGTCCGGATCGAGCGTTAGTGTCGATTCATGGCCGTCAGGCCCTCGAACGACCACGTGGGAGCCGGCGTGCGAAATTTCGACCGTGTTCCCATACTTGTCGATGATGGCGGATAGCCGAGCTTGAGGATCATAAGAGAACTCATGTTCGACCTGTCCGGATACCGCATCATTCGTGGCGAGGTGCAGGCCATCCGCGAACTGGAAAATCTGCGTTCCAGTTTCGTTGGCAAATCGCTGCGCTCCTCCAGGCCCTTGTCCAGGGGTTGTGGTGTTGGCGATCGAAGCTTGAATGGAGGTGGTCGTGATTCGGATTGGTGACGTTGCCTCGGCAGCCAAGAGTTCTCGAGATGGAGTGACCGCTATTGCCAGGGCCGCTCCGATTGGACCGTGCTCCGATGTGTTCGGAGGTGCGCCTGTGAGAATTTCGCCGCGTTTGCCAAGGAGCGTCTTGAAGTCTCCGTCTTCAGTGATGGTGCCGACCACCGAGCCAACTACGCGCGATGATCCCAAGTAGCTAATGAGAATGTTCTTTGACAGATAGAGCTTTCCGTCGTGCCATGCGATATCTTGGAATGCCTCTGTCATGTAAGAGGTTGGAGTGCCAGACGTGGTCTCCTCGACAAATGTTGTTAGGGTCCCGTCAAAGTCGAGTCTCCAGACTTTGCCATTGTAATCGGAAAGTACGTACAGCTTGTCATCGCCATAGACGACTGCATCCGGTGAAAATTGGGATGTGCGGGGGTCGGAATAGATCGTGTCGATCGACCCGTCGGGAAGAATCGCTCCTACTTGATTTTGACCGGAGTATCTCTCGGTAAAGTAGAGTGTCCCGTCGGGGCCGAACGCGAGCGAAGAAATGCCGCAAAAAGTCGCCTGCTGAACGTGTACGCCGTTCTGGATCCCTTGATTGCAGGGTGAAGCTCCCGTGCCGCCGAACCAATGGGCCTCTTCTTGCTCGAGGTTCAGCCAATAAATTTCTCTATCCGTTCCAAAGAATAGGCGGCCGTCCGGGGCGAGGGCGAGGGCTTGGACGGGTCGTGTCCCGATCGTGACTTGACCAGACGGGCGATGGACGATCGCGGTTTGCCGGTTGAACACTCTTTTCGATGTCGCTGAGTTGACAGCATAGATGTTCCCCTGGCTGATCACGTAGGCTACGCCGTCGGGACCTACCGTCAGATCTTCGGGCTGGGATCCGGAGACGAGAGCAAGCCGCTTCAAGTATGCTGGGGAATTGCGTCGGCTTCCGTCGCCGTAGTGCCGGGTGCCTGTTGTGGGATCCAGCTGGTGGTGTATGTCCAATGTCCATCCACCAAGGCCAACCTTACGGGCGTCGACGTTGGTGAGGCGCCGGGTAAATGTCTTTAGCCACTGGTACCTGCCCCCATTTCGTGGGCTGACTTCCGTAAAGATTCGTTCCGTTGTCCCTCTGCGGCCGAAGCGGTCGGTACGGGTGTAATTGAAGCCGTAGATGTATGCGACGGTGATCGTGGCTTCGACTGTACCGTTAACTTCTCTTCCGAAGGCGTCTTTGCCATCCCATACGAAAGTCCAGGGAAGATTCGGAACGGGAGCGTACAGGTAGAAGAATCGACGTCCGGCGACGCTTACATGGACCTCGATCTTTTCGAGGCTCGATGGTACCTGAGCGCCGGTGATTTTCATGGAAACGGTTCGGCCAGGTTTCCACCCGGGTACCCTGGAGCTGCTGTAATTGAGCGACAAGCCGGTTCCCATGAGAGGAATGCGATGGCGAAGAATTTGGGTTTCGCATTCGATCACGGAGCCTTCTTCGAGGCAGGGATCTTCTTCATTGAAATCCGGCTCCGGTTCCACATTCGGATCCTCTGCATCTGCGGGGAGAACCCATGCCCAGTTGCAGTCCCAGGGGGAAAAGTGGGGAACGGGTACACGCCAGAGTTCCTGGCCGATTGGGTAACGCTGGGCGAGTTCGGCCAGCTCTTCGGGCGTGAAGCCGAGGTCGGCGAGCTCTTGCTCGGCTGCGGGCACTCCGTCGCCGCGGATATCGACCTCGGCGAGGCCGCCAGTGACGCCCAGCAGCTTGATGACGACTCCGCTGTCGGAAGGCACCCAGGCAGCGAGCTTCCGGTCGTAGTAGCCCATGGGGACCGGCTCGCCGACGGGGAAACCCAGGAAGTTCTCCAGGTAGAAGTAGACGGGCTCTGAGAAGACCAGGGAGTCGCCGTCCATGGCGACGACTTCATCGGCGGAGAGCTCCACGGCGTAGGTGTAGGCGATCTGGGGAGGAAGCTCCCCGGGCATCGCCGAAGGTCCTCGGGGGCCGACCGTGTACTCGGTGGCTCGGATCGTCGCTTGATGGAGTGGGACCTGGGAGCCATCGGCGAGCATCACGGTGGCGGTCACGCCGGGAGGGAAGAAGACGGTGGCCGTTCGGTCGCCGTCCGAGTCCGAAGCGAGCGAGCCTTGGGCAACCTGGAGCGTCTGATTGCCGAAGGTGATGGGGGTTGCAATCGGGTCGTACTGGATCAGGGTGACGTCATCGAGGGTGGCCCATTCTTGCCAGTTCAGGGCGAGTTTCCGCTGGACCGGCAGGTACCCGGGCTTGCTGAACTCGACGACGATGAAAGGAGCGCCATTCAGGGCCAGGTGGTACGAGCCGTCGGCGCCCGTGAGCGTGTAGCCATACTCCGGGCGGCGGTGGATGGAGACGCGAACGCCTTGGAGCGGCAAGCCGTAGATGTCCTTCACGTATCCCGTCACGGCGGCGAAGCGCTCGGAGGAGATGGCGTTCGGAGTGACGTCGCGTTGGACGGGATCGGGACCCGAGTAGAGGAAACTCAGCGACTCCTCGAGGGTGGGGAAGCCTTGGGGAGGAAGGGGAGGGATCGAAGGTCCCGGCGGCTCGCAACCGGGCCAGCCGTCGGCAGGAGGGCAGGTCGCATCCGTTCCCGTGCACTGGCTTTCGACCGAGCACAAGACGTCGTCGAACTGGCACGACTCGGCGGGTGGTGCGAACGCATCCTCGGGGCAGTGCGGGCTCTGACCGTCGCAAACCTCGGCCACGTCGCATGCTCCCTGAGAGGCTCGGCACTCGGTGCCCGAAAGAGCGAACCCATCGTCCGGGCAGTCGGCGCTGGAACCGGTGCAATACTCGGGGAGGTCACAGGGGCCAACCGCTGGGCGGCATTCGGTCGTGGCAGGTGCCAGTTCGACGGGCAGACATGACCCGAGCCCATTGCAGGCGGAGGCCACCACGCAGGCGCCCTCGGCCGTGCACGGGGTTCCGAGCGCCACGGGTTCGCATTTGCCGTCGGCAGACGAACCGCGGGCGACGCTACAGGCCATGCATTCGTTTCCCCTGCCGCACTCGGATTCGCAGCATACGCCGTCGACGCAATGGCCACCGCAGTCGGAGTCTTCGTCACAGGGCAGGCCGAGATTGGACCATGCGATCGACATCACCTCGACGGTCGACACTCCGAGCGCACCGTCCTTCGTGTAGGCCAGGAGCGTGCTGCCAGGAAAAGCGCTGGCAATCGAGGGAAGGTGCGATTTCGCGGGACCGGCAACCGGAAGGCCGACAAGGCTCGGCTTGGGATCGATCCGACTCGCGCGGACAATCTGGGCGGCGGGATCGGTCCAGGCCACCACGAGTTCTTGGGAATTCCAGGCGAGCGAGGGTTGCGTCGCACCGGTGAGAAGCTGCTCGAGGTCTCGAAGGATGCCTTGGTCGGAAATGGTGGCGAGGACGAGCGAGTTGCCGGAGGCCGACGCTTCCTCCCAGATCAGCGCACGGTTCCCTTCGAATGCCCCTTCGGATGCGCCCAACGCCACCACCCGATTGGCGGTCGAGGCGACGTGCTCGACGACACAGCCCTGAGCTGGGCAGGCGGGAAGTGTGACGGGAGCCGCGTACACATCGAGATCGGTTGCCCAGGCCGCGATGGGCGGGTTCCCTCCCGAGACTTTGACGTCCACCACGTTCTTGTTGCTCTGGCCCACGAGGAAGGCTGCGCCCATCGAACCATTGGAAGCGCTGACATAGCGAGCGAGGACGGAGCGGGGATTCGTGTGGTGTCGGGTAGCGACGAGGAAACCGCCGGGCGCTCGGCCGACGTGTGGAAGGAGATCGCTCGAAGAAGCCAGGTGGGGGCCGGAGGTGAGTGTCGCCCCCAGGGTTCCTTCGGCATCGACGAGCCGACCTCGGAGGACGGGCCACAGCGCCGCTCGACTCTGCCATACGGTGAGGTAGGAGCCGCTCGAGTAGGCGACGCTCGGGCAGGTGGCCAGTGCCTCCACCTGACCGAGACGCAGATCGCCCGGTAGGATTCGGTTCCCGGCCCCATCCAGTAGGGCGGCTCGGATCGACGGCGCGAGCCAGGGCCCCTGACGCCAGACCATGAGATAGCCCTTGCCGTCCGTGGCCAGCGAAGGGCAGCTCGCATCTCCGATGAAGAGGTGGATGAGCAGGGAAACCAGCGCCTGGCCTGGCGTGAGCTTGGCCGCATTCAACCGAACATCGTCGCCGTCCGATTCGCGCCAGACGGCGAAGGGCGCGTCACCGCCGCCGGAAAGAGCGTGGCGTCCCGCGATTGAGGTCGGAGTCGAAATGGGGTCGCCACCACCGTTCGTGAGGCGACCAGCCGAGTCGAGTTCCGCGTACACGAGCGCGCCGTCGGGCTTGAGCCAGGAGAGCACGGAGATCCCCTTGGCATAGGCCAGCACGGGATCGCTTCCTTCCAGCTCGAGGCGGTTGGAGTCGATGATCGCTGCGTTCGCAGCATCGACCCGGGCCAACCACACTCCGGGTTGAGCGCCGTACGACGTCTCCCACGCGATCCAGAATTCCGTTCCGTCGGTGGTGGAGACCGAGAAGTTTCCAGGGGAAAGGAATGGGTTGTCGTCGTCGAGTGGCGTCAGGCCCTGCTGCGCGGGAGGCATGACGTCGATCCAATCTCCACCGGGCGCGAGGAGAGCGGAGCGAAGCTCCTCTCCCTGGGCGCCCATTTCGACCCACGCCACAAATGCCGATGAATCGCCGAATGCGACCGATGGGCTTCTCTGGGCATCGGCCCTTGGCGCGGGAACGGGGGCGGCAGCGGGAGCTCCCGAGGAATCGACGAGCTGCACGACGACATGGCTGTCCTGTGTCCCCGGTGCCACCGTCCAGCCGACGATGAACTCCTTCGCACTGCCGGCAATGGTGGGCTCGGCCTCGTCGAGATCGGGATTGGCAGCCAAGGGGAGAACCTGAAGAGTCTCCAGGTCCACGGGATCCGAGATGGGAATTAGGGCGCCAAGAATGTCATAGGTGCCTTCCGATGCGGTTTGCCACACGACGAAGAACGACGACTCGGTTGCGGCAACGACCGGCGCGGCCGGCGTCGGCCCCAGCGTGGCGAGCGGAATGGGCTCCGGATCGAGTGGCTGTCCATCCTCGTGGAAGCGCATCAGCAGAAGCGTGCCCTGGAGGCGTTCGTCGAAGTCCTCCCAGACCGCTGCATAGAAGCCTTGCGACCAGGCCACACTCGGGGGAGGCGCCGCGTCGACGAAGTCCGCCGGCGAGAGGAACGATGTCGCGGAGCCGCGAGTGAGGGGCGCGTGCTCGTCGCCCGGCGAGCACGGCCACACGGAGCCGAGGAGGGGAAGGCTCAGGAGAGCGACCAGAACTCGAAGACTCATGGGAATCCCCCGTCGAGTGCCTGATGTCGACACGCTAACGTGGTAACCCGATTGAGGTCAATGAGGGTCGCGAGAACACGGACGAGTTTCAGAATTCGATTGTTGCATCCTAGACAGACGGGGTCTGCCGGACGACCGAAATCGGGGCGCGCTGGGGGCGACGCCGAGGTCGGAGTCGTGAGGTGGCCGGCACGGAGCCCGCCTTTGGGAGGAGAACTAGGGCCCGACGACCTCGGGCTCGTCGTCGTCGGCCGACGCGAAGAAGCGGCCGTCGAGGGCATCGACGAGGCTCGCGATGGTCTCCTGGAAGGCGGGGAGCTCGCTCGGCGGAAGCGGCTCGGCGGGCGGCAGCTTGAGGGTGAGCGGATTGACGTGGGAGCCGTGCTTGACCACCTCGAAGTGGAGGTGGGGGCCCGTGGCGCGGCCGGTCGCGCCCACGTATCCGATCACCTCCTTCTGCGCCACGCGCTTGCCCACGCGGATGCCGGGGGCGATGCGCGAGAAGTGGCAGTAGACCGTTTCGAAGCCGTTGGTGTGGCGCAGCCGAACCATGTTCCCGCAGGCGCCGGCCCAGCCGGCTCGGGTGACCACGCCGTCGCCGATGGCCCACACCGGCGTGCCGGTGGGGGCCGCGTAGTCCACGCCGCGGTGCTGCTTGTAGTACTTCAGGGTGGGGTGGATGCGGCCGCCGAAGCCCGAGCTGATCCGCGAGAACTTCAGCGGGGTCTTGAGGAAGCTCCGCTGGGCGGAGCTTCCGTCCTGGGCGTAGTACTCGGGCCGACCGGTCTTGGGGTTCGGGTAGAGGAAGACGCGGCGCACGCCGGTCACCTCGCCACGGTACTCGGCGGCGAGGATGTCGCCGTAGCCGATGGTCCTGCCCTGGAAGGTTCTCTTCTCCACCAGGATCTGGAACTCGTCGCCACGCCGCGGGTCGAGGAAGAAGTCCACGTCCCAGGCGAGGACGTCGGCGAGCGCGATGGCCAGGTCCGCCCGCTCCCCCGCGGCGACCACCGCCTCGGAGAGGGAGGACTCGAGCACGCCCGAGACCAGGACCTTCTCGGTCTGGATGTCGAACTTCCGGGGGCTCGCCTTCCACGTTTCGCCCTCGCGGCGCACCACGATCTCCTCGACCGGCCCCCGCCGGTACTCGAGGAGGATCGGGCGCTCGGCCTCCACCTCCTTCTCGAAGACCAGGCGGACGGCGTCGCCGGGGCGGATGTGGCGCACGTTGAAGGCCTCGGCGAAGGCGGCCACCATCGCCTGCGCGGTCCCGCCGTCGACGCCCATGCGGACGAGCGCGCCCGCGAGCGTATCCCCGGAGCGGATCGTCTCCGTCGAGGCCCGCCAGGCGCGCGGCGGCTCCAGCGCGGGCAGGGGCGGGGGCTCGGGCTCGGGGGGAGGTTCGGCCACCTCCGGCTCGGCCGTGACAGTGCACGCCGCCAGCACCCCGAGGAGGATCGTGGACCATCGACGCATCCCGCGGAGGATACCAGGGGGTTCCCCTCGCTCCAAACGGATCCTGCGAGGAAAAGGGATCCGAGGGGACGGCCGGCTCGGCTCAGAGGTCGGCGCGGCGCTCGGCGTGGTCCTTTCCGTCGAATCGGAGGATGACGCCCTTGCCCTCGACCTTGGTGTAGAGGTTCACCGGCCGGCGCCACAGCGACTCGAGGTTCTCCATCGTGTAGCGGGCCTCGTCGAGCTTGAGGTCGATGCCGTCGTGCCGGTGCACGAGGAGGAGCTCTGCGCGGTTTTCGAAGTTGCCGTCCATCACCTCGATGATCGGCTGGCCGAAGTTCGTGAGCTGGTGGAGGAGTTTCTCCTTGATGACCCGGAAGTCGCGGCTGAGGATCTCCCACGCCTGGTGCTTGTCGTTGTAGCCGTAGACGAAGAGCTTGTGCTCCAGGCAGAACTCCGGCGTGAGGAATTCGTCGATGAAGGTCACGTCGTTGTAGAGCTTGCGGACCTCGAAGATCTTCTGGCGGCCGAGGCCCAGCTGCAGATCCCAGCGCTGCTTCTCCACCAGCGAGTCGCACTCCTCCCAATCCTTGCCGAATCGCCCCTTGTTCCAGCGATCCTCGATGTCTCGGAAGAGTTCGAGGCCGATCTTGTAGGGGTTGAGCGAGCCCGGCCGCACGGAGACGGTCCCGGCGTGGTGGTCGGCGTAGTCGATGAGCTCGGATGCCTTGAGGGCGCGCGTGGTCATGATGGTGGAGTGCCAGTAGCTGGCCCAGCCCTCGTTCATGATCTTGGTCTGGCCCTGGGGCGCGAAGTAGTAGGCCTCCTCCCGGATGATGGCGAGGATCTCCTGCTCCCAGGGCTCCAGGGGCGCGTGCTCGAGGAGGAAGAGGAGCACGTCGCGCTGCGGCCGCTCGGGAAAGCGCTTTCGCGCCTTGTCCGCCTCCTCCTTCCGACGGCGGAGCTCGGCGATGTACTCCGGCGGGTTGATGTATTTTTTCATGTACTCCCGCTCGGCGCGCAATCCCTCGATGCTCTCGGGCTCCGCCTCGCCCTCGGGCACCTGGGGCGGTCCCCGCTTGATGTAGGGGGCGTGGTAGTCGATGAGGTTCTCGAGCGAGAGGCAGCGGTCGATGAAGCTCTCGACCACCTCGAGGCCGAGGCGATCGATCCAGCGACGGACGCGGGTGGCGTGATTCGCCATCTCGTCCATCATCTTCCGGTTCGTGTGGGCGAAGGAGAAGTTGTTCTTGAAGAAGTCGCCGTGCCCGTAGACGTGGGCCATGACCAGCTTCTGATCGACCTCGGGGTTGGCCTCCTGGAGGTAGGCGTAGGTGGGATCGTTGTTGATCACCATCTCGTAGATCTTGGAGAGGCCGTACTCGTAGCCCTTGGAGAGCTGCTCGTAGTCCATCCCGAACCGCCAGTGGGGATAGCGGTTGGGGTAGCCGCCGTAGGCCGCCACCATGTTCACTTCGTCGTAGGTGAGCAGCTCGAAGATCACCTCGAAGAAGTCCAGGCCGAACTCACGAGCATAGCCCTCGATCTCCTTCTGGAGATCCTGGAGGCGGGGCGGGAGCTGGCGGTCTTTCAGAAGTCGCATGGCCGTTCATCTTCCCTTGCCGAGGATTTCCTTGATCGAGCCGTAGATCGCCTCCTTGTCGGCGATCTCGGAGAGGGCCACGCGATCGTCGTCGGGGAAGCGCTCCCTGAGGTCCTTGATGAACTGCCCCGAGCCGTAGGGGCTCTCCACCTGGCCGTAGGCGAAGAGGTTCACCCGGGGCAGGATGCGGTCGGCGAGGATGTCCGAGCAGAGCCGGGTGTCGTCCGCGCTCCAGTTGTCGCCGTCCGAGAAATGGAAGACGTAGGTGTTCCAGAGATCGGCCGGGTGGTCGGCCTCGAGGATCTCCGCCGCCAGCTTGTAGGCGGAGGAGATCATCGTTCCGCCCGACTCGCGGGTGTGGAAGAAGGTGTCTCGATCGACCTCGCGGGCCACGGCGTCGTGGATGATGTATCGGCCGACGAGGCCCTTGTAGTGGTGGCGCAGCCACGTGTCGATCCAGAAGGATTCGATGCGGACGATCTCCTTCTGCTCGTCTCCCATGGAGCCGGAGACGTCCATGATGTAGATGATGAGGGCGTTCGACTCCGGCCGCGTGGTGATTTTCCAGGAGCGGTATCGCCGATCCTCCCGGTGCGGGATGATCACGGGATGTTTGGGGTCGTAGGTCCCCGAGGCGATCTGCCGCTTGAGCGCCTGGCGGTACGTGCGCCGGAAGTGGCGGAGAGACTCGGGGCCGGTGGTGTTGATGCCCACGTAGCGCGTCTTCTCGGTGACGATGCGGTCGCTGCCCTTGGGCTGGATGCGCGGAAGTTCGAGCTCCTCCCCGAGGATCTCGGCCAGCTCGTCGAGGCTGACGTCCACCTCGAGGAGGTGTTCGCCGGGAGCGTCGCCCGCCTTGCTCTGGCCCTCGCCCTGGCCCACGTCGCCCGCGGGGCCGAGGATGGTGCCGACCTCTCCCTCCCCCTGCCCGACGCCGCCCTGCTGCTTGGGGCCGAAGCGGAAGCGGGGGATGTCGATGGTCGGGACGGGAATGGTGATGAATTCCTTCCCCCGCTTCCCGAGCATCTCTCCCTTCTGGATGAAACGACGCAGGTTCTGCTTGATGCGCCCGCGGACGATCGCCTTGAAGCGCGCATGGTCCTGCTTGATCTTGAGCGTCATGCTTCGACCTTGGAAGGCGTCTACTCCTTCGCGTCTCCCCTGGCGAAGATCGAGGCCACGAAGTTCAGCACGTCCGTGGCACAGATCTCACAGTAACCGTAGTTCTCGATCATCCGACGCTTGACCACGTCGATCTTCTCCTGCGTGTCGCGGTCCACGACCGAGGACACGAGGTTCTTGAGCTTGATCGAATCCTTCTGATCCTCGAAGAGCTTCAGCTCGAGCGCCTTGTGGAGCCGCTCGTTGGTCCGGTAGTCGAAGGTCTTGCCCTCGATCGCCAGGGCGCCGATGTAGTTCATGATCTCCCGGCGAAAGTCGTCCTTCCGGCTTTCCGGGATGTCGATCTTTTCCTCGATCGAGCGCATGAGCCTCTCGTCCGGCTCCTCGTATTGCGCGGTGTATTTGTTTCGGACCTTCTCCTTCTGCGTGTAGGCCTTGATGTTGTCGATGTAGTTGGAGCAGAGCTTCTTGATCGACTCCTCGTCGGCCGAGATCGCCCGCTGGACCTCGTTCTTGACGATGTCTTCGTACTCGAGCTTCACCGTGGCGAGGAGTTCCCGGTAGCGCTTGCGCACCTCGTCCGAGGAGATGAGCGAATGGGTCTTCAGGCCCGCCTCGAGCTCGTTGAGGACCATGAAGGGGTTCAGGCAACCCTCACCCTTGTCGCTGACCAGCGCGTTCGAGATTTTGTCCTGCACATAGCGGGGGGAGATCCCGTCCATGCCCTCGCGGACCGCTTCCTTGCGAAGCTCCTTGATGTTGTCCTCGGTGTAGTTCGGCAGGGACTTGCCGTTGTAGAGCTTGAGCTTCTGGAGGAGGGTGAGGTTGTGCTTCTTCGGCTCCTCGAGTCGGGTGAGCACGGCCCACATGGCCGCCATCTCGATGGAATGCGGGGCGATGTGCTTCCCGCGGATCTTGGCCTGGTTGTAGTCCTTTTCGTAGATCTTCTGCTCCTCGGAGAGCTTGGTGATGTAGGGGATGTCGATCTTGACCGTTCGGTCCCGCAGCGCCTCCATGAATTCGTTGCTCTGGAGCTTGCGGTACTCGGGCTCGTTGGTGTGCCCGATGATGACCTCGTCGATGTCCGTCTGCGGGAATTTCTTCGGCTTGATCTTGTGCTCCTGGGAGGCGCCCAGGAGGTCGTAGAGGAAGGCGACGTCGAGCTTGAGCACCTCCACGAACTCGATGATGCCGCGGTTGGCGATGTTGAACTCGCCGTCGAAGTTGAAGGCGCGGGGGTCCGAGTCGGATCCGTACTCGGCGATCTTCCGGTAGTTGATGTCTCCGGTGAGCTCGGTGGAGTCCTGGTTCTTTTCGTCCTTGGGCTGGAAGGTTCCGATGCCGATGCGGTCCTTCTCGGAGAGGACGAGGCGGCGCACGCGGACGTGCTCGACCACCCGGCTCCAATCGCCTTGGTACTGGGTCATGAGCTGCCGGAAAACGAAGCGGCACGCCGGGCAGAGCTCGCCGGTGTCCGGGATCTCGAAGCCCGAGCTCGGTGGGCAGAGCTCGTTGTAGACCTTGGGCCGCCAATCCTCGGGGATGAGGTGCAGGGGCTCCTCGTGCATGGGGCAGGGCATGATCTCCTTTTCCACCGTCCCGTCGGGGCGCTTCCGGTCGAGGACCCAGGAAAAGGTGTACATCGCCCCATCGGGTGTCTTGGAATAGGCCTCCATGCCCTTCTTCAGGAGCCGGGCGATGGTCGACTTCGAGGAGCCGACCGGCCCGTGCAGGAGGATGACGCGCTTTTCGGTGCCGTAGCGTTCGGCCGCGGCCTTGAAGACGTTCACGAGCTTCATCAAGGGCACGTCCAGGCCGTAGATCGCGTCCTTGCCTCCGTTCGCCTCGTCGAGGAAGAAGTGGTAGCGGACCAGCTTCTTCTTGTTGTCGATGTACTCGGTCTTCCCGTGGGAGAGGATCATGTCGTACAGCCGCTGGAAGGCCGTACGAGTGACCTTGGGATTCTTTTGCACGATTCGGAGGTAGTCCTCGAAGGAACCCTCCCAGTGCTGCTCCTGGTAGCTCTTGTGGTCCTGCATCGAGCTGATGCGAGCGACCAAGCTGTCCATCTCGTAGGCTTCCTTCATGGGCGTTGCTCCTCGGTCCCAGACCTCGACCTGGAACCCGCGGTGCGCTCGGTGGGCGACCGAGCGACCATAGGGGGTACTTGCGTCCTCTCGGTTTTATTTCCCATTTTAGAAAAACTTATCGAAGGCGGCCCGAGGAGCGGTGGCGAAAGGCCGGGGCGACACCGCTCGAGAACGTCGAAATCGTCGGGTCTCCGTCCGCTCCGCATCTTCCCCCGCCTACCGTCCGGCCGCTTGCTCGCCTCCTCCTGGATGTGTGTTGCAACACGCTTCCGAGGTAGGCCCCAAGGGCGATATCCCACCCAAGCCCACTCGTCGGGGGCGCCGAGCCTTGATTTTCGGGAACAGGGGGAGGGGGAGGAGGACGAAATCCTCTCGAATGCGTGTATCAGAGACCCTGTTCGGGCGCCCCCGCATCGAGATATGATTGTAGCAAGAGCTGGGCTGCAATGGCATCCACCCAGTCCTTGCGCTTCTGCCGGCGCGCCTTCGCCTCTCGAAGGATGCGCTCGGCCTCCCACGTGGTGAGCCGTTCGTCCCAGAGGACGACGGGGAGCGGGAAGCGCTCGGCGAGGCGCTCGGCGAACCTCCGGGTCTTCTCGGCGCGGGGCCCTTCGGTATCGTCCATGTTGAGGGGAAGGCCGACCACCAGGCGCTTCGCTCCCCTCTCCACGACGATCTCCGCGAGTTCGTCCAGGTCCGCGACGAGGTTCTTTCGGCGGATGGTGCGCACGGGGTGCGCCCAACCGAGTTCGTCGGAGGCGGCGACCCCGATCGTCTTGTCCCCCACGTCCAGCCCGACGAAGGGGCCCCTCACTCCTCGCCCCCTCGCGCGGAGGCGGAGCCCCGCGCCTCCTCCGGGTCTCCCTCTTCCTCGGCCTGCTCGGAGGGCTCGTCGACGAGGTGGTCGTCTCCGAGATCCTCGAGGAGGAGCTGCTCCATCCTCCGGAGTCCGGCGCGGGTCTTGTCGACGAAGGCGGTGTCGAGGCCGATGCGCTCGGCCACCGTCAGCGTGCGCTCGTAGGCGGCGATCGCCTTCTTCACGAGGATCCGGACCTTGCGGCGAACCTCCAGCCGATAGAGTTCCGCCTGCTCGGGCGTGAGGCTCGAGGGGATGGGCGCCTCGATCATCTCGTCGTAGAGGCGCTCGTAGAGCTGGCCGATCCGCTGCCCCGCGGCGGTCGCCCAATGCGGATGGCCGAAGCGGACCGTGCGGACGTAGTGGCCCTGGGCGGAGAGGAGGTACTCGGATTTCTTCTCGATGGTCTCCGAGAGGCGCGGCACGTCGTCGGTCTGGTCGATGCTCACGTCCTCGAAGTGCCGGCGGTAGATCTCGCCGAGGAAGAACTGGGCCTGCGCGGGGAAGTAAGGGTCGACGCGCTCCTCGCCCTTGCGCCGCTGGTAGACGAAGAGGGCGCGCCGGAACTCCATCTCGGCATCCTCCCAATCGCCGAGCTCGAGCTTGCAGACCCCCGTCCAGGTCTGCGCGCGGATGCGGTCGGTGAGGGAGAGGTCCTCGCGGCCGATCAGGGGTTCGAGGAGGTCGATGGCCTCCTGGTAGAGGTCGAGTTCGTAGTAGGCGGTGGAGATCTTCCAGGTCAGCGCGAGGGCGTCGTCGGCCTCGGGATCGTAGGCCGCCAAATAGCGCTCGAGCGCGCGTTGCCAGTCCTCCTGCCGCTCCCAGGCCTCCCCCGCGCCCAGGGTGGCCTGCCTCCATTTCGGACTGTCGGGGAAGCGGTCCGCGAGGAGGGAAAAGCACATCGCCGCCCGCAGATACTCCTCGGCCTGGACCGCGGCCTTGCCGCAGAGCCAGAGCTCTTCTTCACCGAGCCCGGCGATGGCGCGCGCGATGGACTCCATGGTCGGGGGGCCCTGCCGCGCGGCGCAGCCGGAGAGCGAGAGCCCCAGCGCCAAGCCCAGCGCGACGACGATTCGGTGGACGGATTTCGAGGTCGGGGCCAAGTCGATGTCAGCTCCGCGCGAAGAGGTGTCCGGCGACCATCCGAAGTGCCGGGAGATCATACACGTCGGAGGGAAAGCGGGGCACACGCACTTGCGGAGTGGGATGGATGGAGGCCGCCAGGCGCTCGAGGTTCCGGGCGTCCAGGGCGGCGAGGGCGCGCGATTCCCGCAGGGTCACGTGGAGCCGTTCGGAGAGGGGCGGGCGGCCCGAGTCGGGGATGCCCTCGCGCGCGAGTTCGTCGGCCAGCTCCTCGCGGGAGGGCAGGGGGAGTTCCCCAAGGTGGTCGGGGTGTACGCGGTTGGCCACGACCGCCGCCAGGGGCATCCGGGATTCGACCAGCACGCGGTGGAAGGAGATCGCCTCCTCCACCGGCGTTCCCTGTGCGCTGGTGACGAGCAGGAAGGCGGTGCGATCCGAGGCGAGGAGATCGCGCACCTGCGCCGCCCGCTCCTTGAAGTGGTCGTAGGTGGGTTGGATCTCGACGAGGAAGCGGGCGAGCTCCTCCAGGGTCTCGATCCCCGTCAGCCGCGAGAGGGCCTTGAGGATCGCGTTGCCGCCGATCTGGAAGAGGCGCAGGCCGAAGCGGCCGGCCACGAGCGCGGGGGCGAGCAGGCGCCGCAGGGCCTCGTTGCCGAGGAAGTCGAGGATGCGCTTGGGGGCGTCCAGGAAATCCAGGGCGTTCTGCGTGGGGGGCGTGTCGAGCACCAGGACGTCCCACCGCCCGCTCGCGTGGAGCTCGTAGAGCTTCTCGGTGGCGATGTATTCCTGCGAGCCCGCCAGGGTCGACGAGAGGGTCCGGTAGAAGCGGTTTTCGAGGATGGCGTCCTTCTTGTCGGGGGAGACGGTGCGGGTGACGAAGTCGTCCCACGAGCGCTTCAGGTCGAGCATCATCGCCCAGAGCTCGCCCGGGGCGTCGGGCAGCTCCACCCGCGTGGCCTGATTGCCCAGCCGGTCGAGTCCGAGCGCGTTGGCGAGGCGGCGCGCCGGATCGATGGTGAGGACGATCGCGCGCTTCCCTTCGAGGGCGGCCTGCATGGCAACCGTGGCGGCGACGGTGGTCTTGCCCACGCCTCCGGCGCCCACGCAGACGATCACCTCGCGCGTGAAGAGTTCGGAGGAGAGCGCGCTCATGCGGCGGCCTCGAGGACGTCCGCCAACGCCTCGATCTCGGCGCGACCGAAGGCGCGCTCGGGATGGAGCATCGGCAGGGCGATGAGGGGGAGGGGGAGGACCGAGCGCAGGCGCCCCTCGAAATGGGTGGAGCGCCGCGCCCGAAGCTCGTGCTCCCGCGCGGCCTGGGCGGCGGCGTCGAGCTTGCCGGAGGCGAAGCCCGCGGCGAGGCGGGAGGTCTCCTCGTCGTCGAAGCGCTCGGGGACGCGACGGTTGAGGAGGACCTGACCGAGCGGCAATTCCAGGTCGTCCTCGGCTTTCTGGGCGAGCTCGAGCGTCTCGGAGACGGCGAGCTCCTCGGGCAGGGTGATCAGGTTCACGGCGGTCGTGCGCGGGTCGACGAGAAGCTCCTGCATCCAGTCCGCCTCGCTGCGCAGCGCCCCGGGAGGGATCGTCTCCCGCAGGGCGCGGGGGACGCCCAGGAAGGTGAGGCCGTGCCCCGTGGCGGGTGCATCGAGGATCACCGTGTCCCACTTCCCCTCGCGAACGCAATGGAGGAGTTTGCCCAGCATGACGAGCTCGGGCAGGGAGGGGATGAAGCCCAGAAAGGCGGAGACCAGGCGGTTTTCGAAGAGCGATCGATAGAGCAGCTTGCTATGTAGCCGCATGAGGGCGTATTCGCGCATGGCCTCCTTCGGCTGCAGGGCGATCGCATCCAGCCGGTCCGCGACGCGCACGATCTCGTAGCCCCGGCCCTCGACCCCCAGGAGGCGGGGGATCTGCTGGGCG
>Ga0180216_1002284_pt1 | contig 16218 bp, 11 predicted proteins | sample eDN3rd37CBELigMG_FD_128879 | JGI IMG/M metagenome (GOLD analysis project Ga0180216, IMG submission 128879) | Enriched Miracle-Growth compost microbial communities from Emeryville, California, USA - eDNA 3rd pass 37_C BE-Lig MG (version 2)... ... | reverse complement strand
GCCTGACGCGTCTCGATGATCTTCATGGCAACCTTTTCCGGCTCGCGCCTGTGCATCGTAAAGTTTCCGTCGCGAAGACGGTATTGAATGCACCCGAAAGGCGCAAGCTGCAGCGAGCGGACAACCGACCATCGACAATAACCTGAAATTAGAAAGTTTTCGCCAGAGTGAGGCTAATGCTGTGGAGCGGTGCCCGGAGCTGGCGGTAGCCATGCCGCTTTTCCAGGCAGATCGTTTGGAAAAGTTGGGATCGCAAGTTCTTGAAGCCAGCTGCCTCCATACCTCGACCGACGGGCAGCCCCGACGCGGAGCGCAGACCGGGCGCCGGCCCGCAACGATCGCCGCTTCAGGAGATACGCAAGCGCCTGGTCGAACGCTCCGAGATACGCCCCGAATTCCAGTACGAGCTCGTCTCGATGTTCGTGCGGAACGAGCTCGGCGCCATTGCGACCATTCAGCTCCTCGCCGTGATCTTCTCGCTGGCGTCCATGTTCTGGGCGCCGGTCGGGCAGGCCATTGCTTGGTTGCTGCTGGTGATCTTCTCGAAGGTGGCACTGCTCGAAGTATGCCGCCGGTTCGTCGCCACGCCCCGCGCCGGCCTCGACATTCAACAATGGATGCGGCGGCTTCTTCTTGCGGAACTGGTCGCTGGGCTCGTGTGGGCCGGTTTCGCTCTGGTCGGGTTCGGATCGCCGGACAGCGCCAGTCACGTGTTCATCTTCGCATCGCTGATCGTCGTGCTGGCCATCCGCATGACTTTCGCGTCGACCGTCCTGCCGATCCTCTACGTCGGCACGATCCCGATGACGATCGCCGTCACTGTCCGGCTCGTGATGCTGGGGCACCCGTTCTACTGGGCGATGGCATCGATGGCTGTCGGTGTGCACGTCTATTTCTTGTTCCTGGCGAAGGGACTCAATGCGACGGCGCTCGCGATGCTTGCATTCCGGGCCGAAAAGGATGCTCTGATCGGGGAGCTGGAGAAAGAAAAAGCGATCTCGGACGAGGGGCGGCGTCGGGCGGAAGCCGCAAACATCGCCAAGTCGCGCTTCCTGGCCACAATGAGTCACGAGCTGAGGACGCCACTTAACGCCATTCTGGGATTTTCGGAGGTCATGCAGGCCGAGATCCTGGGCCCCATCGAGAATGATACCTACAAGGACTATGTAGGAAGTATCCACGAGAGCGGCCGTCATCTCCTGCATCTGATCAACGAGATTCTCGACCTGTCGCGCATCGAGGCAGGACGCTATGAGCTGAAGGAGGAAGCTGCTCGGCTGACCGACATCGCCGAGGATTGCCATCGCCTGCTCAAGCTGCGGGCCGAAAGCAAAGGGCTCGTCATCGTGCTCGATTTCGAGGACGATCTCCCGCAAATCTGGATCGACGAACGCGCCATCAGGCAGGTGTGCCTGAACCTGCTTTCGAATGCCGTCAAGTTCACGCCGAAAGGTGGCGTCATCACGATGCGGGTCGCACGAACCGTTACCGGCGGGCAGCTTCTGTCGGTGAAGGACACGGGACCAGGTATTCCAAAGGACGAGATCCCCAAGGTGCTGCAGGTGTTCGGACAGGGTTCGCTGGCGCACCAGACCGCCGAAGGAGGGACGGGGCTCGGCCTGCCGATCGTCCAGAATCTCGTTCAACTGCATGGCGGAACGTTCGAGCTGCTTTCCGTTCTGCGCAAGGGCACCGAAGCCCGGGTGACCTTGCCCCGTGAGCGCGTGCTGCGCGCCGCCGCACCCCCGCAACCCGCTGGACATGAACGCCGCGAGCGGCAACGCCCGACGCCTATTGCGGTCGAGCCGCAACTTTCCGAGGGTCTGCGGCGTAAAGCGCGGTTGAGACTGAGTGGCTGATGCACTTGGGGGACACAATGTTCTCTCGGCGAGTTGATCGGGACGGGCGATTGTTGAGAAACAGTCCACTGCCTAAATTATGCTCGACGAGACGGCTACGTATCGAGCCAGGATCCTCATTTCGCGTTCATCGTGAAAGGGTCCAGCGAGAGACCCCGCCAGTTTGTCCAGCTATCAGCGAGTGTGCCGCGCGTTCAGACGGATCGAGGAAATGGGCATCGAGACGCCCTGCATCGGGATCTGCAGCCTTGACGCTGCCTCGGGCCTCTGCATCGGATGCGGACGCACGATCGAGGAAATTGCATCCTGGGCACGCTTGGCGCCGGAGCAGCGGCGAAAAATCATGGCTGAGCTCGCCGGGCGCCGCCGCCGCGTTGCAGGAGAGGTTGGATGATCCGAATTCTCTTCCTGCTGATCGCGAGCGCGGCGTTCACGCTTTTCGTCCTGGCCGACCCCGAGGCCATCACGAGAAGCCTGCAGCGCGCTGAGGAAGGCGTCTTCTCGGCTGATGCCCAGGAGCTCGCCGCACTGGCGGGTACCCTCGCGCTTCTCGTAATCGTATTGCCGGCCGTGTTCGGTGGATACAAGGGCAGGGTCGGCGGCGCGATCCGCGATCTTTTCAGCTGGACGGCGCTCGCCCTGGTGCTGGTCGGAGGCTACAGCTATCGCGACGAGCTGGGGCGTATTGCCTTCCGGATTGCAGGTGAGCTTTCCCCGCCTGGAGCGTCGCTGGGTGTCGAGCAGCGGCAAGCCGGTGAAAGCGCCGTCCGGATCCGGAGGCGTGCGGACGGTCACTTCGTTGCGCGCGTATCCGTCGACGGAGCGAGTGTCTCGATGCTCGTCGATACGGGCGCATCGACGGTTGTGCTACGCCAGACCGATGCCCGTCTGCTCGGTGTCGATACGCGACGATTGCACTACACTGTCCCCGTGCAGACCGCCAACGGGCTCGCGTATGCCGCTCATGCCCGCCTGCGTGAGGTATCGATCGGATCGATCACGCTTCACAATGTCGATGCGCTCGTCGCACAGCCCGGCGCCCTCAAGGAAAGCCTGCTCGGTATGAGTTTCTTAAGCCGCCTGCGCTCATATGAGTTTGCCGGTGATTTCGTAACGTTCAGGAATTGACGATCGCATCGGCGACTGTCCCGGTCGATACGGTGCGATTGTGATGCTGTCCTCGGGTGTCAGGAATCTCGCAAAGCTGGTCGGCGGTTGGACCGTCGCAATCGGGCTTGTCGCATTCACGGCCGCGAATTTCGAGGAGATCCGCACGGGCCTCGGGATAAAACTGACGCCTGAGGATTTCGGTGTTGCGGAGCACGTTCGCGCGCCCCCTCAGACGCCCGAGCCCGAGGTGCGGACCGTCGTCCGATATATCGAGCGCGATCCGCAACCGAGAGCGGAGAACCATTCCCGAAATCGGTCTCGAAGCGCGCGCGACGAGGATCTGTTCCGCAGCGCAGTCTCTCTCGAGCGCGGAAGCGACGGCCATTTCCGCGCCGACGCCGAGATCAACGGGCGTTCCATCGGCGTTCTGGTCGATACGGGCGCAACACTCGTCGCGATGAGCTACGAGGATGCCGCGTCCGCCGGGATCTCGGTCGGCGCAGGCGATTTCCGCTACGTCTCCAACACCGCCAACGGCCAGGCCCGCTTCGCGCGCGTGACGTTGGATCAGGTGCGGATCGGGAATGTCGTGGTGCGCAACGTTCCGGCCGCCGTCAGCGAGCCGGGCCGGCTCGGGATCACGCTGCTTGGCATGTCGTTTCTCGGCCAGCTCCGCATGGAGATGAAGAACGGCCGCCTGATCCTCGAGCAGTAGGGCGTCCGGCATCGAACTTCCCGCATATTTGTGTTAGGGGAGCCCTTCGATCGCGCGTATCGCTTCGAGTGGGCAGATGCGCCTTGTGACCGCCACAAGCCGACGAGGATCTTGATGCTTCCGAAGCCGCGTGCCGACCTCAAGCCCAATACCGCCGACTTCGAGCGCCTGCCGCTCGTCAAGCCGACAGGCTTTCGCGAATACGATGCGCGCTGGCTGTTCCCCGAGGAAATCAACCTGATGGGCCTCAATGCCATCGGCATGGGCCTTGCGACGCTGGTCAAAAGAAGGGGCGTCGCTCCGCGCTTCGTCGTGGGGCACGACTTCCGCTGGTATTCGGCGAGCGTGAAGCAGGCTCTCATGGCCGGCCTGATGGCAGGTGGGGCGGAGGCGCACGACATCGGCCTTGCGCTCTCCCCGATGGCGTATTTCGCGCAGTTCGCACTCGACGTGCCGTGTGTGGCCATGGTCACCGCAAGCCATAACGACAACGGCTGGACGGGCATCAAGATGGGCCTCGCGCGCCCCCTGACCTTTGGTCCCGATGACATGACGGAACTGAAGGAATTGGTGCTCTCCGGCTCGTATGAGACCGCGGGTGGCGGCCGCTACATCCACGTACCGGACATTCCCGAACGCTACATCGCCGATCTCTCGAACCGGCCGAGGCTCAAGCGCCGTCTCAAGGTGGTCGCGGCCTGCGGCAACGGCACGGCGGGCGCGTTCGCGCCGCAGGTGCTCGAGGCCGTGGGTTGCGACGTGGTGCGGCTCGATTGCGATCTCGACCATTCGTTCCCGCGCTACAACCCGAATCCCGAGGACATGAAGATGCTGCACGCGATCAGCGCAGCCGTCCTCGAGCACAAGGCCGACGTCGGTCTGGGTTTCGACGGCGACGGCGACCGGTGCGGTGTCGTCGATAACGAGGGGCACGAGATCTTCGCCGACAAGGTGGGTGTGATGCTCGCGCGGGATATCTCAGCGCTTCATCCCAACGCACTCTTCGTCGCCGACGTGAAGTCGACCGGCCTGTTCGTGACCGATCCCGTCCTGGTCAAGAACGGCGCGAAGGCGCTCTACTGGAAGACCGGTCACTCGTACATGAAGCGCTACACTTTCGAGCAGAAGGCGCTCGTTGGCTTCGAGAAGTCAGGCCATTTCTTCTTCCAGCCGCCGCTCGGACGCGGCTACGACGATGGACTGGTCGCGGCGCTCGCCGTCTGCGACATGCTCGATCGTGCCGGCGGCAAGAGCATGGCCGATCTCGTGCGCGATCTGCCGAAGACATGGCAATCGCCAACCATGTCGCCTCATTGCGACGACGAAAAGAAGTACGGCGTCGTCGACCGGATCGTGGCGCAATACAAGGAAGCCGAGGCCAAAGGCGAAAAGATTGCGGGACAGCCGATCCGCGATCTCGTCACGGTCAACGGCGTGCGCGTCACGCTGGAGGACGGGACGTGGGGGCTGGTGCGCGCATCCTCGAACAAGCCCGAGCTGGTGGTGGTCGTCGAAAGCCCCGTGTCGGAAGCGAACATGCGCGCCATCTTCGCCGACATCGACGCGCGCCTCTCCCGCTATCCCGAGGTCGGTGCTTATAATCAAAAGATCTGAGCGGAGCCGGGTCACGGCCGATGTGATGCGCGGCCATAAAACGGAACTGAGCGCGCGGCGTTAAGCAGGCGCGCATCGGTCGCAATCCCACCGTCTTCGATCCAGGCAGAACACCCTGTTATTGCGTGCGGCCATGCCGGGATTAACGACAGAACTGTGAGACTGATTGCGAATCTCGCTTTTTCGCGTATTTTGCACTGTGAAAGACGCTTCCATGATGGCGGCTTGAAAGCTGTAAGTGTCGTAGCGTCGTTCCTTGTCGCGAAAGCGTGAACATTATGGGACACCTGAAGAAAGTGGCCAAGACTGTTCAAGTCCGGTTTCCGTCCCTTATCGATACGAAATACCGACTACGCCGCGCTTCCCAGCGAATTCTGAGGCGTCCTTTCGATAACGACTTTCGTCTTCTGCAGCACTGCCGGTTCAATCCGGATCTGATCTTCGTCGATGTCGGCGCCAATCGCGGCGAAGCAATTGATGCCATGCGCATATTCGACCGCACCAGGAAGATTGTGGCGTTCGAGCCAAACGGCTCCCTTGCCCAGCGGTTGGTCAATGAATATCGGCATGACAAGGCGGTTGATATTATGCCATTTGGTCTTGGTACGGTGGAAGCCGATCTTGAATTGACTTTCCCCAGCTACAACAACTGGGATTTCGACGCTCTCGCATCATTTAAATACGATTTTCAAAGCCTTTCCGAGGGCGACATTATCGGGTTTGACAAATCCAAGCTCAAGATGAAAACCGTCATGGCCAAGGTCAAACGGCTTGACAGTTTTGAGCTGGCACCTTGTTTCGTGAAAATCGATACCGAGGGCTTCGAGCAGCAGGTCATTGGCGGTGGCCTGGAAACGATCCGCAAGTACCGCCCGGTGCTTCTGCTGGAAAATGGAGACAACAGGACGGTCTTGCCGGAGTTGCAAGCCCTGGGGTACGAGCCGTTTAAATTTGGTCCGGTGTTGAGGCGCGGCTTCGGTCATCGCAATACTTATTATATCGCCCCCGATCAATTCGGCAAAACCGTGCTCGCACCGATCGGATGATCAATCTGCCAGCCAAAAGATCTGAGCAGGGTCGAACTCAGATCCATCCGCGCCAGCGGAATACGAGGTACGGGATCAGGCCGGCAAGGACCATGAGAACCAGTGCGGCTGGATAGCCGTGCACCCATTCGAGCTCTGGCATGTACTTGAAATTCATGCCGTAGATGCCGGCGATCAGCGTCGGCGGCATCAACGTGACGGCGAGCACCGAGAAGATCTTCATCGACTTGTTCTGCTCGATCGAGATTGCCCCGAGCGTCGCGTCGAGCAGGAACGTGGTCCGGTCCATGAGGAAGCGCATTTGCTCGGAAAGCGAGCGCACGTCGCGCCGCGCGACCTTGATCCGCGCCAGCACATCGGCCGAATTGCCGCGCTCCTGCAAATAGACTGCAAGAAACGTGAGAAGCCGCTCGAGGGAAAATGCGCTTTCCTCGAGCCGGGCCGTGATGTCGCCCTGGCGGCCAATGTTGCGCAGCACGACATCGAGACGCTTCGAGTAGTGGCGGCTGCCCGTGCGGTCGCTGAAGATCGCTCGCGCGATGGCTTCGATCTCGTCCTGCGACCGTTCGATACGGTCGGCCGCGCGGTCGATGATCGTCTCCAGGATGCCGATGAGAATATGCGAGGCGCTGCCGCAATCGAACTCTCCCTTCGCGGCGCGAGCGGCATAGACCGGGAAGGCACGGGGATCGTGATAACGAATGGTCACGAGCCGGTTGCCGCGCAATATGAAGGTGACCGTGGTCCCGTCGGGATCGCGGTTCTCGACATTGTAGACCACATAAGCCGTCATGTAGGGAACGCCGTTCTCGCGGTAGAGGCGGCTGGACGCCTCGATCTCGCGGGCCTCGGCGCGCGTCGGGATTTCGATCCCGAGTGCGCTCTCGAGGTGGGCATCTTCCTCGGGGGTCGGCTCGACCAGATCGACCCAGACGGTGCGCTCGGTGATGACCGGGTCCTTCTCCCGAGTGAGCCGGCCGTCGACGACCTCGAATGCGGTGATCATTCGCCTGGTCTCCCGATCGGGGCTTTGGGTTTCAGGTCAAGGGGCCAGCGGGCTCCCGTCGAAGCGAATACTCGCCACGGAGTGCCGCGGGCAAGCGCCGTATCAACATGATTGCGCCGACGTAGCTGCCCACGGCGATTGCAGCGAAGACCGGCACCAGGCCGCCGATCCCGACAATCTTCGCCGACCAGTCGCTGATATCCTGGCCACGTACAAAAAATACGACACCGGAAGCGATAGTACCGACGATCTGGCCGAAGCGGGCATCCTCCTTCAGCCGGTCCTTGAAGTGGAACGTCAGCAGCAGCACCCACGGCACGGTCACCAGGCTGAGCCGGAGCGGCAGCTTCAGATACTGCCCGAACAGCACGTCCGAGGTGAGTTGATAGGCGTAGTCCATCACCGGCCATGCCAGCATGGCGACGGCGCCGATCTGCAAGCCCAGTTCCATTTGGCGCTGCCAGGGCCAATAGCGCGCGCGCAGAGTCTTCTTCCAAACGACGAGCAGCAGTCCGATCGTGACGAGAATGATGATGAAGAAGCACTTGAAGGGCAGCAGGTACCGGTCGAGGTGCGCGGCCATCGATCTGGTTTCGGGCTTTTCCCAAAGGCGATAGAGCCGCGTCGCGAAGATGCCGCCCACCTTGCAGCATTGGTCCGCATCGAGAAGTTCACGCGCGGGGAAACAATAGCGGGCGTTCTTGTGGTCCGGGTTCGGCTCGGTCAGCTCGTCCTTCTGGCAGTCGCGCGCGAAGAGCGACAGGCGGGTGCGGTCGAGGGCCGTCTCGCGGACATGCACGAGCGTGGGCAGGATCGGATGAACGCACTGACTCTTGCCGTTGAGGCATGTCAGTGGCTGCTGCTCGTCTTGTCGCAAAGCTGCAGGTGAGGCCTCCCAGACGGCGCGGAATGGCGTCTGATCAAGCCAATCGGCAAACCAGATCGACGCTCCGATGGCGATTGCCGCTCCGACCAGGAAGCGAAGCTTCAGGAACCAGCTCGACCGGTTGAGATAGAGATCGGTGAAGATGACGGCCGGCAGATAAAAGGCGGCCAATGCAACGATGCCGAGTGTGGGAAAGAAGATGAAGAGGTAGCTGTTTGCCGTGAGGATCGTGATCAGCTCGGTCTCACGGAACTCGTAGACGATCGAAGCGGTCGACGCGAGGAACGCCGACCCGAGAAGAACGAAGACAAGAGCCACAAACCACTGGGAAAATTTCGACACGGCCACATCCCCCGCACGCGCCCCCGGAGCGGGCCGGACTCTACCAAAACGACCGCGTGAGACCAGCGCGGCACCATCGCTCACTGTTGCGGAAGGGTCACGCTTTGGAGCGTCCCGAGGTCACGCGGTCGAATGCCAGCACGAGCAGCCCCGAGACGAGTCCCCAGAAGGCCGATCCGATACCGGTGACGGCAATGCCCGACGCCGTCACGGCGAAGGTGACGACGGCTGCAAATCGGTGACGCTCGTCGCCCAGCGCGGCTCCAAGCGCACCCGACAAAGCACCGAGAAGGCCAAGGCCGGCAATCGTCTTTATGAGGGCCGTGGGAAACGCCGCGAATAGGGCGACGAGGGATGCGCCCGCCGCCGCGAGCGCCGTGTAGACGATCATATAGGCGATGCCGGTCCACCAACGCTTCGTCGGGTCGGGGTGCGCATCGGGTCCGGTGCAGATGGCGGCGGTGATGGCCGCCAGATTGATCGTGTGAGAACCGAGCGGTGCAATAACGAGCGAGGCGAGGCCGGTAACGAGCAACGACGAGGTGAGCGGCGGCTCGTAGCCCGATGCCTTCAGCACGGCCGCGCCCGGCAGGTTCTGCGAGGCCATCGTCACAAGGTAAAGCGGGAGCCCGAGGCCGACGAGTGTCGGCACGTCGATGCGCGGTGCGACGAGCGTGAATGACGAGAGCGTCAGCGGCGGCCAGCTCTGGATGAGATCGAGCGCCGCGGCGATGCCGGTTCCAGCAGCAATGACCAGCAGCATGGCCGTCCCTGGGCTTCTGAGCCGCAGAAGAAGGAACAGCAGGACGAGCGGCAGCACGATAAGCGGTGCTTCCGGGGCAACCTCGATCATCTGCAACACGAAGCGAAGGAGGACGCCCGCGAGCATTCCGGCGGCAACGCCGACGGGGATACGGCGCACGGCAGCATCGAGCGGCCGGATCAGTGCGGTCGCAACGATCAGCACTCCGGTCAAAAGGAAGGCGCCGACAGCGGCATCCATCCTGATGGTGCCGCCCGTGGCTGCAATCACGGCCGCGCCCGGCGTCGACCAGGCCGTGATGATCGGCATGCGGTGCCACCACGACAGCAGACCCGACGTCAGTGCCATGGAAAGACAGAGGGCCGTCACCCACGACGTTGTTTCGGCCGGCGTTGCGCCGAGTGCACGCGCGGCTTCAAGCACCACGGCCAAAGCGCCCGCGATCCCGACGAGGGCCGCCACGATGGCAGCCGTGATGGTGGAGAGGCGCATATGAGGGGGCATCCCGGTCGTTGGTCCGCGAGGGGAAAGAGCATGCGGAGGACGTCAAGGCAATGCGAACTCCGCCAGATGTCGTCCTCGCGCCTGTCCGGTTGAGGCTTCACTTTTGCGGCGCAAAGCATGGCTCAGTCTGCGAAATTCAGCTCCGAGCCAACCATACACACCGTCATGCCCCGCCCAGGCGGGCACCCACGAGCCATCGTGCCGGGTGAGATGCGCATGGGTTCCCGCCTTCGCGGGAATGACGTCAAAACAAGGTGATACGGGCTCGATCGAACCCGACGGTTGTTAAGCGTCGCAACTGGCCGATCGCGTGCGATCTCTATATGGCCTCAGCTTCGCTTTCCCTCGGCCATGGCGGCCAGCTCTGTCAGGAGACCTTGGACGCCCTTCATGCGGGCGCTCGGCTTTTCCCACTCGGCACGGAAAACGAGCTTCGAATCGGGCTGCACTTTCACCAATCCCTTCGACGCTCCAATGAACTTCACCAGGGCATCCGGATTGGCGAAGGCGCCCTTGCGGAAGGCGATCGAGGCGCCTCTCGTGCCGGCGTCGAGCTGAGCCACGCCCGCACGACGACAGAGCGCCTTCAGCTCCATGACGTCGAGCAAGGCTTCGGCTTCCGCAGGAAGTGGTCCGAACCGGTCGATCAGCTCGGCTGCGAACTGGTCGATCTGCTCGCGCGTGACGAGGCCCGAAAGACGACGATAAAGCCCGAGGCGCACCTGGAGATCGGCAATGTAGGTCTCCGGCAACAGCACCGGCATGCCGAGTTGGATCTGCGGGCTCCACTGGTCGGCGGTCGTCCCGTCGATGTCGCCGCCCTTCAGCGCCTCGATCGTCTCTTCCAGCATCGCCTGGTACAACTCGAACCCGACCTCGCGAATGTGGCCCGACTGTTCGTCGCCGAGCAGGTTTCCGGCGCCGCGAATGTCGAGATCGTGGCTCGCAAGCGAGAAGCCGGCGCCGAGCTGGTCGAGCGACTGCAGCACCTTGAGGCGCTTCTCGGCACCCTCGGTGAGACGCTGGCCGACCGGCGTCGTGAAGTAGGCATAGGCGCGCGTCTTCGAGCGACCGACGCGGCCGCGGAGCTGATAGAGCTGGGCGAGGCCGAACATATCCGCCCGGTGAACGATCAGCGTGTTCGCGCGTGGGATGTCGAGGCCCGATTCCACGATCGCCGTCGAGAGAAGCACATCGTACTGGCCTTCGTAGAAGGCCGTCATGATGTCCTCCAGCTCTGTCGCCGAAAGCTGACCGTGAGCGCGGGCAACCTTCAGCTCCGGCACGTGCTCGGTCAGGAACTCGGCCACGTCGTCGAGATCGGCAATGCGCGGCACGACATAGAACGACTGCCCGCCGCGGTGGCGCTCGCGCCTCAGCGCCTCGCGCAGGATGACCGGATCGACCGGCGAGATATACGTGCGTACCGCGAGGCGGTCGACCGGCGGCGTGGTGATCAGCGACAGCTCGCGCACACCGGAAAGGGCAAGTTGCAATGTGCGCGGGATCGGAGTGGCAGACAGTGTGAGGACGTGCACGTCTTCCTTGAGCTGCTTCAGGCGTTCCTTATGCCCCACGCCGAAATGCTGCTCTTCATCGATGATCAGGAGTCCGAGCCGCGCAAACTGAATAGTCTTCGACAGCAGCGCGTGCGTGCCGACGACGATGTCGATCGTACCGTCAGCGAGACCCTTGCGCACTTCGCTCAGCTCTTTCGCGGGGACGAGACGCGAAGCACGTCCGATCTTCAGCGGCAGGCCCTGGAAGCGATTGACGAAGGTCTTGTAGTGCTGGCGAGCGAGCAGCGTCGTCGGAACGACCACCGCCACCTGCATGCCGGACATGGCAGCGACAAAAGCGGCGCGGAGAGCCACTTCGGTCTTGCCGAAACCGACGTCACCGCAGACGAGGCGGTCCATCGGCTTGCCAGCCGCCAGGTCTTCGACCACGGCGTCGATGGACGCGGCCTGATCCTCGGTCTCCTCGTAAGGGAACCGCGCGACGAATTCCTCGTAGGCGCCTTCCGGCTTGGCGAGCACGGGCGCCTCGCGGAGTTGGCGCAGGGCCGCGACCTTGATCAGCTCGGAGGCAATCTCGCGCAGCCGCTTCTTGAGCCGTGCCTTTCGCGTTTGCCATGCGACGCCGCCGAGGCGATCCAGCTCGACGCCCGTCTCGTCCGAGCCATAGCGGGACAGGAGTTCGATATTCTCAACCGGAAGGTAAAGCTTGTCGCCGCCATGATAAACGAGCTCGAGACAGTCGTGCGGCGCGCCGAGGGCCGTGATCGTCTGCAATCCAACGAAGCGGCCGATGCCGTGGTCCGCGTGCACGACCAGGTCGCCCACCGACAGGCTCGTCGCCTCGGTGATGACGTCGGCGGCCCGCTTGGTGCGGCGTCTCGGACGCACGAGACGGTCGCCGAGAATGTCCTGCTCGCCGATGATCGCGAGGTCTGGCGTCTCGAAGCCGGACTCGAGCCCGAGCACGGCGAGCATGGGCGTCGCCGCCGGCGTGATAAGCGCTTCGTCGTAGCTCTCGATCTTCTTCGTGCCGGCAAGACCGTGCTCGGCAAGCAGCACGGCGAGGCGTTCGCGGGCGCCGGGCGTCCAGGCTGCAACGAGCGTCCGCTTGCCCCGCGAGGTGAGGTTGCGGATGTGCGAGACGACGGCGTCGAAGAGATTGACGTCCTCGGACGAGCGCTCCGGCGCGAACGAGCGGCCGCGACGTCCGTTGAACGAGCGGATGGTGCCGCCGACGTTCTCGCTCTCGAATGCGGAGAGACGCGAGACGCGGCGCTTGCCGAGAGCCTTCTTCCACTCCGCATCCGGGACGTACATCTGATCGGGTGGAACGGGCTTGTACGGTGGTGCTCCGAATGTTGCGACCTCCAGGGCATCGACGCGCGCCTGGTAGTGCTCCTCGATCAGGGCATGGCGGTCCGCAATCGACTGATCGGCCATGTGGTCGAGCGAGAGGGGGCTGTCCGGCAGATAGTCGAAGATCGTCTCGAGATGATCGTGGAAGAGGGGCAGCCAATGCTCCTGGCCCGGAAAGCGCTGACCAGCGCTCACGGCCTCGTAGAGCTGATCGTCGGCATGGGCGGGACCGAACAGAGATACATAGGCCTGCCGGAAACGGCTCGTCGCCGCGTTGCCGAAGGCGATCTCGCTCATCGGGGTCAGCATCAACCGCTGCACGATCTTCTGCGTGCGCTGCGTTTCGGGGTCGAAACTCTTGATGCTCTCGAGCGTGTCGTCGAAGAAGTCGAGCCGCACGGGGCTCTGCCGGCCCGGTGGATAGAGGTCGACGAGACTGCCCCGGACGGCGAACTCACCGGGCTCCATGACCGTGCTGGCGCGCACGAAGCCCGCAAGTGTCAGGCGGTCTATGAGCTGGCCGCGGTCGATGCGCTGGCCTGGGGCGATCTGGCGAAGTGACTGCTTGATGAACGCGCGCGGCGGCAGCCTCTGCAATACGGCGTTGACGGTGGTCAGGACCACCGTCGGCTCCTTGCGGGCGCCGGCTGCCAGAATGGCTAGCGCCGCAATGCGCTTGGCCACGAGGTCTGCGTTGGGGCCGATGCGGTCGTACGGAACGGTATCCCAGGCCGGAAGGGATATGATCTTCGTTTTCGGCGAGAAGAATGCGAGCGCGGCCTCCAGTTCGCCGATGCGGCGGTCGTCGCGCGCCACATGCAGCAAGGCCATTGGCCTGCCGGCAATGGCAGAGGCCTCGGCGGCGAGCTGGCCGAGCACGAGTCCGTCGTACCCCTCAGGCACGCCGACGATGGTCTCGCTGCCGGTAGGCAGCAAAGCGGGCTTTTCTTTCGTGGCAGAGGCGGCCGTCGTCACGGGGCTGTCGCTCCATCGGCAGCCGACAGTCCGTGGAACGCACGAATGCGGACGACGAGATCCGTCAGGTCGTTCTCCGGGCTGGCGCCTCCCGTCATGATCCACGTTTGCAGATCGGGGTCGGGAAGGGCCAGCAGGCGCTCGAAGTTGGAGAGATCGGCCTCGCTCATTGTGGCAACCATCGCCTCAGCGAACCGGCCGAGCAGCCAGTCCATCTCCTTGGTGCCACGATGGCTGGCGCGGTAGGTTGCGCGACGGTGGCGCGTATCGATATCGGTCATCTTGGGTCCCGCGCGGGAAAAGTCGAAAGTTGATCCACAATGTGCCAATGACGGCCGTCGCCGTTTCTGTCCACGTTCGCGGCTGGTGTCCCGATTACGAGGTTCGTCTTCCTTGCGGCAGGCTCCGAATGAACTTCGAAATCGATCAGGACGCTAGCAAACCAATGTTTTCAGTGTGGTTTTTCGGATTTGGAGTTCGCTTCTGAAGTTGCGGCAAGTGCATGTGGCGAACTTCAAATCCACCACGCTGGCGTGATATAGCGCCGATGGCCCCGCTCGCAAAGTCTGCCGAGGAGGGGCGGCAAGAGGCACGTCGTGCTCAGCTCCGAGGCCAAGGGATGCGGCCCGAACCGTTGAACCCGCTGTTTGCGTCGGCCCAGGCCCTGAACGGGGTGGGGCCGCGGCTGCTGATTCTGCTGAAGAAAGCGCTGGCGCTGCCGCCGGGCGTCAATGAGCCGCGCGTCATCGATCTGCTCTGGCATTTGCCCGCGGGCGTCATCGATCGGCGCGCCGAGCCGGCCGTGGCGGAAGCTGTGCCGGGAACGATCGCGACGCTGAAGGTGCGGGTGCTCAAGCACCGAGGACCGCCCCGAGGGAATACCAAAGCGCCCTACAAGGTCGCCACCGAGGACGAGACGGGGCGGCTCGATCTCGTCTTCTTCCACGCCGAGCGCCGCTTCATCGAGGCGCAGCTGCCCGAGGGGGAGATCCGCTACGTCTCCGGACGCGTCGAGCGGTACGGCGACACCCTGCAAATGGCGCATCCGGACTATATCGTGGCGCCCGACCGGCGCAGCGATCTGCCGATGCTCGAGCCCGTCTATGGCCTGACGGCGGGCCTGTCGAGCAAAGTGCTCGGCAAGATCATGCGCCAGATTGCCGGCGGCACTGCCACGCTGGAAGAGTGGCAGGAGACGGAATGGCTGCGCGAACGTGGCTGGCCCTCCTTCAACGAGGCGATCGCGCGTCTCCATACGCCGGGCGATGCCGCTGACGTCTCGCCCGCATCCGCCCCCCGGCAAAGGCTGGCCTATGACGAGCTTCTGGCCGGCCAGTTGGCACTGGGGCTCGTGCGGCAGAATGCGCGGCAGCGCCCGGGTCGCTCGACGACGGGCGATGGCCGCATCAGGGCGCGATTGAAAGCGGCGCTGCCGTTCTCGCTCACCAATTCGCAAATCAGCGCGCTCGGCGAGATCGAGGCGGATATGGCCGCGCCCATGCGCATGCAGCGGCTTCTGCAGGGAGACGTGGGATCGGGCAAGACACTCGTCGCGCTGATGGCGATGGCGATCGCAGTCGAGACCGGCGGGCAGGCTGCGTTGATGGCACCGACCGAGGTGCTGGCGCGACAGCATGCCGAGACGATCCTCCCTCTCTGCGAGCAGGCGGGGCTTCGTGTGGGCCTGCTGACCGGCCGCGAAAAGGGCAAGGCACGGACAGCCGTGCTGACGCGTCTCGCCGATGGCGAGATCGATATCCTGGTCGGCACGCACGCGCTCTTCCAGGCGGACGTCGTCTATCGCGATCTCGCGTTCGTGGTGATCGACGAGCAGCACCGCTTCGGCGTGCACCAGCGCATGGCGTTGCAGGCGAAAGGAGGTCCCGAGGGCGTGAACGTCCTGGCCATGACGGCCACGCCGATTCCGCGCACGCTGCTGATGACGCACTACGGTGATCTCGACGTCTCGCGGCTGACGGAGAAACCTGCCGGGCGCAAGCCGATCACGACGACGCTCGTTTCCGCCGAGCGCATCGAGGAGGTGATCGACGGACTGAAGCGGGCGATTGCGCAAGGCGCGCAAGTTTACTGGGTCTGTCCGCTGATCGAAACGAGCGACGTCTCCGAGCTCGCTGCAGCCGAGGAACGCGCCGCGCATCTCGCCCAGACGTTCGGCGAGCAGGTGGGCCTTATCCATGGTGCGATGGCGGGTCCGGCGAAAGATCAGGTGATGGAGGCGTTTGCCTCGAACCGCTTGAAGATTCTCGTCGCGACGACCGTGATCGAAGTCGGCGTCAATGTTCCGAACGCGTCGGTCATGGTGATCGAGCACGCCGAGCGCTTCGGCCTGGCGCAGCTCCATCAGCTTCGAGGCCGTGTCGGTCGCGGCAGCCGGCAGTCTTTCTGCATCCTCCTGTGGAAAGGACCGCTCGGCGAGACCGCACGCGCCCGCCTCGAGATGATGCGCGATACGGAGGACGGGTTCCTGATCGCGGAGAAGGACCTCGAGCTGCGCGGCGGGG
>Ga0180216_1002283_pt1 | contig 16219 bp, 15 predicted proteins | sample eDN3rd37CBELigMG_FD_128879 | JGI IMG/M metagenome (GOLD analysis project Ga0180216, IMG submission 128879) | Enriched Miracle-Growth compost microbial communities from Emeryville, California, USA - eDNA 3rd pass 37_C BE-Lig MG (version 2)... ... | reverse complement strand
TTTCCGCTGTTCCTTGGGCTCCATCCAATCGTTGGGATTGAATGTGCCATCGGAACCGTCGCCGCGTGGAACGAAGCAGGCGATCTGGCAGGACAGGTCCGAGACTTCGAACTCCTCTACCCGGCGCGCACCGCTGCGCCCGGCCAGAAGGCGTGACCAAGTGGGCTCGACGCCGCATCCCAGCGGGGTGACGAGGCCCAATCCCGTAATGACAACCCGTCGCATGCCATTCCTCAACCAGCGGCGCACGGCCGCGGCCGTGAAAACACCGCCTACGTCCTCGAAGACCAAGTGGGGCGATCAGCCCGGCGAACCCGTGTGCCGTCAGGCTGCGTTCGCGTTCTTCTCGAGGAACTTCACAGCGTCGCCGACCGTGAGGATGTGCTCGGCCGCGTCGTCGGGGATCTCGCAGCCGAATTCTTCCTCGAACGCCATCACCAGCTCGACCGTGTCGAGGCTGTCGGCGCCCAGGTCGTCGATGAAGGAGGCGTTCTCGGTCACTTTCTCCGCCTCAACGCCGAGATGCTCGACCACGATCTTCTTCACGCGCTCGGCAACGTCGCTCATAGCAGTTTCCCTCGTCTCGTCAGTTTTCACATGAGTTCTTGCTGGTCGCCCCGACCGGTTTGATGCGGGCCGGAACGGAGTTCTCCGAGCGGGCTACCAGAGTCACGATGCGATGAAATCGAAATCGCCTGATCTCGGCAGCTTTTCCCCAAGTACTCCTTACGAAAGCAGGCGCTCCTAACACACTTCCCTACCCTTGACCAGCATCGCAATTCGCCACTGCGTCGCGAGACCCGGCTCGGGGTCTAAGACCCTGCGATCGAACACTTTCACGGTCAAACCATGACCATTCCGCCATTGATGTGCAGCGTCTGTCCCGTCATATACCGCGCCTCCTCGCTGGCCAGATAGAGCGCGCCGGCGGCGATGTCCTCAGGGGTGCCGAAGGTGCCCGCCGGGATGTGCTGGGCGATCGCCTCGACCTGCTTCTCGTTCAACGCGTCCGTCATGGCCGTCTTGATGAAACCCGGAGCGATGCAGTTTGCCGTGATTCCGCGGGATGCGACCTCGCGCGCCAGGGCCTTGGTCATGCCGATCATGCCCGCCTTGGCTGCGGCGTAGTTGCCCTGCCCAGGGTTGCCGATGACCCCGGAGATGGATGTGATGTTGATGATCCGGCCCCACTGGCGCCGCATCATGTTGCGGACGGCCGCGCGGCTGAGCATGAAGGCCGATGTCAAGTCCACGGCGATCACCTGATCCCACTCTTCATCCTTCATGCGCATGAAAAGATTGTCCTTGGTCATCCCGGCATTGTTGACCAGGATGTCGAGCGTGCCGACCTTCGCCTCGGCTTCTCCAGCGAGTTTCTGGACTGCCGCCCGGTCGCTCAGGTCACAGGGCACGATGTGCACGCGCTCCTTGAGCTCGGCGGCAAGCGATTCGAGCCGGTCGACCTTGGTGCCGGAGATAGCGACCGTCGCCCCTGCGGCATGGAGCTTGCGCGCGATGGCGCTGCCAATTCCCCCCGTCGCACCGGTGACGAGCGCACCCTTGCCAGCAAGATTGAACATCGACCTATCTCCCGAGCGCCGCCAGTGCGGCATCGACATCCGCGGGCGTACCCACCGGCATCGCGTTGGCATCCTTCAGGATGCGCTTGACGAGGCCGGACAGAACCTTGCCCACTCCAATTTCATAGAAGTCCGTAACGCCGAGCGCACCCATTCTCAGCACGCATTCGCGCCAGCGCACGGTGCCAGTGACCTGCTCGACAAGCCGCTTCTTTATCTCCTGCGGATCGCTAATCGGTTCCGCGAGCACGTTGGCCACCACCGGAACGACTGGAGATCGCACCTCGACCTTTTCCAGCTCCTCGGCCATGACTTCGGCCGCAGGCTGCATCAGGGAGCAATGGAAGGGTGCGCTCACCGGCAACGGCAGCGCGCGCCGAACGCCGTGCTTGCGGCCGATCTCGCCGACGCGATCGATCGCCGTTTTGTGACCTGACAGAACGACTTGGGTCGGCTCGTTGTCATTGGCGACCTGGCACACATCGCCCTGCGCCGCTTCCGCCGCGACCTTTTCGGCAACGTCCAACCCGACGCCGAGGAGCGCCGCCATGGCGCCCTGCCCCACCGGCACCGCCTGCTGCATGGCCCTGCCGCGCGCACGCAGAAGCCTTGCGGCATCGCGGATCGACAGCGCCCCGACGGCCGCAAGCGCCGAGTATTCCCCGAGCGAATGGCCGGCGACATAGCTCACGCCGTCGCCCAGCTTGAAGCCCTTCTCCTGCTCGAGAACGCGAATCACGGCCATGGAGACGGCCATCAGTGCCGGCTGCGCATTTTCCGTCAGAGTGAGAACGTCCTTCGGACCTTCCCACATGGTGCGGGAGAGGGGCTCGCCGAGCGCGTCGTCCACTTCCTCGAAAACGTCCCGTGCCGCCTTGAAGGTCTCGGCCAACTCCCGGCCCATGCCTACGTCCTGGCTACCCTGGCCTGGGAAGATGAATGCCGCCGACATCTGACGCTGCTGCCCCTGATTATCCTGTCATTGTGCCGCGCGCCGCGGTCAGGCGCTTTAGGCATGGCTCCACGGCCCCTGTCAAGCTATGAGGGTGCAAAAGGCTTGCGGCGCGCCGCTGTTTGCGTATAAGGAGCGCGTTCGCAAAGAGAAGCCATCCCGGTTGGAGGCTGAACGGCGGGCGTCCCCACCATTCTATCGTGGCGGACGCTGGGACGAGATCCCGGCCGCCGGTGTCTCCGCTCTTTGAGGTCGTCTTTGAGGCCTTTCAAGCCGCCCTGAGTGCGGTTCGTCCGGCCTCAACAGGGGCTCTGCGCCGGGGTGACAACTGGATGAAAGGCAAAGACACATGCCACTCTACGAGCATGTCTTCCTGGCGCGCCAGGAGGTCTCGCCTCAGCAGGTCGAGGCCATGGTCAAGGAATTCGGGCAGGTTATCACAGACGGCGGCGGTACGGTCGGCAAGACCGAGTACTGGGGCCTGAAGACCCTCGCCTACAAGATCAAGAAGAATCGTAAGGCCCATTACGCGCTCATGAACATCGAGGCGGAGCCGCATGTGGTCGCCGAGATGGAGCGCCGCATGGGTCTGTCGCAGGACGTTCTGCGTTTCCTCACGCTCCGCGTTGAAGCCCACGAGAACGATCCGTCCGTGCAGATGCGCAAGGGCGACGATCGCCGTGATGGTGAGCGGGGCGCCGGTCGCGGTCCCCGTCCGCCACGGGCTGAAGGTGCTTCGACGTTCCGTGCCAGGCCAGGCGGCCGGCGTGAGCAGGCCGAATCCGAGGAGTAAGACATGGCTGACGTTTCTGCGGGCCCGCGCCGGCCTTTCCACCGCCGCCGTAAGACATGCCCCTTCTCAGGGCAGAATGCGCCGAAGATCGATTACAAGGACGTGCGTCTGCTCGGCCGCTTCATCTCCGAGCGCGGCAAGATCGTGCCGAGCCGGATCACCGCCGTTTCTGCCAAGAAGCAGCGGGAGCTCGCTCGCGCCATCAAGCGCGCGCGGTTCCTTGGGCTTCTGCCGTACGTTCTGAAGTAAGACTAACGAGCGCCGTGCCCGCCGGATCACTCTCGATGGCGGGCCGGCATTCCTAGCAGTGGTTGAGGCGGTCGGCGGCTGTGCCGGGGAGCCCGCCCTCTAACCGCCAAGTGTGCGGGACAGCTGGTGCCATGCCTTTTGCCCTCCTGATAGGAGTTGGAGCCGGGCTCGTTTCGGGCCTGCTGTTTGCTTCGGCCTCGACGGGCACGCTGGTCGGGTTGCTGGTGCTTGTCTTCCTGACTCCGCTCCCCGTCGCCATTGCGGGACTGGGCTGGGGCTGGCCGTCGGCTGCAACCGCCGCTGTGACCGCACCCGTCATCATCGCCGTGATGCTCGCGCCGCGTGCGGCGGCCCTCCACTTGGTCGCGCTCGGCGTCCCGACAGTCATCCTGTCCTATCTGACCCTGCTTAACCGTACTGTCGGCGGGGATGGCGAAGAGCGGGTCGAGTGGTATCCGATCGGCCGCATCGTCGGCATCTCGGCCGTTCTGGCGGGTTGCATCGCCACACTCGCGCTGCTGACAACCGCGACCGACATGGACGGCCTGCGCGCTACCCTACGCGAGACGTTCGAGCGCGGCATCTTGCAACAGATCGAGGCCGCTCAGCCCGGCGGTCAGGTGCTTGGCGAACAGGAGATCTCGACCTTCACGGAGCTCATGGTCGTGAGCTTCGCCGGGGCCATCGCGACCATGTGGATGGCGATCGCCATGCTTAACCTGTGGCTCGCCGGACTTGTGACGCGCGCGTCCGGGATCCTCGTACGGCCGTGGCCGGAGCTCTCGGCACTGGTTCTGCCGCGCCAGATGACCCTCGCGTTTGCAGCCGCGATCGCGTTGACATTCCTGCCGGGTTATCCGGGTCTCATCGCATCGGGTTTCGCCAGCGCCTTCATCTTCGCGTTCATGCTCGTCGGCCTGGCGATCCTCCATTACGTAACGCGCGGCCTGACCTTTCGAGGCGTCCTGCTGTTTGCGGTCTATGCCTCGCTCATCCTTCTCAACCCGTTCAGTGGACTGGCGGTCGCCATGATCGGCCTCGCGGAGCCGATCTCGCCCTTGCGGCGCAAGCTGCCCCCTGCCCCACCGACAATCTGATCAGCGAATCACAGTTCGAAACACAAGGAGTTACAGACATGCAGGTTATTCTGTTGGAGCGCGTTGGCCGGCTCGGCCAGATGGGCGATGTCGTCAATGTCAAAGACGGCTATGCCCGCAACTTCCTCCTGCCGAAGGGCAAGGCGCTGCGCGCCACCAAGGAGAACATGGAGGAGTTCCAGAAGCGTCGCGTGCAGCTCGAGGCGCGCAACCTCGAGCTCAAGAAGGAAGCCGAGGCGGTCGCCGAGAAGCTCAGTGGCAAGGCGTTCACCACGATTCGTCAGGCCGGTGACACGGGCCAGCTCTACGGCTCCGTCTCGACGCGCGATATCGCTGACCTCGTTCGCGAGGGCGGGTTCACCGTCGACCGCACCCAGGTCGTGCTCGACCGGGCGATCAAAACGCTTGGCCTGCACGATGTGAAGATCCGCCTGCACCCGGAGGTCGAGGTCAAGGTGGTGCTCAATGTCGCCCGTTCGGAAGAGGAAGCGGAACGGCAGGCGCGCGGCGAGGACGTCACGATGATTCGTGAGGAGCGGATGCAGCTCGAGACGTTCAACCCTGAGGCCATGTTCGAGGAGGCCGGCGCGTCCGAGGGCGGTGAAGGCGAAGGAGGGGCGGCCGCTTGAGCCGCCTTACCTCCGTTATCCTCCCGATTCGAGGTAACGTGTTGCAGCAGCACGTTAATCACGACTTGCTGTAAGCCTTGGAACTGGGCACTCTTTGGCAGATCGAACGTTAGGTGCAGCATGTAGCATGCGTTTACCTTCATTCGGGCCCTGCCATGTTCTGGCTACTGGAAAAGATCCTTCGCCGGGTGGTCGCCAGCGGCAATTTGAAGGTCACTGGCGCGAACGGTAGCCGGCATCAGTTCGGGGATGGGACCGGCCCTGAGGTCGCCATCCGATTTGCAGACGGGGCCGCCGAGCGCGCTATCGCCTTCGATCCGCAGCTCGCGCTCGGCGAAGCCTACATGAAGGGACGTCTGATCGTCGAAAGCGGGAATGTCTACGACCTGCTGGCGATCCTGATGCGCAACGTCGTCGCGCGACCGCAACCTCGTTGGCTGGACTGGGTCGACGCGGGACGGCGATTCGGCCGTCGCCTGCAACAGTTCAACCCAGTTGGTCGAGCCAAGCGCAACGCGGCCTACCACTACAACATCGACGGCGCGATCTACGACCTCTTCCTCGACCCCGATCGCCAGTACTCCTGCGCCTATTTCACGCCGGGAGCGGATCTCACCGAGGCCCAGCTCGCAAAGAAGGTCCATCTGGTTTCCAAGATGAACCTGCAGCCCGGCCATCGTGTGCTCGACATCGGCTGTGGCTGGGGTGGTCTGGGGCTCTGGATCGCAGCCAACACAGGCAGCAAGGTCAAAGGCATAACGCTGAGCTCGGAGCAACTTGCCGTCGCCCAGGAGCGGGCGCTGCGGCAGGGGCTTCTTTCCTCGGTGGAGTTCGCGCTCGAAGATTACCGGGAGGTCGGCGGCAAGTTCGACCGGATCGTCTCCGTCGGCATGTTCGAGCATGTCGGCGTGAATCACTACGGCGCGTACTTCCGCCGAATAAACGAACTGCTCGATGACGATGGTGTGGCCGTTCTGCACTCCATCGGCCGCTCTGATGGGCCCGGCTACACCAACCCGTTCATAGCAAAATACATATTCCCAGGCGGCTATATTCCGGCCCTTTCGGAGGTTCTTCCCGCCATCGAACGCGCGGGGCTGATCGTTTCCGACATCGAAATCCTGCGCCTCCATTACGCGGAGACGCTGAAAGCCTGGCGCGAGCGCTTCATGTCACGCCGGCACGAGGCTGTGGCGCTCAAAGGCGAGGAATTCTGCCGGATGTGGGAGTTCTATCTCGCCGGCTCGGAAGCTGCATTCCGGTACCAGGGCATGGTGGTGTTCCAGATCCAGCTCATCAAGCGGATCGACGCTCTGCCGATCACCCGCGATTACATGTTGGATGCCGAGCGTCAGTTTTACGAAGCCGAGCGCTCATCCCGCAGTCCGACCCGACTGGCCGGAGAGTGAAGCTCGTCCGCGAGCAAGCGGCTTTCGTCGCTTTATCCCCAGCTGCTTGTGCCCCGACTCGGAGCGAAAGCAGTTTTTCCAATCAGGCAGGCTAAACTGCTACGGACATTGACTGATTCGCACTGGTGCAAGCGCATTTGTGCGCTGATGTGCATTACGGGGATTGAGCTGCCAGCGCTGCCGTTGTCCAGCCTCGCCGGCCGTTCGATCTGCTAGCTTCGCGCGCATGACGAAGACAGCCCTTCTCCCTTCCGACAAGCTCCGTGCCCAAGCGGCGGCCGACGAGCCGCTGGAGTTCCGGCAGCCGCCGCACAACATCGAAGCCGAGCAGGCCCTGCTCGGCGCCATTCTCATCAACAACGAGGCCATGGACCGGGTCGCCGGCTTCCTCGAGGCCCAGCATTTCTACGATCCGCTGCACCAGCAGATCTACGAGGTCGCCGCGAAGCTCATTCAGGCCGGCAAGCAGGCGACCCCGATCACGCTGCGCACGTTCTTCGAGAACGCGGAGCCGATCGACGACGACCTGACCGTACCGCAGTACCTCGGCCGGCTGGCCGCGAACGCAGCGACGATCATCAACGCGGCCGAGTATGGCCGCACGATCTACGATCTCGCCACCCGGCGCGCGCTGATCGCCATCGGTGAGGACATGGTCAACACGGCCTATGACAGCCCTGTCGACTTTCCGCCGGAGGAGCAAATTCAGGAGGCCGAGAACCGGCTCTACTCGCTGGCCGAAAGCGGCAAATATGGCCAGGGCTTCCTGACCTTCGGGGCAGCCCTGACGCAAGCCATAGAAATGGCCAACGCGGCCTACCAGCGCGAGGGCCACCTTTCAGGACTTTCAACGGGCTTGACCGATCTCGACGCCAAGCTTGGCGGTCTCCAGAACTCGGACCTCATCATTCTCGCGGGCCGGCCGTCGATGGGTAAAACGGCGCTCGCGACCAACATCGCCTACAACATCGCCAAGGCTTACCGGACTGAGGAGCAGCCCGACGGCAGTGCAAAGGTGGTGGATGGCGGTGTGGTGGGCTTCTTCTCGCTCGAAATGTCAGCCGAGCAGCTCGCCACACGTATCCTCTCCGAGCAGGCGGAAATTTCGTCTGAGAAGATCCGCCGCGGCATGATCACGGAGGACGAGTTCCGGCGCCTGGTGCGCGTCAGCCAGGAGATGTCCCAGATCCCGCTCTATATCGATCAGACTGGCGGCATCTCGATTGCGCAGCTCGCGGCCCGCGCGCGCAAGCTGAAGCGCCAGCGGGGGCTCGGGCTTTTGGTGGTCGACTATCTCCAGCTGCTCACCGGCTCCTCGCGCCGGTCGGCCGAAGGGCGCGTCCAGGAGGTGTCCGAGATCACGACAAGCCTGAAGGCGCTCGCCAAGGAGCTCAACGTGCCGATCATCGCTCTGTCCCAGCTCTCGCGTGCGGTGGAACAGCGCGAAGACAAGCGGCCGCAGCTCGCGGACTTGCGTGAGTCGGGCTCGATCGAGCAAGACGCGGACGTCGTGATGTTCGTTTTCCGCGAGGAGTATTACGTCGAGCGGCGCAAGCCGTCGGAGTCGAACGTCGAGGAGTTGCTGAAGTGGCAGCAGGAGATGACGCTCGTGCACGGCAAGGCCGAGGTCATCATCGGCAAGCAGCGCCACGGCCCGACGGGCACCGTGCAGCTCTCCTTCGAGGCCAATTACACGCGCTTCGGCAATCTTGCCCGTGAGGATATGCTGCCGGAGCGGCACGAGTGAGGAGTACACATGGCGGTTCTGAGCACCCGGGAGCAGGCCGAGGCTAAAGAGGCCATCCCGGCCAATGCGCGGGCGGTCCTGCGCATCGACCTTGATGCCTTGCGCGCCAACTGGCGCAAGCTCAACGAGGCGTCCGGCCGGGCCGAGTGCGCCGCTGTCATCAAGGCCAACGCCTATGGCCTCGGCCTCGAGCAGATCTGCCGCGCGCTCACCGAGGAAGGCTGCCGCACCTTCTTTACGGCCACGATCGACGAGGGCCGGCGGGTCCGCGCGGTGCAGCCCGGAGCCGTGATCTACATTCTCGACGGACTGTTGCCGGGTGCTGCAGAATACTACTCGGGTTTCGATCTGCGCCCGGCGCTTTCCAGTCTGGAAGAGATCCGCGAGTGGGCTGCCTACTGCCGCGAACGCGATCGCCGGCTTTCCGCTGCCATCCACATCAACACCGGCATGAACCGGCTCGGGCTTCCAGAGCACGAGGTCAAGGAGCTGGCGGCGCATCCGGAGCTTCTGCAGGATTTCCGGCTGTCGCTCATCCTGAGCCACCTTGCCTGCGCAGATACGCCCGAGCACCCGATGAACGCGGCCCAGCGCGCCGAATTCGAGCGCCTGACGGCCCTGCTCCCACCGGCGCCGCGCAGCCTCGCCAACTCCGGCGGCATATTTCTCGGACCCGACTACCACTACGACCTGGTCCGTCCGGGCATCGTGCTCTACGGCGGCCGGGCTCACGAGAAACGGCCCAATCCGATGCGCACGGTGGTGCGCCTTTCCGCCAAGGTCCTCCAAGTGTTCGAAGTGGGACCCGGTCAGACCGTCGGATACAACGCCACTTACGCCATCGACAAACCGACGCGCGTAGCGACGATCGCCTGCGGCTATGCCGACGGTTTCCTGCGCGCGCTGAGCGGGCCGACCGGAAATCCCGGACCTGTCGGCTACATCGGGCCGCACCCGGTGCGGGTCATCGGGCGCGTGTCGATGGACCTGATCACGGTCGACGTCAGCAATGTGCCGGAAGATCAGGTCTACAGGGGCGCATGGGTCGAAGTGATGGGCGACCGCGTGACCCTGGACGACCTGACGGACCGGGCCGGCACCATCGGCTACGAGCTGCTGTCGCGCCTCGGCCGGCGGGTGCACCGGATTTACGAAGGGGCGGGCACTTGAAGCGCAGCGGGGGCGATCTTCTCTTGAGGGGCCGCGCCGATGCGCGGGAGCCGAGGCTGTCCGATCATGGCTAAGGCTCCGAAAGCCGTCTTCGTTTGCCAGAACTGCGGCGCCGTCTCGAGCCGCTGGGCCGGCAAGTGCGCGAGTTGCGAAGAGTGGAACACCATCGTCGAGGAAGCGGGCGCCGACGCTGCGCCTCCCGGCACAGGACTTGCGAGCAGTCGCGGGCGGATCATTGCGCTCGAGAGCCTGTCCGGAAGCACGGACCCAGCGCCGCGCATTCCAACGGGCTCGGCTGAGCTCGATAGAGTGACCGGCGGCGGGATCGTGCCAGGGTCCGCGCTGTTGATCGGAGGGGAGCCGGGCATCGGCAAATCCACCCTGCTGCTCCAGCTTTCTGCCGCCCTGGCCCAGCGTGGCCAGCGGGCCGTTTACTTCTCGGGCGAGGAGGCGGTCGCGCAGGTCCGTTTGCGGGCGGAACGGCTTGGATTGAGCGATTCGCCGGTCGCTCTCGCGTCGGAGACCAACCTCGCCAACATTCTGGCCACCCTTTCCGATGGCCGCCGGCCCGACCTCGTGGTCGTGGACTCGATCCAGACGCTTTGGGCCGACGCCTTGGAGGCTGCGCCCGGCACGGTCAGCCAGGTGCGCGCCGCGACTCAGGCGCTGATCCGGTTCGCCAAGTCTCAGGGCAGCGCGCTCCTGCTCGTCGGTCACGTGACCAAGGAAGGCCAGATCGCCGGGCCGAAGGTGGTCGAGCACATGGTCGACACCGTTCTCTATTTCGAAGGGGACCGCGGCCATCCCTTCCGCATTCTGCGCGCCGTCAAGAACCGGTTCGGCGCGACGGACGAGATCGGCGTCTTCGAGATGGTGGGCCAGGGGCTCAGGGAGGTTGCCAACCCCTCCGAGCTGTTCCTGGGCGACCGCGACTCCCACACGCCGGGCTCCGCCGTCTTCGCCGGCATGGAAGGCACCCGGCCGATACTCGTCGAGATTCAAGCTCTGGTGGCACCCTCCCCGCTTGGCACGCCGCGCCGGGCCGTGGTCGGCTGGGATGCAAACCGGCTTTCGATGCTGCTCGCGGTCCTCGATGCCCGCTGCGGCGTGAGCTTCGGACAGAACGACGTGTATCTCAATGTTGCAGGCGGCCTCAAAATCACGGAGCCCGCCGCAGATCTCGCCGCCGCAGCCGCCCTGCTCTCGTCGATTTCCGGTACGGCGCTCCCCCAGAACCAGGTTTTCTTCGGCGAAATCAGCCTTTCCGGCGCCGTTCGCGCCGCCGCGCACATGACCGCGAGGCTGAAAGAAGCCCAGAAGCTCGGGTTCCGGCGCGCCGTTCTACCGCAAGCCGGCGAGCTCGACGCCGCAGCGTTGACGCTTTCTTTGCAACGTATCCCGCATTTGAAGATGCTTGCGGAGCAACTGGCGCCGTGCGACTGAAAAACGGGGGACTACTCCCGCATTGCATGAGAGTACTTGAGGGAGCCTCAACATGATCGGGCCGCTGACCTACCTCGACGCCGGCCTCCTGGCAATCTGCTTCCTGTCCGGCTTGCTGGCAATGTACCGCGGCCTGACCCGGGAGCTTCTATCCATCCTTTCATGGCTGGCGGCTGCGGCGGCAGTCTTGTATTTCGTGCTCTTCCACAAGCCCTTTGCCCAGGATTTGGCCCAGCAGATCAATGCACCCGTTGCCATCGCCCAGATTGCGGTCGGCGCGGTGATTTTCCTTATCGTTCTGGTCGTCGTTCACCTGATCACGGCGCGGATTTCAGATGCGATTCTCGACAGCCGGGTCGGCATGATCGACCGGATTCTGGGTTTCCTCTTCGGCGTCGTGCGGGGCTTCGTGCTCGTCGTCATCCCGTTCATGTTCTACGAGTCGTTCGTGCCCGATCCCGAGCAGCAGGTCCCGTGGGTGCGCGAGGCCAAGTCGCTGCCGATGATCCGCAGCACGGGCGAGACCTTCAAGATCATCCTGACGCGCTATGTGCCCTCGTCCCTGACCGATCCCGGTGGAGAGGAGCAGCAGGGCGCGACGACTTCTCCCAGGATTCAGGACGTCACGCTGTTGTATCCGGGAAGAATTCATATATCAGTCACACAGCCCGTGACGCCCGCTGTACGAATCTGACCGGCAAGGCGCTCGGGGGAGCGTCGTGCCAGGCATTGTCGAAGCGGATCGGGAGGCTCTGATGGCGGGCGAGACTCAAGCTGATCTGATGGTCGACGATGCGCATTGGCTGCGCTACGGCGATGACCGCCTGCGCGAGGAGTGCGGCGTATTCGGTGTCATCGGCCATGATGATGCAGCGGCCCTGACCGCCCTCGGCCTGCACGCCCTGCAACATCGCGGTCAGGAGGCGGCGGGCATCGTCACCTTCGACGGCAAGCAGTTCCATTCCGAGCGCCGCCTCGGCCTCGTCGGCGACAACTTCAACAAGGTCGACGTCATCAAACGGTTGCGTGGACCTATGGCGGTGGGCCATGTCCGCTACTCGACCACCGGCGAGACCATTCTTCGCAACGTTCAGCCGCTGTTCGCCGATCTCGAAACCGGCGGCTTCGCCGTCGCCCACAACGGCAATCTGACCAATGCCCTGACGCTACGACGCGAGCTCGTCCAGTCCGGCGCCATCTTCCAGTCGACCTCGGATACGGAGGTCATTCTGCACCTCATCGCCCGCTCGCAGAAACGGCGCATCGTCGAGCGGCTCGTCGAGGCCCTGCGCCAGCTCGAAGGCGCTTACGCCTTCGTATGCCTCACCAATGACATGCTGATCGGCGCGCGTGATCCCGTCGGCATCCGTCCGCTGGTCATCGGCCGCCTCGGCTCCGCCTACGTGCTGGCCTCCGAAACGTGCGCGCTCGACATCGTCGGCGCCGAGTTCGTACGGGAGGTGGAGAACGGCGAGGTCGTCGTCATTACCGCCGAAAATGGCCTGGAGAGCCACCGCCCCTTCCCGCTCCGTCCGGCCCGGCCCTGCATCTTCGAGTACATCTACTTCGCCCGCCCCGATTCCATCGTCGGCGGACGAAATGTTTATGAGGTCCGCAAGCGCATGGGCTTCGAGCTCGCTCAGGAAGCGCCGGCGCCTGTGGACGTGGTGGTGCCGATCCCCGACTCCGGCGTTCCGGCGGCCATCGGCTATGCGCAAGCATCTTCCCTGCCGTTCGAGCTCGGTATCATCCGCAACCACTACGTCGGGCGCACCTTCATCGAGCCGGAGCAGCGCATTCGTCAACTCGGCGTCAAGCTGAAGCATTCTGCAAACTCGGCGGCCATCCGTGGCAAACGGATCGTTCTGATCGACGACAGCGTCGTGCGCGGGACCACCTCCAAGAAGATCGTCACCATGATGCGTGAAGCTGGCGCGCGCGAGGTACACATGCGCATCGCCTGCCCGGAGATCAAATACGGCGACTTCTACGGGATCGACACCCCAAGCCGGAAAGAGCTTTTGGCTGCCACCATGTCGCTCGAGGAAATGCGGGCGTTCATGGGCGCCGATTCCCTCCAGTTCCTGTCCGTGGACGGGTTGTACCGGGCCATGGGCTTCGAAAAGCGGGACAATCTCAATCCGCAGTTCAGCGATCATTGCTTCACCGGCGATTATCCTACCGACCTGACAGACCTCAACGGCGGATCCGTCCCACGGCAGCTTTCGCTGCTCGCTGAAATCCGTTGAGGTATGGAGCCCGTTGGGGTTGCATCGCGAATCCGCGATATGATCTCTTCCTGAAGGGAAGCGGCGGGTTTGCGATTCCGATCGCTCTCTCAAAGGTTCGAAACGGGAGGTCCTATGACGGCAAGGCTAGGCGTCGCCGCGGCAGCGTTCGTTCTCGCGCTCGGAGCTTTCTCCCAGCAGAGCTTTGCCAACGGCATTTTTACAGCCGAGGAAGGCGGGACCTATCATGCCCGCTTCTGTCCCGAGCTGGCGGATCAGCTTGCCCGGTCCGAATTCGCCTATACCTGCCAGGTCTCGAGCGGGACCGCAGAGAACATCCGCAAAATCCTCGCCACGCCAGCAGAGCTCGCCTACGGCCAACTCGACGTGTTTGCCCGTGTGCTGGAGGACGCGGAGGATGCCGCCGCGGTCATTCCCATTCGGACGGACGACGTGCGCCAATGCCTGTTCGCCGTGACCAAGCGGCACGACTTGCAGAGTTTCGGCGAGCTGTCGGCCCGCGCCCCGGAGTTGCATTTCCATCTGCCGCCCCGCGAGTCCAACAGCAATGGCACGTTTGCCCTGCTCCAGCAGATCGATCCCAGTGGTCTCGGCAATGCGGGCAACGTCACATTTGCGCCAAGTGCTGAGGATGCCATTCGCGCCGCGCTCTCTGAGGAGAATTCCATCGCCTTTTTCGTGGAATTCCCCGACCCGGAGGATAGCCGTTTCGCGCTCGTGCGGGAGCTTGGTGGCCATTTCGTGCCGATCATCGATCGCGAAATCCTGCGCCAACAGATCGGCGGCCATAAGGTCTATTTCGCCCAGGAGACGCAGGTCTCTAACGCGGACTGGCTGACCAGTGCGCGAAAGGTCGTGACCGCCTGCACGCCGACAGTTCTCTTCACGGGATCTCCCGAGAAGATCGCAGACCCCAAGGCGCGCCAGGATCACGAGGATCTGATCGCCACGGTGCGGGCGATGCGCACGGAAGCGCTCCTGCCGCAACAGAGTACCGTCGCCCGCGTTCTCGCCCGCACCAAGGAGCTTTCGGCCACGAGCGCGGAAAAGCTCATGCAGGCTTCGGAGCGCGCGAAGGAGAAGGCAAAGCCCTATATCGAAAGCGCCAAGGAAGCGACGGACAAGGCGATCGAAGCTGCCAAACCAGCCCTCCAGAAGGCAAAGGATTACGGCTGGAAGTTCTATGAAAGGGCGCGTGAGGAGCTGAAGGAACTTATGGCTCCGAAGCCGGAGGAAACGCCTCCGCCGTCGCCTGAGCAGCCGAAGCAGCCAGAACAGCAATAGCCTATTGTAAGAGCCGGGAGCGTTGTAGCCGATGACATCCAAACGCCTCGAGGGCCGCATCGCCCTCATCACGGGCGCCTCGCGCGGCATCGGACGCGCCGTGGCCCTCGCATTTGCGCGCGAGGGGGCGCACGTCATCCTCATGGCGCGCACGCAAGGTGCGCTCGAAGAGCTCGACGACGAAATACGTGACTCGGGCGGCTCGGCGACGCTCCTTCAGCTCAACCTGCGCAATGGCGACAAGCTCGACGCGCTCGGGCCGACGCTGTTCCAGCGCTGGGGGAAGCTGGACATCCTGGTTGGCAACGCCGGCATTCTTGGGCCGCTTTCTCCGCTCGGCCACATCACGACCGACGCCTGGCAGGACGTCATCGACATCAATCTCACGGCGAACTGGCGTCTGATCCGTACCTGCGATCCGCTGCTCCGGCGGTCCGATGCGGGCCGCGCGATTTTCGTGACCTCCGGTGCAGCGACGGGAAAGCACGCCTATTGGGGCCCCTACGCCGCATCCAAAGCTGGCCTCGAAGCGCTGGTCAAGACGTACGCTCAGGAAGTCGAGCGCACACCGATCCGGGCCAATCTCATCAATCCCGGCCCGACCCGGACTGCCATGCGGGCCAAGGCCTTTCCGGGGGAGAATCCCGAAACGCTTCCGCCGCCCGAAGCTCTTGCGCCGCTCTTCGTCGAGCTGGCGAGCCCCGAATGCAACCGCAACGGCGAGATCATCGACTTCCGGGAGTGGCAGGCCGCACAGGAGACGCAGGGCGCGTGAGTCTACCGGCGCCAGGATTTTCCCATCGATCCAGCTGAACCAGGCGACTGGCTGGGCGTTAGTCAGGCTCTACCGGCCCCCACGCGCGGTGCTCGACCATCGGGGGCCACAAGGAGCGCCCTGATGCGAGCCGTCGCCATCGTCAACGCGAAGGCCAGCACCGTGCTGGAGCTGGGACCGGCCGTCGTCGACGACATCGCGCAGGGTTTTCAGTCTCGCGGCTACGACATTGAGGTCCAGCTGCTGCCGCCGGAAAAGATCGAGTCGGCGCTCAAGTCCGCTGCCACGCGGCCGGATCTCGACGCGGTGATCGTGGGCGGCGGCGATGGCACGCAGAACCTTGCTGCGACCCTGCTCTCTGGAACCGGCAAGGCTCTCGGCGTTCTTCCGCTCGGAACCGTCAATCTTCTCGCCCGCGATCTCGATGTCCCGTTCGACGTCTTTCAAGCCGTCGATGCCCTGTCGAACGCAAGCGTCGAGACCATCGACCTCGCCGAGGTCAATGGCGTTACGTTTCACTCGATTGCCGGCCTGGGATTTCTCGCACAGATGGCGCGCGAACGCCAGCGGGCACGCAAGGAGGTTCCGTTCGCCAGATGGCTGGCCTTCGCCCTGGCGTTGTGGCGAGCGCTGTCCAGGGCCAATCGTATGGCTCTTCTGATCGAAACCGAAACCGGCAAAATCACCCGCCGATGCTCAGCCGTGCTCGTGACCAACAACATCTATCGCGAGACCGAGTGGACCCGCAGGCGGATGAATGACGGCCTGCTCGAGATCCATATGGTCGCCGGTTGGACCTGGCTGCCGCTCGCAAAAGCGGGATTGGATGTGATGATGGGGCG
>Ga0180216_1002280_pt1 | contig 16237 bp, 19 predicted proteins | sample eDN3rd37CBELigMG_FD_128879 | JGI IMG/M metagenome (GOLD analysis project Ga0180216, IMG submission 128879) | Enriched Miracle-Growth compost microbial communities from Emeryville, California, USA - eDNA 3rd pass 37_C BE-Lig MG (version 2)... ... | reverse complement strand
TGCGTCCCTACGTGCACCCTCGCCGGGCGCTCATGGCCGGGTCACTGGAGAACAGAACCGCGTGACGCTGGCCTACGCACCGGGCGCGCCTCGCACGAACAGCGCGTGCGGCGTGCGGTTCAGCTCGCCCGGTCGCCTACGCGCCCGTCCATCGGGGCCACGCCGCGACCCGTTCATCGGGTCCATAGATGACGTCATCCGTAACGGTTTGGCGCGAAACCGGACGGCGGAGCGGCGCGGCGGCGCCCCGCTGGAGGGCGGCGGAAGGCGCCTCTGCGGCCCACGGACGCGCGGGGCGGACGGCCAGGAGGACGCTGAGGTAGGGGGAAGATTGGCGAGGCGTGCCCCGAAAGTGGCGCGGCGCCGGCGGGGACCCGCGGACGCGCGGGGCGGACGGCCAGGAGGACGCTGAGGTGTGAGGTGGGGGGGAAGATTGGCGAGGCGTGCCCCGAAAGTGGCGCGGCGCCGGCGGGGACGGCGACGTGGGCGCGCCGCTGACGCGCTGGGGACGCGGCGCGGAACGGCGGCGACGCGGCGGGCGCAACCCCCGGCCACCATGGCGGACCCACGCTGCGTCGTACGCCGTACGTGCCCGCCCGTCCGTCTGTCCGCTGCGACACGGTTGCGTCCCTCAGCTAAACTGCCTTACCCTGCAAGCAGGATGGCGCTCCCCAGCGTTTAAGCGCGCCGCTGCGGCGGCACGGTCGGCGTCGGGCAGTGTGCCAGCTGTGGGCAGCGAGGCGGCGCCGGCCGCCCCGAGCGCGCCGGTGACCGTGGCCCGCCTGGGCCGGGCGTCCGCCGCGGTCGTGCTCGTGGGCCGCGCCGACGGCGAGGTGCATGTCTACGCCGTCGGCAACGCGACGCCGCTGCTGGTACGGGAAGCGCTCGGCCAAAGCGGACGGCACTGGCCAACTGCACCCTCACCGCCACCTGCCGGTCCGCCAAACCTCCCTGAGACGGACAGCAACTGCACGGCCACACGGCCGCCATTACCGCGTGCGCGTTTGACCCGCGCGAAGAGGTCGCCCTGGCCGGCGGCACCGACGGCCGGCTGCGGCTCTGGGACCTGGAGCATGGCCAAGGTAGTGCGGACAACGACTGCGAGCCCAGCGGGAACGCGGGCTCACGCAGGGACGGCCGCGGGACGTCTTTTAATTTGCTGCACAGTGGTGCGCACGCTGGTGGCCCACGAAGGCGCCGCGGTGCTCGCCGCCGAGTTCCACCCCGGCGGCGAGTTTGCCGCCACCGCCGGCGCCGATGGCCTCGTGAAAGTATGGGACATCCGGCAGCGCCTGGCGTTGCAGACGTTCCGGGGGCCCACCGAGGCCGCGGCGCTGGCGTTTAGCCCGGACGGCCGCTGGCTCGCCGTGTCCAGTGCCGATGCCGGCGTCGTCGCGGTAGGCGTGGTCGCACAAGTGAACGCTGTGGCCCGGCCACGACCTCACACTTGATGCCTTCCGACGGTACCGGCCGGCGCGCGAGTGCCGACCAGGTGTGGGACCTGGAGGCCGGTCGGGTGCACGCCGAACTGCGCGGCCACGGGGCCGGCCCCGTGCGCTGCATCGAGTTTCATCCGCTGGAGCTCGTGCTCGCCGCCGCTGGCAGCGGTGAGGCCGCGGCCCTCATGTACGGCCACGTCCCAGGGAGGCAAGGACGTGGTCAGCGGTTGATTCACCGCGCTGTCCCACGGTTGGTTGCCTGGTTGTGGCGGCGCCAGGGTGTGGGACCTGGACACCATCGCGCCCATCAACCCGGAGCCGCGGGCGCTGGGCGCCGCGTGCCACGCGCTGGCCTTCACGCCCGACGGGCGTGCGCTCTGCGCCGTCACCGCGGACGCCCTCCAGGTACGGCGCTCCCGGCATGGCATGGCACATGTGGCACTGCGGAACCTGATGCCGCACGAGCGGTTGGACCCCGCGCCCCGCGCACAGGTCTACGGTGACGCGACGTGGGAGCGCAAGGACACTGTGCCCTGGCCGGCGCTGGCCCGACCGGTGGACGCGGCCGTCGCGCCGCTGTCGACGGTGCTGCGCGTTCTCGGCGCACACGCGGCCAGCGACGGCAGCGACGCGGACCTCGCGCTGCGCCTCGTGAACACTGCCCAGCTGGCCACGGCCGGTGCGGCCGCGGCGCTGGAGCCGGCGGCAGCGCCGGCGGCGCCACCACAGCCCCAGGAGGTGGACCCCGCCGTCGCGGCCGCGGTCGACGAGCGTGCCGCCTGGCCCAAGGACCAGGTGTTCCAGAAGCGGGACCGCATTCGTACGTGCCGCCGCCGTGTGATGCAGGCAGGGGTCCGGTGGGGCTAACGGTGCCGTTGGTCGCTCTGCGGTCCGGGGGGCGACCAGCTCGGGCCGTCGGCGAGCGGCCCGACGCGGTCGCCGCCACGGTACGCAGGCACCGCTCGAGCACAGTTCCCATCGCGTACCACTAATGCCTGCCGTCCTTGTTTTTCGGGGGGCCTCGGCGCTGTCGGCGTAGCCACCCGCAATGCGCCGTCGCAGCGAGTGGGGCGCGGCTGCGGCGACGCTGTCGCCGGTGCCAGCGCCCACGGACGCCAAGCCTGCCGCAGCCAGCGCGGCCGACGTCCTGGCGGCGGCCCACGGCAGCGCGGTGCTGGAGCAGCTGCGGCACCGGCTCGCTGGCTTGCGCGAAGTGCGGCGGTACGTCTCACCGCCTCGCGAGCGACGGAGCGGCCACAGCCTGGGCGCTCATCCGCCGTGGCGATGCGCGCGCACGCTGCTTGGCGCCCGCCGTGCGGTGCTCAGGCAATGGATGCACAGCCCCCACCTTGCCGTTCGGGCCGCGCTGGCCTCGGGCGACGCGGTTGGGTGCGCCACGGACCTGGCCAACTGCATGAGCGACCTGGCCTGGACGCTGGTCGGCCAGGACGCCGTGGCGCTCCTCGAGCCGCTCCTCGCCGCCAGCGCCGTGCCGACGCAGCGCGACAGGTGGGGCTGGGCTGCACCCCCATCGCGCCAAACACCGAACCGCACCTAACGGCCGCGTGGCACTGGGCTAGGCAGGGGAGGGGCGCCGCACAGTGCGCTCCTGGCGGGGCTCACCGGCGTGCGGGCCGTGCTGGGCCCGCCTGGCGTGCCGCCGGGGCCGATCGCCCGGCAGGTCGTCGCGGCGTACCGCCCCAGCGTCGACCTGCTCAAGCGGCGCCCCGGCAAAGTGGGCGTCATCGCGCGCGACGTCCTCAAGCGCACAGCCAGCGTGCCGGTCCATTAAGCACATTGTACAGTACAGTCGCTGAGAGCCCAAATAAGGAAGGACGAGGTGGAACCTACAGGCGTTGCTGCAGCCACAGCAACAGCTGCTGCAGCCGGTGGTCGGAGGCATCGAGCGGCGCGCCGGGCACGCCGCCGTCGGGCCGCGGCCCGCCCTTGACGGTCACGGCCACGGACCGCGCTGATACGGTCACCTTGAGCTCGAGCAGCAGAAGCGCCTCGGCGGCCTGGCGGCGGAAGAACAACGGGAGGCGTGCAGGATCGCGCCTGGTTTAGCCAGGGTGTGGAATGTCGACCGGGACAAGGCAAGCAGTCGTACGGTGTCGTGCGTGTAAAAGTAAAACTTGAGCAGGTCGCCCGAGCCGCCGGACGCCATGATCGCGACTTGGCCGGTGCTCGTGAGCGCCTGCTCCACATCGGCAACGCGGGGCGCCACCGCCGCGAGCGGCAGCGCGCTCGACAGCCTGGGACACGAGCGACCAGCCGATCTGCCCCGCGGATGGGAGGGCGTGTCATTAACGGTTGCCGCTCCCCCCGCCCCTCGGTCTCCAACCAGAAGGAGGGGAGACGTACCCAGCCCCGAAGCTGGCCCAGCAGGCCTGGAACGACTTGGCGTCCACCTTGGCCGCGGGCCGCGGCTGGAACGGCTGCGGCGGGGGCGTGGCGGTCGCCATGGGCGGCACGTCGTCCAGCTGTCGCCGCGAGGACCGCAAAAAAAGTGGCGGTCGTGTGATCACCAGATCAGCTGCGTTGACGGGCACAGCGCCTGCGCCTGCAGGCTACGTACGTCCAGGAGGCCGCCCACGGTCGCCGACGCCGTCGGTGCCGCGGTGGGGGCAGCCGCCGGTGCCGCGGTGGGGGCTGCCGCCGGCACCGCGGGCGGCTGCGGCGGCGTGTGCGACGTCGGCGGCCGCTGCGTGCTGCGCGACGTGGCCTCCGGATAGGGCACCTTGGCGTACGGCGGCACCTGCTCAATGAACATCTCGGACGGCCGGCCGTAGATGACCGCCAGCGTGTTGAGCTCGTCCATGAGCTTGTTCTGTGTCGCCAAGCCAACCCGTGTCCTCTGTGGTCGAGGCGGCGTCAGTGGTCGGGGCGCGGCACCGACTGCGCCCTTGGACGGGGGCGCACACGTACGTAGGCAGCTTCCTCCGCGGGGTCGACCGCCGTCAGCAGCGCCTCGCGCGGCGCGTCGACGACCTTGCGCACCTGGGTCGATGCGACCCAAAAGCGGGGGCGTCGCCACCGTGAGTGGTCGCGGCGCATGGGAACAAGCACCCACGGCCGGCGACGAACCGCGTCGACGCCCTGCTGAAGGAGGCGGTAGTACAGGAGGGCGCGGTCGTGCGGCTCCGTCTGGAAGGTGAGGTCGCCCGCGAGCTCCATGTGCAGCAGCCGGCCCAGCATCGCTTGCGTCTCCGGCGGCCGCCGCAGGAAGAGCCGCACCGTCGCCGTCAGGAGCGCCAGGCGCACCGACGGGAGGCGCTCCGTCTCGAGGTTGTCGATGATGGGCTCCAGGATGTACGGCGCGTTCTCGATCTTGTCGCCGTGCTCGCCAATCAGGTACAGCAGCGCCGTCTTGGCGTCCGGCTGGCAGCGGCCACCGGGTCGACCAAGGAGGGCGAAGCGCGGCGCTTAGTCGGGCCGCGGCGATGCGCCCGCCGTCGACCGTCCGGCCCATACCATGTCGACGAGGCGCAGGCACGGCTTGAGCCGGGTCAGAATCTCGCCAGCAAACTGCGGGAATCGCATGACCAGCTCTGTGCAGACGAGCGAGCTGGCGAACGCGGGGCGCGGGAACTGTGAGCGGCGCCTGCCGCGCGCCGGCGCCGCGCCGCCGCCGGCTCGCTAGCGCACCTTGCGCCACGACCAGGCACTCAGCGCTGACGTGGTCAATCTCGAGCTCGGACAGCGCGAGCACCTTTTCCAGCGCGTTGCCCAGCGCGTTGGGCACGCGCAGCACGATCTCGCTGATGGAGCGGATGGAGCGCGTCGCCACCGCCACGTTCATGTCCGTCGCGTACTCGCTGGGCGGAGGAGGGTAGGGGGGCACACGGTAGCATCGATGGCAGGGGCGTCAGAGCTGCCGGTGATGTGTCGCCGACCCGGCGAGATGCCGGATGCCCGGGCGTACTAGAGCTCATCGAGGATGGCCACGGCGTTCTTCTCCGTCGCGATGCTGACGAGGATGTCGAGCTTTTGCCGACGAATGTACGCCGGGTCCGTCGACCTGGCAACCACACGAATGCGCGCGCTCACGCCGCCAGGGCGCCGGGAGGGCATGAGGCCCTGCCCGAAGAGCCACGGCGCAGGGCGGCACGGGCCACGCACCGAAGGAAGAAGTACTTGAAGTCGTCCTCGAGGATCTTTGGCATGCGCTTCTGGATCAGCTGGAAGTGCGCCATGACGACGTAGGCCTGCTCGGAGCTGCCCGACGTCAGCAGCGTCAGCAGCGGGTCTATGCCGACCAGCAGCGCTCCCGGAGCCGGCTGGCCCCCGCCGGTCAGCGTCGTCTGACCCGCCCAGCGAGGCGCGCCCCGGGCACCGCGCCGTCGCACCCTTGATCCGCATGTACACGTCGTGCACGATGTTCTCCTCCAGGCCGGCCGTGTACTGCAGGAACAGGCGCACGGCCGCCAGAACGACCACGCCGCTGGCGTGCTTGAGCCGGTCGTCGAGGATGTTCTGCGCGCAAAGCAGCCCCGCGGCGGCAGCGCGTGCCTTCGTGGTTCAGCGGCGACGCAACGCTGGTTGGCAGCGGCGCGACGAACTACTGACCAGGATGTTGAAGACCTCGTCCTCGCTGGCGGGCGTGTACCGCGCCAGCACGCCCATTACGACCGATTGGCCCCACTCGTTGAGCAGCCGCAACTGCTGGAACAAGTGCAGCGCCAGCGGCTGGTTCAGCGCCATGCCGCCTTCCTCCGCCAGAATCTCGTCCAGCGCCGCCACGCTGTTGGCTGGGGAGGGGCGACGAAACCCACGGTGAGCGCCGCGGTCCCCGCCTCAACGGCAACGTCAGGACGACGGCGGCCCAGACACGGCGATCCACGCTGGCGGGCGGCGCACCCAGCACGATCGGGTCGCGGTCCCGGATGAGCGCGTACAGGCGGTCCACCACGTCGCTCTCTGGAGGCAGCCACGCCCAGGGCGCAGACAGGGGTACCGGGGCACGATGAGAACCCCCGGCGCATGCCCTGCGGGTCCGAGGCGGCGCGCGCCCGCGCACCGCGAACAATGTGCGGGGCCAGGTGGAAGATCTTGACGCAGCCCATGATGGCGGTCTTGCGGACGTACGCGCTCGTGTCGACCAAGCCGGCCTTGACCGGCGGCGTCACGTACTCGACAATGTTGGCGACCCTGCGCCCACCCGCCTCTAGCAACTTTTGCGTTGCGGCGCGTGTCAGCGGTCGTCCGCAGAGAGCCCACCCCTACGACCACGGCCGTGTCGCCGCACCGCAGCGAGCAGAGGGCGCGCAGGGCGAGGCCGCGCACAACCGGGTTCTCGTCGCGGCAGTCCTTTTGCAGCGTGTTGATGGCCAGCAGCGCGAGCTCCGTATTGGTCTCGGCGTAGGTGCACAGGAAGAGGTACACCAGCTTCTTCTGGACCATGTTCTTGGTCGACGCCGCCTGTGCGCCGCCAGATAGGCAGCGGGGCGGCGAGGCCCTGGATCAGCGCCGGGCGTGCGGGGGGGTGGGCGCGGATGAGCCCCTCTCAGCGTCGGCCGGCCGCACCTTGACCATCTCGGAGAAGAGCGGCGAGAGGTCCATGCCCGCGGTCATGTACATGATCGCGCGCTTGACGACCTCGACGTAGCGGTCCGGCAGGCGAAGGAGCTCAGGCCTGGCAGCGCGAGCGCGGGCGCCAGCGCGGCAGCGACGGGGCCGTGTCAGCGCACCCCGCGCACGTGGGGCCGGCCACCGCTGCGGGGCGGGAGCGTCGGCCGTACGATCGCAGCAGCACGCGGAGATCGTTGACCTCACGGCTGTGGTTGTCGGAAAAGTAGCCCGGCGACGCCATGGTGGCCAGCGCCCCACAGGTGGGGACACGCCCGCAACGACGACGTGTGCGGTTCCTTGGCCTCTTTCACTGCCGTGTCGCAGTCGGCGTCGACGGTTGCTGATGCGCGATTCAAGCAATCCCGGTCTGGCACTCGCCTGCAAGCTCCCTTCTTGGTCGTCGCTGCCGCCGTCCTCGTCCGCCGCCGATCCTCGTCGTTGGCCGCCGTTCGCGGTAGCGCGCCACCGTTCGCGATGGCGCGTCACCGTCCCCTCGTTCTCCTGCCGTCGGTCCCAGCACCGGCCGTCGTCGTCCGCCTTTGTCCGTCGTCTGTCCGCCGTCATCCGTCGGCCGCCGCCTGTCGTCCGTCCGCCGTCGCCGTCCGCCGTCGCCGCTGCGTACGCTGCGCGACGAGCAAACGCAGAAACGGGCGCCGTCCGTCGTTCGCCGCCGTCTGTCGCCCGCCGCCTGTCGTCCGCCGCCTGTCGTCTGTCGGCCGCCGCCGTCTGTCGTCCGCCGTCTCCGCCGTCCGCCGTCGGCTGTCCGCCGTCCGCCGTCGCCTGTCCGCCGTCGGCCGCCGCGTTCGCTTCGCTGCGCGACGCGACGAGCAAACGCAGAAATGGGCGCCGATGACGTCATATCTGGCCACGTGGATGATCCGCAGGCGGGCGGCGGACGGGCGGCGCGCGCGAGAAGGGAAGGCGGAGGAGGAGGGCGGCGAGAAGGGAAGGCGGAGGAGGAGGGCGGCGAGAGGGCAGCGGGCGGGCGGCGTGGGAGAAGGGACGGAGGAGGGCGACGGAGGGCGGCGGGAGGGGAGGACGGAGGAGGAGGACGGCGTGGGAGAAGGGAGGGCAACGGCGGGCGGGAAGGCGGGAGGGAGAACAAGGGTGGCGCGCGAGGGAAGGCAACGGAGGGCGGGCGGGCGAAAGGGAGAACGAGTGCGGCGCGAGCGGCGTGAGAGGAGGAGGGCGGCGCGGGCGACGGAGGACGGCGAGCGGGAGGGCGGCGCGACGTCGACGCGGCAGCATAGACGAGACGAGGCCCGGTCACAACAGCCTAGACGAGGCCCGGTCACTACAGCCTGTATGCAGAGGAGGTGATAGCCGAGAGGGGGCGAGAGCGAGGAGACGGCGGTAGCAGGGCCTTGCTTGGACGCCCCGTTGACCTTGGACCTCGGCTGGGCGGCGGCCCTGCTCACGCCATGGCGGACCCCGCGGCCGCCACGCCCGCCGACGTGGTGCAGGTGCGAAGCGGCGCGTGTGGCACCGGCGACCGCAGGCAGGTGGCGACGCTGACCGCGAACTCGGCCTGGCTTCACGGGTGGCCGGCGCGCCAGGCCTTTGCGGTCATGTACTCGGGCGCGGCCACCGCCGAGGTGCGCAACCAGGCGAACGCCTGGCTCATCGCGGTCCAGAACGGCCCCGCGGCGTGGGCCCTCGCGGCCCAGCTGCTCACCCCGGCTATGGTCGGTGGCCAGGCGCCTGCGTGGCCGCCCTTGGTTGGGACGGGCGCTAACGAGTTCATGGAGGGCGTGCCGGCGTGTAAGCTGCCCGTTCGATGCAGCCGGTGGAGGTGCAGTACTTTGGCGCACAGACGCTGGGCCGGGTCGTCGCGCGCCGCTGGTGAGCGTCGGCGGTATGCAGCAGGGGGCGGGGCGCGCCGCATGCCTGCTGAAGCGCGCGCCGGCTCGCTCTGGGTCGTCCGGGGGGCGGCCGCGCTTGGTAGGTCGGCGTGGTCGCGGGAGGACCGCCTCCACGCCCGGAGGACGGTGTTGGACGTGCTGGCAGCCTATCGCTCGGGCCAGCCGCCCGCCGTGTTCACGTGCCTGTGCACTGCGGTGCGCCTGCTGGAGATCGGGCGTGCGTCGGGTGGCCGGTGCTGGCTGACTGGGCCTGGCCCGCTGCATGCGCCGTGGACAACCGCGTGCGCAGATGGCCGCGGTGGCGTTGCGGTCGGCGCCAGAGGGGTGGCCGGCAGTGCTGGACGCAGTCGCCGTCGCGCTGCAAGCGGCGACGGACGCGGGGCGAGCGGCGTTCCTGACCTTCCTGACCGTCCTGCCCGAGGAGTTTGCGTCGGGGCGGCTGCCCTCCGCCGTCCAGTGCGCTTCATCGGCGCGGACGACTGGTCCCAAGGACGCACACTGACTGGCGCGCCGGTTCGACGCGCCTGCTACGTCCGGCGCCGCAGGGTGGCATCGCACCCGGCTATGGAGGCCGCGGCGCCGTCGGCGCTGGGCACGATCCAGGCGGCGATGGGTGGGCCCACCGCTCAGCGGCGGCAGGCCTTGGCGGCGCTGCACGGCTGGCTCCAGTTTGGCGTCGCGCCGAACCTGGTCGCGCCGCTGATCTCGATGGCGATGGAGGCGCTCAGCCACGCCGAGCTGGCCGAGGCCGCCGTGGACGCGCTCGTCGAGTTCATGACGTCCCCGGCCTACATGCACAACGGCGACGTGGCGGCGGGGCTGGTCGAGCCCATCGCGTCGCTGCGCCCCACCCTCGCCGCCGCGGCTGCCCGTACGCCGCCGCCCCGAGAGCTGCGCCGTGTGGGGGCGCGCCACCCGCTCACGTCGCGGGCAAGGACCGATTGGTGCCCCGAGGGGGGTTGCTGGCAGACGGCGACGAGGACAGCGGCCGCAGCGTGGTGCGGCTGGCGACCGCCCTGGTCGAGGGCCACACCAACTGGATGCTGGCCAACTTTGGCACCCCGGCCGTCCAAGCGGTGTGGGGCATGCTGCTGGACGGCATCGCGTTCCCGGGCTGCTGCCCCGTAGAACAGGAGGTGCCCGCACCGCCGCCAGGGCGGTGGGCCGGAGCGTCGCCCGGCGCTCACGCTGAAACCCCGTTCGCCGGCGCGGACTGGCTCCAGGTGTCGTCGATTCCGCTGCCGTTGCTGAGCGAGATGAGCGTCCCTCGGCGCGCGCCGGGCGAGGTCTGCTGCCCTGCCGGACCGAGATAGAACACGCGGGGGTGGACCCTGACGGGGGGCCGCGACTGCTCCTTCGCTGCCTCTGGCGGGCGGGCATGGGGGTGGACGCGCAGGACGGGCAGGCCTACGCCGCGTTCCTGGCAGTTCACCGCGCGGCGGTGCCGATCCTGTGCCGCGCGCTGCGCTATCCGGACGACCGCACGTGGGATGCCCTCGGCAAAGGTTCGACCACCGCGCGATGCACGCGCACCCGGGACCTGGGCTCATCGTCGTGCGCCCGCATCGTGTAGCCCATGTCGGGTGGCACCAGACCACAAGGCCGACATCAAGCGCTTCCGTGAAGATGCCGGGCAGGCCCTGTGTGCGGCCGCCGCGGTGCTGGAGGCGGAGATCGTGGCGCTCCTGCTGGCCCAGCTTCGCGCCGCCGTGCCCGCTGTGGCCAGCGCGTGGCAGGTGCGACCGGCGCCGCCGCGAGCGCACGCGAGGAGCACGCGAGGAGCGTGCACTCACTCGGCTGCAGCCACCGCTTTCCAACGCCGTGCGCCGGTGCAGGACGTCGAGGCGGTGCTGTACGCCTTCCGCTCGGTGGCGCCCGACTTGTCGGTCACCGAGCTGCCACAGCTGGCCGAGCTGTTCGAGCTCGCCGGCCGCCTGCCGCCGTACCCGCGCCTCACCTACACGACGATCCTTACGATCGGCGCATACGCCGAGTGGTTCCAAGCGTACCCGGACCGGCTGCCGGGGGCGCTCGACTTTGTGCTCGCCGCCCTGCCGCACGCCGAGCTGTTCCCGGCGGCCACCACGGCGCTGCGCGACCTCGCGCACGAGGCCGGCGGCTCGATGATCGGCGTCGTGCCAGCGCTATTGCGCGCGGGCAAGGCGGCGGCGCAGCAGGACGCGCGCAGCCGCACGGTGCTCGCCGAGGCGACCGCGCTCGTGCTGTCGCACCTGCCGCTGGCCGCGGCGGCGCCGGCGCTGGACCAGTACTTTCAGCCGTCGCTGGACGGCCTCGATGCCCTCCTGCGCCAGGCGCAGGCGGCGCCCGACGCTCTGGTACGCTGCCGCGCGCCATGCCGGGCAAAGGTTTCACCGGGGCCGCGGCGGTTAATCCAGTGGCCCGCCCAGCCATTTTCGACGTGCGCGGGTCCCACGACTGGCAGCTGGCGCTGCCGCCGCTGCGCGCGGCGCTGATCGCCGAGGTGAACGTGCTCGTCGGCGGCCTGCAGCGGCTGGCGTTCGAGTACGACGAGCCCATCCCGCCGGAAGTGGGCACCACGTTTGGGCGCATGTGGGTCACGGTGCGCGCCGGCCTGCAGCTGTCGTGGCGGCAGCCCGACCTCTTGGAGGTGGGCCACCGTCCGATCGCGCGCGTGGGCGCGTCCCCGGTCGCTTGGCTTACGGAGTTGCCGGTCGTTGCGGCGGGCCGTCTCGTGCAGGCGTGGTGCATCCTGGCCGATCGGCTCTTCAAGGCCGCGCAGGCGTACGTCGCGCCGTACGCCGCCGAGTTTGCGGGCGCTGTGGCGGAGTTGGTTGCCGTGGCACCGGCCGCGCCGGTGCTGCGCACGTGCGACGCGGTGCTCGCGCGGTTCAGCGAGGCCGCGCCGGGCGCGACCGGCGACCTGCTTCGAGCCACGGTGAACGCGGTCGCGCGGCTGCTGGAGGCGGAGCTGCGCTCGCACCCGGACGTCGTGGCTGAGTTTTTCAAGTTTCTGGCCCACGTGCGCGCTCACGCCGACAGCATCGACCTTTTTTTTTATTGGTGCGTGCGCGGCGCTAACGCTGCCGAGGCGCCCGGCCTTCCGGCGGGTGGCGCGGAATAGGCCACGCGACCGGGATCGCCAGCGCTGCTGCACGCGGCGCCCGAGACGCTCGCCACGGTCTTCCAGGTGGCGCTCGCCACCGCCGCGGCACCGGAGAGGCCGGCGGCGTCGGCCGTCTTCCGCTTCTTGGTGAGCCCTGTTTCGGGGAGAGGCGTTGGGGCCGGATGCCGTCGCGAGGCTCACGTTGGCACCGCGGTCTGCTGGTCGTTTCTCGCTCGGGCAGCTCGTGGCAACGGCGCCCAAAGCGGTTCAGGAGTCGCCGGTGCTGCAAGCGACCGTGCGGCGCTGGGCCATGCCGCTGCTGGAGCTGGTCGTCTCGGTACGCTCGCCGGCCGCGGGGACAGGCCAAGCCGGCAGCTGCTCATCACCGCTCAAATGCAGGGTCATGCCTGCCCGAGGGTGGTATCGGACCCGCTGCAGGCCATCGGCGGCGCGCTGCCCGCTGGCCGGATCCCCGACGCGGAGGAGCTGCTCGAGCGGATCGTCGAGCTGGACAAGGCCGGCGCCCTCGCGCACCTCCAGCAGCTTTTGAGCAAGGTGCACAGGCCGTCGTTGAGGCGTCCGTCGTGTGGTGGCGGTGGCTGATGCGTGCTGGTGCGCGCTTGGGGCGGCTGCGGTCCGCAGGCCGACTACCCGTCGCCGCATGCATCGGCCGCTGCCAAGCAGGCTTTCCTGCAAGACCTCAGCCGGTACGACGCTGCTGCAGAGGGGATCACGGCGAATCCGGGGGCTTACGCTAGCGTGCCCGCCGGCCCGTAGTGCGATCTCGCCATACACGCAGGCCGGACCTGCCACCCAAGGAGTACTGGCGGGCCGTCAGCACCTTTGCGCGCGAGTGCATGTCCCCAGAGCAAGCAGCGTATGCCGCTCAGGCCCGCCGGTAGACTGTACGTAGACCATTGTACAATAGACCTGTGCACGTCGCCGTCGATTGTGTGCGCTGCATGGCGATCGGCGCGTTGGCTGGCCGGCGAGCCCCCTTTGGTGATTAATCCACCGATCGAGGCAGCGATCCATTGCCAAGGCCGGTGCCAGTGCCAGTGATCTGTTTACCCTCCTGGATTTGTCACGCATCTGGCGTGAATCTGGCACAATTCCAGTGCAAATCCGACGCGACGGCGGTTGTCAGCCAGGGCGTTTCAGGGGGGTAGCGTTCGCGCGAACACCCGCGCGTGCTCCGAACATCGCGAAGCCACCACAAGCGAGCTGCTGAACGACACGCGCGCGCGCACCGTGTGCGCGCGTGAAAGCTGTGCACCAACACCCGTTCCGTCGCACGAAGACGGGCGAGCGGGGTACATTACCGTGGGGCTGGCAAAAGCTGTGGTGCAGACGTGCACGTTCCAGTCGAACGGCAGGAACAGCTAGGTGCCTTTGCTGATCACACGCTGATCGCACGCCGGCACAGCCACGTAAGAGAAAGGCAAGCGGTCGGTTTCGTGCCGGTACGTGCGCACGCTGCCTTGCACGCAAAAAGCCGCGCGGAAAGTAGCAGGGCATGGGCGTCGCAGCGCACTTACCACGTTCATGGAAAGTGCCGTGCGACACGCACGCGCGGACGGCGCAGGTGCACAGGGAACCAGCGACGCTTCACTCGCAACCAACGCGGCTAGGGCATGCTTTGTGCCAGGGCTGTAGCCGCGGCCCCGTTGGCAGACCGAAGTCGACAGCATCAAGCTCTGGTGACCCGATCAGTGCCAAACAAATGGCGACACGGCTAGTCGTTTCGGTGCGTCCGGCGACGACGGCGCTGGACGCGCAGCCCGCCTCGCCGCCGCTGGCGACACCGCTCGAGACACCGCTCGAGACGCCGCTCGAGGTGCTCTTGCCGCCGCACCTGGCCGGTGCGGTGAGCGAGCCGCCGCAGGACTCTCCGCCAGCGACGCCGGTCGCAGGGAAGCCGCCCACGCCGCCGACACTGCGCCAGCCGCAGCCGCCGCTCGCGCCCACGGCGAGCCAGGCGGTGCTCAACGTTGCACGGCGCCGCGTGCAGCGCGAGACCGAGGCCGTCGACGCGATTGTCGCGTTCATGATCGGGCCCAACCTGTCGAGCAACCTGCAGCTCTGGTTTGGCAAGAGCAAGCGCTACGACGACTTTATGAAGGAGCACTTTGGCGAGTGGGTCGAGCGCGCCTCGCGCGGCGACCTCCGCGACTGGGAGGCCGAGCCGCAGTCGTGCCTCGCGCTTGTGCTGCTGCTCGACCAGTTCCGCCGCAACATCTTCCGCGACTTGGCCGAGATGTACGCGTGCGACCCGCAGTGCGTCGGCGTCGTCCTGCGCGCGCTGGACCGCGGGCTGGACCAGCAGCTGTCGCCCATCCAGCGGATCTTCCTGCCGTGCCTCGTGTTCACGCACGCCGAGGACCTCGCGCTGCAGGAGCGCTGCCTCGTCGAGTGGGGCAAGGTGCGCGCGCTGCTTGCCGAGGACCACCCGATGCTCATCTTTGGCGACATCTTTGAGCGGCACCTCAGCGTCGTGCGCCAGTTTGGCCGCTTCCCGCACCGCAACGCGCTGCTGGGCCGCGTCAGCACGCCCGCCGAGGTCGCCTTCCTCGACGACCCGCACTTCCGCTTCGACCTGCCCGTGCAGCGGACGCCCACGGGCGAGATCACCTTTGGCCGCAAGGCACACCACCCGACGGGCCTGCTCGGGCAGGGCGCCTCCGACACCAACCTGGTCTCGGACCTGCCGGTCGACTGCTCCGAGACGCTTGCGCTGGCCGCGTGGTTCGACGGCATGGCGCTGCAGCCGAGCCTGCCGGCCAAGAAGCGCCAGAGCATGCTGCAGCGCGCGCTGCACGCCGGCAACATCTCGGACGAGGACTGGACGCGCCTGCAAAAGGTGAACCAGATGTACACCGACGTGAAGCAGCAGCCGCAGTTCGCCGACCAGCCGGACCTGCTCACGCACGACCTCTACCGCGTGCTGCAGTACCCGTCAAGCCGCGTCGTCGTGGTCGACATCCGACACGACTACGAGCGGCGCGTGTCGACCATCGCGCACGCCATCTCGGTGGCCGAGTACCGCCGCCGGGCCGAGCTCGGCGAGCTGGACGACTTTATCGTGGTCACCTGCTGCACCGTCGGCGTGCGCAGCCTCAAGTTTGTGGCCAAGGAGCTCCAGCACATGGCCGACATGGGCGTCGCGCCGGCCTACGAGCTCACCAACCTACGCTTCGGCCTGCTGAGCTGGATCCACGCCGGCTACCCGGTCGTCGACCCGAGCGGCCAGCCGGTGAAGCGCTTCCACTGCTTCCGCGACCACCTCGCCGCCCTGGTGCCGACCTCGTTTGACGCCGTTCAGACGCACCCATAACGCAACGAGCTGTCCCAAGAATGCATGCGTGTGTACAGGGTTCCACGACGTATAGGGCCCCACACGGCGCTTCGGCATGCATGCGTGTGGTGTTGATCTCCGCGTCATGGCATGCATGGCCAGAGGAGCCTGCGTTTATATAGTCCCGGCATGCATGGCTTACTGGCGTTGTGCCCAGGAGCGAATATATTCTTATGATGTAAAAACAACACTGGAGACCGGCATGTAACTGTTTCACGTGCGCAGAGAGCTAGGGAGAATGACGAACAAACGACTGCATCAAGCGCGCTGCCAAAGGCAACTAACTGGCTTCATCAACGGAAGCAGGTGTGGTAGCACCACTCGCCGGCCATCGCCGCGCCGCCGCCGAGAGTAACAAAGTTGTCGGTCGACAGGTCACACGTGTTGATGCGGCAGCTGTTGGGGCTGACGACGGTGCCACGGCCGGTGCAGTAGATGTACTCTGGCACGGCGTCCGTGCCAACGTTGATCTGATAGGCGCCCTCCTGAAGGTAAGGTTCAACGATCGCAAAGCGGCGCTGCGGATTCGGGGTCGCCTCCGGCGCGGTGATCGGGCCGTCGGTCACAGGGACCACGATCGACTCGGCCGGCTGGTCGATGCAAGCGGTCGTCTCCTTGTCAGTGTAGCACTGCTCGTACGACGCCGCGCCTTGGTAGAAAAAGTTGACCGCGGTGGTGATCGACGCGTCACACCCTATGCAGGACGCGCCGCCGACGTACTGCCCGCGCTTGACGCAGCAGTACTGTCGGGTACGGACGGCACGCGTCTCGCCCGCGAAATAGGGAGGCACGCGTTAGTCCAGCAGTCTTGTGGTGCAGTTGAATACGCCATGTAGGGGAACTGATCTGTATGTGTACCTGAGCGCCGCCGTAGGTGACCGTCCAGCCGCCGTAGACGGTGATGTCGGAGGCTGCCAAGCAGTCC
>Ga0180216_1002279_pt1 | contig 16239 bp, 12 predicted proteins | sample eDN3rd37CBELigMG_FD_128879 | JGI IMG/M metagenome (GOLD analysis project Ga0180216, IMG submission 128879) | Enriched Miracle-Growth compost microbial communities from Emeryville, California, USA - eDNA 3rd pass 37_C BE-Lig MG (version 2)... ... | reverse complement strand
TTAGAAGCTATCCGACGAGACGACCTCGCCGCCGTTGGCCGAGCCGGCCGACATCCAGGTGTCCATCGCGATCGAGTCCTTGACGAACCGAACCGAGCCGTCGGCCATCAGGGTGTTGACGCCGCCGGAGTGGTTGCTGCTGGGGACGAACAGGTGGCCGAAGTCCGACCCGCACCCCGCGCCACAGGAATCCCAACGGCAGTAGGAAAACGTGTATTGCGACGTGTTGGGGGTGAGCACGATGTTCGTCAGGGTGAAGCCCGGCGACCCCAACGCCCAGAGCTGGCCGCGGTTGGCCGCGGACGCCGTCGGCGAGGCGACGAAGGACGCCTGGCACTGTTGAGCCCCCTGCAGGACCAACGGCAAATTCTGCCGGGCGTCGGAGAAGTTGGTCGTCGTGTCGAGTCCCAAACCCGACACGCCTTGCCGGTGGCGCGGGACGCCCGGGTTGGTGCCGGAGGTGAGGGCCTCAACGTGGGAGATGGTGTTGGAGGTGCCGTCGGTGACGTCGGCGATGTTGACCGACGTGGCTTGCGGGGCGAACACGCCGTTGGTGTGCTGCGACCACGGGTCGGTTCCCGTGCCGAACGATCCATGATAGCTGTTGCGGAAATCGCGCCCCGCGTTGCCATCGGACGGGCAGAGGAAGGCGCTGATCATGGTGTTGCTCGCCGTGCTGTTGTACTGGGGGCCACCCATGTCCCAGACGGTCCAACTGAAGTTGCAGGAGTTGTAGACCGCCGTCTGCTCCATGTAGGGGAGCAGCATCGCGAGATGCCCGAAGGTCCCCCAGGTGTACACGTCGGTCGGCGATCCGTAGGCCACCGAGTTCCCGAGGGGGAACGAACCGATGGCCTGATGATAGTTGTGCATCGCCAGGCCGATCTGCTTGAGGTTGTTGACGCACTGCGCCCGGCGGGCCGCCTCGCGGGCCGACTGCACGGCCGGAAGCAAAAGCGCGATCAACACGGCGATGATTGCGATCACCACGAGAAGTTCGATCAGCGTGAAACCACGCGACTGCGTACGCGCCATAATCTTCTTCCGATCTCTGGAAAAGAACATGTGGGTAAACGTGACCGCCAAACGCGCCGCCCTTCTTCTCCGGCGGCTCCGACGACGGAATCGCGTTGCGGAAAAGAAACGCGGAGCTGGCTTCGTCAATGCCTCGCGGACCGCTTGCCGCCCTTGGCGTTCTTGGTCTTCATGTACTCCATCATCGCGTTCTTGGCGTTGTTATCGACCTTTTGGGCCGACTCGGAGGGAACGTCGCCGGCCGACGAACCGCCGCACCCCGAGAACAGAACGGGAGAGACCGTCGTCAACGCGAGCGACGCGACCAGGGCCGCCTTCTTGATGTTCATGATTTCACCTTTCGGCAAACACGGTGGGACCCGCGGAATTCAGGCCGCGCGGGGCCGCGGAGTTTCGACGCGGGTGGGGGGAAGGTGGTGGGTGAGGGACGGTCGACGCGACCGCGACGGTTCGATCGACTCCGGTCAAAACGCGGGACGATCGCTCTCGCGCCGGCTCGCCGTCAAGCCCCGCGCGACCGCTCGTTACGGACCCGTCGCGCGCCGATTTGCGAGTCGCCCGAGGTACATTCGACCAAAAATGTCGAGCATCCCCGGCCAAGTCCTAATTCCGTAAGAGACTATAGGACGCGCTCGCCCAGCGTCAAGTCTCATAAACTCATTTTTCTTATTGCATAAGTTTCATCGTGAAATCAGCAAGCGACGGATCCGTTGTCGCGGCGCGCGAAAACGCGGAGTCGTTCGCGGCGGGCGAACGGCTCCGCGCGGTCGGGTTGGAGCGGCGCGTTCAGGGTTGGATTCCCAGAAGGCTGCGCGCGTAGTTGGGGCGGGGATCAAGGGCGGCGGGAGGGACCGTGAAATCGGCCGGCCAGGCGGCGCTTGGGGGGAAATCGGCGGGAATCTCGGGGGCGTCGTCGGGCTGGATCTCGCCGTGGTAGGGGACGGGATTGGGATAGTAGCGATCGACATCCGGCCACGAGGGCGCCAGGGGGCGAGCATCCTCCAGGTGGATCGACGGCGGAGGGACCGGCGCGGGGGCCGGAACCTCGTACTCGGCGCCGGGAGCGAACGGCGAGATGGTCGTCGGCGGCAAGGGCGCGGGGCGCACCGTCGTCGTGGGCGAAAGGACTTCCGGCTCAACGGCGCTGGGGAGCAGGATCTCCCGCTCCTCGGGAAGCACAATCACGTCTTCCTTGGCGTGAGCCGCGTCGATGGCCTTAAGCGCCCGCTTCGCCGCGTGACGCGCCAGGAGCCCAGACTCCTCATGGGCCGCCTGGGCCACCGCCATCCGAACCGTCGGCAAGCACGGCTTCATCCGCGCCAGGGACGAGGCGGCCTGTTGCCGCACCAGAGGACGGGGATCGACCAAAAGCGCGTCGGCGAGCGCCTCGGCCGCTTCGGGATACAACCGCCAATCATACTTTCCAAGCGCCCGGGCGGCCTTGCGACTCGCGATCAGGTCCGAACCCGACCGCAGCGTGGCGATCCGCTCCTGGACCTCCATCCGCGTTTCGTCGCAAGCCGCGCAAGCGTCCCAAATCGGCGCGACCGCGGGAGGGACCATTCCCGCCGAGGTCGCCAATACCACGCATAGTCCGATCGTTGGCGCGATCATTTCGACTCTGCTCTCAAATGCGGTGACTCAATGGCTGGCGTCGAACTTTCCGGCTAGCGCAACTATACCGCGCAAACTTCCTGGATCAACTTATTTTACCTAAAGTTACAGACCGCGCGGAGCGACCGACATCCCCGGGAGAGCGCCGGGGACTCGGTTGCGGAACGACGAAATGATGGGTGAGGATGGGCGGCGCGAGGTTCGAACGGGCTTCAGGGCGCCAGGCGGGAAAGCTCCTCGCCGACGGCCGCCATGAGGGAGGCGATCAGTTCCTCGTCGAAGGCGAACCGAGCGCCGGCGGCCTCGAACAACTGGGGGAGCGGCTTCGAGCCGCCCAGGGCCAGCGCCGACCGGTACGAGGCCACCGCGCCGGCGCGGTCGGTGAGGCTTCGCCGCCAGATTTGCAGCGCGCCAAGTTGCGCGATGCCGTATTCGATGTAATAGAAGGGATACAAGAAGATGTGCAGCTGGCGATGCCACGAATGGTCGCGCGCGTCTTCGTAACCCGTCCAGTCCACCTCGCCGCCGAACCGCTCGACCAGCCCGCGCCAGGCCGCGCGGCGGTCGTCGCGGGTGTGGTTTGGGTGGTTGTAGAGCCAGTGCTGGAAGGCGTCGACGGTGGCGATCCAGGGGAGGATGGTGACGATCCCCTCCAGGAGCCCCCGATACGATCGCTCGGCGCCCGCCTGGTCGTAAAACGGGTCGGGAGCGCCCGCGCCGAGCAGCTCCATCGTCATCGAGGCGACCTCGCAAAACTCGATCGGAGCCTCGCGATAGGCGGCCAACGGCTCGCCCCGGGCCGCCAGGGTGTGGAAGGCGTGCCCCCCCTCGTGCAAGAGGGTCCGCACGTCGCCGTCCACCCCGACGGCGTTCATGAAGATGAACGGAAGCCGATCGGCCTCGTAGGTCGTCTGATACCCGCCGGGCGCCTTCCCCTTGCGGTTGGCCAGGTCGAGCAAGTTGCGCTCGCGGAGGAAGGCGAACTCGGCGCCAAGCTCGGGATCGACGGCCCGAAAGATCGACTCGGCGCCCTCGGCCAGCTTGGCGACGTCGTCAAACGGCTTCAAGGGCTCGCGGCCGAGCGGGTCGACGGCCAGGTCCCAGGGACGCAGCGAGGGCACGCCCAACGCCTCCCGGCGCGCCTGCTGAATCTTCCGGGCGAGGGGGACGACGGCCTTTTCGACGGCCTCGTGAAACCGGATCGAGTCGGCCGCGTCGTAATCGAACCGCTCGCGGTTCTTGAACGAGTAGGCCACGAAGTCGTCGAAGCCCGCCTCGCGCGCGATCTCGATGCGCAGGGCCTTCATCTGGTCGAACAGATCATCGAGGGCGTCGCGATCGGCCAGCCGGCGGTTCGCGGCCAGCTCCCAGGCCTGTTGACGCACCGCGCGGTCCGTCTTCTCCAAAAACGGCGAGAGCTGCGCCAGGGTCCGCTCTTGCCCCTGAAACTCAACGGTCATCGCGCCGATGAGCTTCTGGTATTGCTGCTCAAGCTCGGCGAGCTTCGTCTCGCGGGGGATGTTGGCCTCGCGATAAAGAGCCCGCCGGTTTTCGAGCGATCGGTTGAAGACGTGATAGCGCGACTCCGAGAGTCCCGCGCGGCCGGGAGCGTCGAGGTACCGGTTGCGGACGTCGTTCAGATAAGGCTTGAGCTTCGGCTCGATGTCGCGGACGAACTCCAGGTAAGCGGCCTCGCGCTGGGGGTCGTCGGTCTGGCAGGTCATCGCGACGTACCGGGCGACTCCCTCCTGGCCGACCGCGGCGTTCAATTCGCCGGCGGCCGAGAGCCACGCCTCAAGTTGTTCGGGCGTGTCGACCGGCTCGGCCAAAAGTTTTTGATACCACGGCTCGATTTGCTCCCAGGTCGTCAGCTCGGCCGTCTCGGGAAGCCATCGGCGAGGGAATTTCTCGGGAACGTATGTCGATGTCATGAGCTTGCGCCCGTCCTTCTCGCTCGGGTGGGGACGCCGCCGCGACGGCGACGGCGGGGCGGCGTCTCGGCGGGCCGCCCCTCCCCGCATCATCCCCGCCGCGGCCAACCGCCGTCAACGCGGCTCCCGGTCGAACCTCGCTCCGCCGACCGCCAGACCATTGAGAGGAGCCGCCACTTCGGGTATGACGGGACCATCGGCGCGGGCGCGCCTCATCGGCCGATCATCCAGGCCAGCCAATCTTGGAGACCCCAGACGAATTATGAGTTCCCCGACGACCTACCGTTTCTCGTTCGGCCCCTGGAACATCAGCACCGGCGCCGACCCCTTCGGCCCCCCCGTCCGCCAGGAGATGGAGTACGCCCGGAAGCTGCGGACCTACAAGCAGCTCGGCTTTGACGCGGTCCAGTTCCACGACGACGACATCGTGCCGGCCGACCTCGACTGGCAAGCGACGCTCAAGGGCGCGGCCGAGGTCAAGAAGATCCTCGACGGCGAGGGCCTGTTCGTCGAGATCATCGCGCCGCGGCTTTGGGAGGATCCCCGCACGATCGACGGCGCGTTCACCTCGAACAACCCGGCCGACCGCAAGTACGCCATCGACCGGGCCAAGCGGTGCGCGGATCTCGCCCGCGAGGTCGGCTGCAAGAACTACGTCTTGTGGCTCGCCCGCGAGGGGACCTACGTTCGCGAGGCCAAGTGCGCCAAGACGGCCCACGCCCGGATCGTCGAGGCCTGGAACGCGATCCTTGAGCACGACAAGGACATTCGGATCATGGGCGAGGCCAAGCCCAACGAGCCGATGGACCAGTCGTACCTGCCGACCGTCGGCCACATGATGGCGATGGGCTACAAGACCATCGACCCGAGCCGCTCGGGCGTCCTGATCGAAACGGCCCACTCGCTCCTGGCGGGGCTCGACCCCTCCGACGACATGGCCTTCGCCCTCTATCACGGCAAGCTCTGGAGCGTTCACTTGAACGACCAGAACGGCCTGAAGTACGACCAGGACAAGGCGTTCGGCTCGGTCGACCTGCGCCGGGCGTTCAACCAGGTTTGGGTCCTGGAGAAGAACGGCTACGGCCAAAACGGCGAGTGCGTCGGCCTCGACGTGAAGGCCATGCGGACGACCGTCTTCGAGGAATCCACCCTCCACCTGGCCAACTCGCGCGAGATCTTCCTCCGCCTGCTCGACGTGGTTCGCGCCGTCGACGAGAAGAAGATCGAGGAGTTCCGGGCCAACCGCCAGTACGAGCAGCTCGAACTCTACATCATCAAGGTTCTGATGGGCGGCCAGGCCTGACCATCCCCCCGAAAAAAGGCAGGATGCCTTGAGGGGGACGGATCCCCCGTTTCCGCGCCAACCACCTTCTCCCACTCGGGAGAAGGTGGCCGGCGGACCGGATGAGGATCCTCGGGCTCACGAATGGAGTCCGGAACGGAACCGAAGCTGGGCGTGGGGCTCGGCGGAAGCTTCGCCCCCCATGACGACGCGCCGGCTCGCGCCACACAAACTTTAGCGGCTCAACTCGGCGATCACGGCGAAGTGATCCGAGGGCGTGCGGCCGTCCCGGCTCGTCCGGTCGATCGTGGCGGAGACGACCGTCCAGTCGGCCGACGCGCCGATCCAGTCGATCCGCGCCCCCTTCGCCCGGGTCGCGGAGAAGCCCGAGAAGGTTCCCTCCTCGGCGCCGGGGGTCGGGTGGGCCACTCGGTAGGCGTCTTTCACCGGGGAGGCCGGCGATCCGGCCGACTCGCCGAACAGGGCGCGGTAGGGGGCGCTGTCCTCGCCGGAGTTGAAGTCGCCGGTCAGGACGATCGAGCAACCCGACCCGAGTTCGGAGAGGCGGCTTCGAAGAAGCCGGGCGGATTGAAGCCGGGCTTCGGCGCCCCGGTGGTCGAAGTGCGTGTTGGCGAACAGGATGGGCGGAGCTGAAGGGGCCTTCCGGTCGCGCAGCTTCACCCAGGTCACCATGCGGGGCAAAGCGGCGTCCCAGCCCCGGCTGCCCGCGACCTCGGGCGTCTCGCTGTACCAAAAGTGGCCGCCGTCGAGCCGTTCGAACCGGCTCGTCTTGTAGTAGAGGGCCATCATCTCGCCCGCCTCTTTGCCGTCGTCGCGGCCCACGCCGAGCACCGCGTAATCCGGCAAGTTCTTCGCGAGAAAGTCGCGCTGGAAGCCGAGCGACTCTTGAGTGCCGAGCAGGTCGGGATCGCAGGCGCGGATCGCCGCGACGAGGGCGTCGCGCCGGTGATCCCAGTGGTTTTCGCCATCCTGGGCCGTGCCGTAACGGATGTTGTAACTCATGACCCGAACTGGTTGGCCGTCTCCGTCGGCGGCCGTTCCGGGGCTCGGGGTGGCGCAGAGCAGCGCGAACCCGACGCCCCAGGCAATCCAATCGCTTCTCATGATGAACTCCCGGGAGGCTTCCCACCGGTCATGGTGGGCGTGGCGTGACGCATTGGTTCGCCATTGTACCACGGAAGATGGGGCGCCTCATGGGGGGGATGGAGTCCCCTATTTGCGCCGCGCGGCGAGGCCATCGCCAATCATCCTTCTCCCCCCGGGAGCGGGGGGGACCCCGCGTGTAGGGGTCGGGCCGGAACGGCCACCCTCTCCCAGCGGGAAATGGGAAAAATGCGCCGCGCCCCAAGTGCGTTACGTCGCCAATCGCTCACTTAAATACATCCCGGTCGGGCTCTCCGGCGTCGCGGCCACTTCTTCGGGGGTTCCCATGGCGACGACCCGGCCGCCACGGGCGCCGGCGTCGGGGCCGAGGTCGATGATCCAGTCGGCGGCGGCGATGACGTCGAGGTTGTGCTCGATCACGATGAGGGTGTCTCCCTGGTCCGCGAGCCGGCCGAGGATGCCGAGCAGGCGGTCGATGTCGGCGAAGTGAAGGCCGGTGGTCGGCTCGTCGAGGACGTACAGGGCGTCGCCGCGCGAGGCTCGACCGAGTTGCGCGGCGAGCTTCACGCGCTGGGCTTCGCCGCCGGAGAGGGTCGTGCTCGACTGGCCGAGCGTCAAGTAACCGAGGCCGATGTCGTGAAGGGCGTTGAGCCCCGGCAAGACGCGCGGTTGGGCGTCGAACAGGTCGCGGGCCTCGTCGACGCGCAGGTCGAGAACGTCGCCGATCGACTTGCCCTTGAACATAACCTCCAGCGTTTGACGGTTGAACCGCTTCCCCCGGCACTCCTCGCAGACGATGAACAGGTCGGGGAGGAAGTGCATCGGAATGCGCCGCCTCCCCTGCCCTCGGCAGACCTCGCACCGGCCGCCCTTGGCGTTGAAACTGAACCGGGCCGCGCCGTAGCCGCGCATCCGGGCCTCGCGGGTGGTCGCGAAGACCCGCCGAATCTGATCGAAAACACCGGTGTACGTCGCCGGCGTCGATCGCGGGGTCCGGCCGATCGGCGATTGATCCACCTCGATCAACGACGTGATCGCCTCCCAGCCGTCGATCCGCCCCAACTCCGGCGGGCGGGGCGCCGCGTCGCGGTCGCGAAGACGGAAGCTCCGGGCCAGAACGTCATGAACGAGCGTGCTCTTGCCCGAGCCGCTCACGCCGGTCACGCAGGTCAACGTCCCGCGCGGGATTCGAACCTCGACGTCCTTCAGGTTGTGGACGCTCGCCCCGGCGATCGTGAGCCATCCGGGGGATTTTCCGAGCCGATCGGAACTCGGCCGGTCGCCCCGGAAGTCGCCCCGGAGGTGGCGGCCGGTGAGCGAATCGGGCGCGTCGAGGACTTGCTCCAGGGTTCCGGCGGCGACGACCCGGCCGCCGTCGGGCCCCGCGCCGGGGCCAACGTCGATCAGCCAGTCGGCGGCCCGGATCACCGCTTCGTCGTGCTCGACGACGATCAGGCTGTTGCCCCGCCGCTCCAACTCGCGAAGCCCGCCCAGCAGACGGTCGGTGTCGCGGGGATGGAGGCCGGCGGTGGGCTCGTCCAGCACGTAGCAGACGCCCGCCAGATCCGAGCCAAGCTGAGCCGCCAGCCTGACCCGTTGCAGCTCGCCGCCGGAGAGCGTCCTCGAGCCCCGGCCGAGCGCCAGATAACCCAGGCCAAGCTCCGCCAGGAACCGCAATCGCGACAGGATTTCCCGGAGCAAGGGAGCGGCGACCGGTTCGTCTCCCTCGCCGAAGTCGAGGCCCTTGAAGAACGCCTCGGCGTCGTCGATCGGCAAGTCGGCGACCTGGTCAATCGACTTGCCCCCGACCCGCGCCGCGCGGGCCTCGGGCTTGAGCCGAGAGCCCCCGCAGGCCGGGCAAGGGATCTCCTCGTCCGGTTCAAATTCGTCGTCTTCGCCGGCGCGTTTGGTATCGGTGGTCGCGACGACCCCCAGACCGTCGCAGGCCGGGCACGCGCCCCGGGGACTGTTGAAGCTGAAGTCGCGGGGCTCGAGCGCCGGCAGGCTGACGCCGCAGCCGGGGCAGGCGTGGTGGATGCTCAGGAGGCGGTCCTCCCACTGGCCGTCGGCCTCGACGGTGATCGTGACAAGGCCCTCGGAGAGCTTCATCGCCAGGGCCAGGCTCTCGGCGAGCCGGGGGCCAATCCCCTCGCGAACCACCAGCCGATCGACGACGGCGTCGACGTCGTGGCTCTTGGTCTTCGCCAGCTTGGGAGGCTCGTCGGCGACCTCGATGATTTCGCCGTCGACCCGCGCCCGGATCAGGCCCGCGCGGCGGATCGCCTGGAACGCCTCGGCCTGCGCGCCCTTGCGGCCTCGAACCAGGGGGGCCAGCACCATCAGCTTGCGCCCCGGGGGCAAGGCCATGACAGCGGCGGCCATTTGCTCGGGCGTTTGGGCGCGGATCGGCAGGCCGCAACCCGGACAGTGGGGAACGCCGAGGCGCGAGTAGAGCAGCCGCAGGTGGTCGTTGATCTCGGTAAGGGTGCCTACGGTGCTTCGGGGGCTCGATTGCCCGGCCCGCTGGTCAATGGCGACGGTGGGCGGCAGGCCGTCGATCTGGTCGACGTCGGGGCGTTCAAGCTGGTCGAGGAACTGGCGGGCGTAGTTCGACAGGCACTCGATATAGCGCCTTTGGCCCTCGGCGAAGATGGTGTCGAAGGCCAGCGAGCTTTTGCCCGAGCCGCTCACGCCGGTCATGACGACCAGCCGGCCGCGGGGCACGTCGAGATCCACGTTTCGAAGATTGTGGGTCCGCGCCCCGCGCACCGCGATCGCCTCGGCCGGCTCGCCCTCGCTCTGGCTCACGGCGTCGGTTCCGCGCCGCGGTTGGCTTTGCCGCGCACCACGCGAACCGAGGATCGCTCGTCAAGCGTCCCCTGGTCGATGTACCACATGTTGTCGGGCCCCTTGGAGAAGGTCGACTCCATCGGCAGGGTGGCGATCGGCCCTTGCTCGCGCTTGCCTCGAACGTAGACGTTCACGGTCCACGAGGCGTCGGCGGACGTTTTGTCGTCGCTCTTCTTGGCGGTGAAGCCGGAGACCTGAAACGCCAGGGGGGTCATCGCGCTGGCGCGGCCGTTCTTGAGTTCTTTAAGGATGTCGCCCCAGTATTTTTTGAACCCCTCGAAAGAGGCGAACTTCGCCGAGGTCCGGCCCGCGTTGCTAAGCAAGAGCCACATCCGGCGGTAGTGCGGTCGGTGATGCGAGAGCGCGTCGTAGAAGTCCTTCACCGCCCGCTCCGGCGACATCCGCACCGGCCGCTCCAGGGTGATGACGAGCGGATATGCGAGGACGAGCCCTCCAAAGACCCCAAGCGCCAGCACGGTCAGCGCCATGGTGTAATACGCGCCGCCCAGGGTCACGTAGAGCAAAAACAGGATCAGCAGCGCCCAGATTCCAAGCAGGACCACCTCGGCGCCCCACTCGGCCCATCGGGTCCAGACCTGATCGACCGCGGAGGGGGACGCGAGCCGACTCGAAGCGCGGGGCCGTCGCGTGACGGGTTCCTCGTCCACGCTCCACGCCGGAACGGCCGGCCGCGGGGCCGCGGGCTCCGGTTCGTCGACCAGATCGAAGCCCTCCACCTCCTCCGGAGCCGCCGGGGTTGGCTGACGTTGCGTCTTCGGCGCGGGGGCGTCTCGAAAGAGCCCCTCGGCCGCGGCCATGTTGGGCGCCTTCTCGGCGTCGCGTCCAGTCGGGAGATCGGCCATCGAATGAATCCTCCGCTGATAATGCGTCCGCCGTCGCCTCGTCCGCGCGGCTCGCCCCCCCGCTTAATCTTATCGTCGCAGGCGTTGGCCTCGCCGAGCAAGACCGGATCGGCCGGCGTCGCGCGGGCCCCCGCGGTCCCAACCGCACAACCCCCCCGGTCGCCGGAGACGCCGGATCTCGAAACGCGATAAGAGTATTTTCGTAGCAACCGCCATGCCAACGCGGCAAGCGTTTTTGTCCGGCGCGCGGCTTCGCGCGTCGCGCAATTTAGACAACCGACGGAATCGTCGAGCGGAAGGGAGATCCAGCAAATCTTTAATTTTTTTTCTTGCCGTCCCCCCTGGTCGTCTGTGTATTATTACGCGTATCCGAAGAAACCGGGGCCCATCTCAGTGGTGGGTTCAAGATCTCGGACGCCATGGGGATCTCGACCTTCTCTCGATCGGGCGAGACGACCCCCAGGCCCCCGCGCCGTTGCGGGGGGGACGGATCTCGGAATCATTGCGTTCTCAAGACGCCTTCATAATAGCAAGCGGTTTTTAAACGCCGATGGCCCGGGGATTTTGCTCCTCCCCGCCGCCGGCTGGGGTGCGACTTTTCATGAATCGACTTTCGATCCTCGCCGCCTCCTTGTTGTTTTCGTGTCTGCTGGGCCTGATCGCCGGTTGCGGCGGCGGCGGAGACGGGACGACCGTCGAGCCGTCGCCGGCCGCCGTCAAGGCCGACAAGCGGGGGCAGGAAGCGATGATGGAGTACATGAAGTCCCAGAAGAAGGGCTCCAAGAACAAGGGCAAGGGCGCGACGAAGGGCCCCGCCCGCTAGATCCCCCGCGTCCGGCCCGCCGGACCGCGTGTTTTCGGTTTCCATCCCTACTCATTTTAAGCGAGCAGTTTATGACGAAGGTCAGCAATCGAGGCTTCACGCTCATCGAGCTGTTGGTGGTCATCGCCATCATCGCCGTCTTGATCGCGCTGTTGTTGCCGGCGGTGCAGTCGGCGCGCGAGGCGGCCCGCCGCGCCCAGTGCACCAACAATCTCAAGCAGATGGGCCTGGCGATGCACAACTATCATTCGGCCTCCGGGTCGTTCCCGATGGGCAACGCCATCGCCTACGCCGAGGTGGGCGAGCAGACCGGCTGGGGAACCTTCAGCTCCCACGCGATGCTCCTGCCCTACCTGGAGCAGACGCCGGTTTACAACTCCTGCAACTTCATGTGGTCGGTCTGGTACGGGACGGGAGCGGTGATCAACCAGACGGTGTGGAACACCAAGGTCTCGGCGTTCCTGTGTCCGTCCGACGGCAACGCGGGCCAGGACCACCTGAACAGCTATCATGGCTCGTTCGGCACGGGCACCGACGCCTCGGCCACCAGGACCAACGGCGTCTTCGCCCCCCAGAACACCGCCTCCAGCATCGCCACCATCACCGACGGCACCTCCAACACGATTTCCCATGTCGAGGCGCTGACCGGAGACTACAACAACCTTCGCCAGCGCCACCGGCAGTACGTCGCGGGTCTGGGACTGAATAGCGCCGACAACACGCTTTTCGACGCGCGGACCAATCTCCCCGCCGTCATGCAGGCCGCCCAGACGTGCCAGCAGACCGTTCAGACGACTCCCGGCGAAAACAGCAACCGCGGCTTCAGGTGGGCCACCGGATCGCCGGGTCTGACGCTGACCAGCATCATCCTCACGCCGAACTCAAGCCAGTACACCTTCTCGGGCTGCCGTTGGGACGGCACCCCCGCGGGCGGGGTCGACTTCGGCCACCTGTTCGTCCCCAGCAGCAACCACTCCGGCGGCGTCAACGCCCTGATGGCCGACGGCTCGGTCCGGTTCGTCAAGGATTCGGTCTCCCAGCAAACCTGGATGGCGCTGGGCTCGACCAACGGCGGCGAGGTCATCTCGTCCGACAGTTATTAAGCCGGACGACGGCGCAAACCCAATCCGCGCGAACGAAGGCCGGGGGACTTCCCCCGGCCTTTTTCGATTCCCGCGCGCCTCAGGCCACGGGGCGGGCGTCGGAGGGGGCGACGACATGGTTGAGTCTCCGGGCGGTCCAGGCGGCGCCGTCGAAAACCAGGTCGTTGATCGAGGCGAAGTCGATGGCCACCCGGTCGAAGTCGGCCGGGGAGAGGTGGGGAAGGAGGCTGACGAGCGCCACGCGGACCACGATCCCGTGGGCGACCACGGCCGAGGTTTCCCCGGCACCGCGGCGGGCGACGTCTTCGAGGATCGGGACGACCCGGCGCTGGATGTCGGCGAACGACTCGCCGCCGGCGTGGGTGAACTCCAACTCGCCGGCGATCCACCGGCGCTTCGATTCCTCGTAGATCGCCCAGCCCGCCTCGCGAGACTGGCCGCTCAGGGGACCGATCCGACGCTCGTGAAGCGCGGGAACCACCACCGGCTCCAGCCCAAGCGCCGCGCCGATCGGCCCCGCGGTGGCGATCGCCCGCCGCATTCCCGAGCAATAGAGCCGGTCGACGCCCTCGGATTTCAGATGCTCGGCGAGGAGAGCCGCCTGGCGTTCGCCCCAGGGGCTGAGGTCGATGTCGGACTCGGCGCCGTGGAAGAGGTTGGGGGTGGAGGTTTCGGCGTGTCGGATCAGAAGCAGGCGAGTTTCCCGCAACGTCTTGCTCCCAGGGGGTTGAAAAGGGAAGATTGGAGTCGGTGGTGGGTTCGTCGGTCAAGAGGTCGCGCGCCGTCTCGCGTCGAAGCGGCGCGATCCGGACTCGAAGTCGAGCCGGCCTCCGTCACGCCGTCGATTCCTCTCCGCGACCTGAAACCCGAGGTGAAGCCATGTCGTCCGCCGGAAACACTTTTGAATTCGTCGCGCACGACGGCAAATTTCGAACCATCCTCCTGTTCGGCATGCCGGGAAGCGGCAAGGGAACGCAAGGGAAGGTGCTCGACCAGCTGCCGGACCTGGTCCACGTCTCCATGGGAGATGTTTTCCGCAAAATCCCCCGTTTCGGCAAGCTCGGCGCCGAGATCGACAAGTATACGTCGGTCGGCAAGATGGTTCCCGACGACCTTACCATGCGGATCTTCGAGCGGCACGTCCGGATCCTGGAGCTTCAAGAGTTCTTCGTGCCGGGCGAGCAAACCCTGATCCTCGACGGCCTGCCCCGAACCTACGCCCAGGCCCAGATGCTTGACCGCCTGCTCGACGTCGTGCAAATCTTCCACCTCAAGATCGAAGACAAGCAGCTCGCGCGCAAGCGGCTCAAGGCGCGCGCCCTGATCGAGGGTCGCCTCGACGACATGAGCGACGAGGTCATCAACCGGCGGCTCAACACCTACTACGCGGAAACCTACGAGACCCTTAGCTTCTACAACCCCGAGCTGATCTACGACATCGAGGCCGGCCAGCCCATGATCAACGTCTTGCGCGACATCGCCATTCGGCTGGCCGAGGTGAAGGGCCGACTCCTGGCGGAGAGGCAGGCGCACGCCGAGTCTCAGGCCCAGGCGCCGTCGCCCGTCGCCGTCGACGCGAATCGCTGACGATCGAACCTCGTCTTTCGAACACCGTCAACGCCGGGCGAGCCGAGACCCGCGCCGCCCGGCGTTTCCCTTTTCCTTAACCGCTTGCGGGAGCGTCGCCGCTCATGCCCGACACCGCGATATCCCCCGGCGAGGCGCCGGCCTTTCGCCCCTTCATCCCCGACCATCAAGAGCCGGCCGAGCTGACGTTTCGAGCGGTCGCGCTGGGCTCGCTATTGGGGATCGTCTTCGGGGCCTCGTCGCTGTACCTGTTCCTGAAGGTCGGGATGACCGTCTCGGCGTCGATCCCGGTGGCGGTTTTGGCGATCACGATCTTCCGGGGGCTCTCGCGGGCGTTCGGCCTGCGCCGGGCGACCATCCTGGAGAACAACGTCGTGCAGACGGCCGGCTCGGCGGGCGAGTCGATCGCCTTCGGCGTCGGCGCGACGATGCCGGCCTTGATGCTCTTGGGCTACGACCTGGAATGGTCGCGGGTGATGGTGGTCTCGATCCTCGGCGGCCTGCTGGGGATCCTGATGATGATCCCCCTGCGCCGGGCGTTCATCGTCAAGCAGCACGGCGTCTTGCCGTACCCCGAGGGGACCGCCTGCGCCAAGGTCCTGATCGTCGGCGAGCATGGCGGCTCGAACGCCCGGACGGTCTTTTACGGCTTCGGCATCGGCGCGGTCTACAAGATCTTGATGCAGGGACTGAAGCTCTGGCCCGGCGAATGGAGCAAGGCGATCACCGGCGTGAAGGGCTACAGCAAAGGGGTCGTCTCGCTCGATCCCGACCCGACGCTTCTGGGCGTCGGCTACATCATCGGCCCCCGGATCGCCTCGATCATGGTGGGCGGCGGAATGCTGACGGCGCTGATGCTGGTGCCGATGATCGCCTACTTCGGCGAAGGACTGACCGAGCCGCTTCCGCCCGGCCAGCGGCCGATCGGCCAGATGAGCGCGGGGGAGATTTCGGGCCAATACGCTCGCTACATCGGCGCGGGAGCCGTGGCCGCGGGCGGCATCCTGAGCATGCTCAACGCCCTGCCCTTAATCGTCGGGGCGATCGCCGGCAGCTTCCGGGCCGTGGGCAAAACTCAAAACGCCGACGGCTCCGAAACCGCCGAGCTGGAGCGGCCCCGAACCGACCGCGACTTGCCGATGTCGCTGGTCTTCTTCGGCGCGCTCGGCCTGGTCGCGGCGATCGCCGCCTCGCACCTGATCCCAACCAACCTGGCGGGACGGGTCGCCGGGGCGCTCTTGATCGTCCTCTTCGGCTTCCTGTTCGTGACGGTAAGCTCGCGGATCACCGGCATCATCGGCTCGTCGTCCAACCCGATCTCGGGGATGACGATCGCGACGCTGCTGCTGACCTGCCTGATCTTCGTGATGCTCGGCTGGGTGGGGAGCGAGTATCGGCTGATCGCGCTGTCGATCGCCGCCATCGTCTGCATCGCCTCGTCCAACGGCGGCACGACCTCGCAGGACCTCAAAACGGGCTACCTCGTCGGGGCGACTCCCTGGCGGCAGCAGGTGGCGATCCTGGTGGGGGCGTTGCTCTCGGCCGTGGTCATGGGCGGCACCCTGCTCTGGCTCAACGACGCCTACACGACCGTGTCCGACCGTCCCGAAGACCTGCCCACCGTCGCCGCCGACCCGGCCCAGCTCACCGGCGAAACCGCCGTTCACGACGGCCGCGAGTTCCAGGTCTGGCGCGTCTCAACCCCACAGGAGGGCGCGCTGCCCGGCGTCTATCTGGTCGACGAATCGGGCCGGGCCCAGTTCATCAAGGACCCGGGAATCGGCGGCCGGCTCAACCACACGACCAGCGGCGCTCCGGTCAAGAAGTTCGACCCGCCGCAACCGCGCCTCTTCGCCACGATCATCGACGGCATCATGTCGGGCGACCTCCCCTGGGGCCTGGTGATCCTCGGGGCGGTCCTGGCCATCGTGGTCCAACTGACGGGGGTCTCGTCGCTGGCCTTCGCCGTCGGCGTTTATCTGCCGCTCTCCACCACGATGCCGATCTTCTTCGGCGGCCTCGTTCG
>Ga0180216_1002277_pt1 | contig 16244 bp, 15 predicted proteins | sample eDN3rd37CBELigMG_FD_128879 | JGI IMG/M metagenome (GOLD analysis project Ga0180216, IMG submission 128879) | Enriched Miracle-Growth compost microbial communities from Emeryville, California, USA - eDNA 3rd pass 37_C BE-Lig MG (version 2)... ... | reverse complement strand
TTTTTCTCTTTCCCCCCTGGGTTTTTTTTGGGGGCCCGCCCCCGGCACCCCCCACGCGGCTCCCAAGACAAGCAAAAGGCCCCCCCCCCCCCCCCCCCCCCTTCCGGGCGTTGCGCAGGCTGGGACGGCTTCATGCACAAGGCGCGCGTGTACGACCTGCAAGCGTTCACGCGCTACTACTACCGCGTGGGCGACGGCACGACGTGGTCGCGCGAGTTCTCCTTCCGGACCCTCCCCGAGCCGGGCGCCGGCGCCGGCCAGGTGCGGCGGGCGGCGCGCTGCCCGTTGCCCGCGCGCGGAGGGGGCGGCGCGCGCGCTGATGGGCTGCTCCAGCGGGCGTGGTGGCGGTATGCTGTGTTTCAGAATGTGCGGCACCTGCTGTACGGCGACCAGGGCACGGTCCCGCTGGGCTTCAAAGTCGGCGAGTACATCACCGCCGAGCACCAGAAGGACCCCTACCACTACATCATGCACCTCGGCGACATTGCCTGTGCGCGACCGCCGGGGCGGCTGAGCTCCAGCGCGGTCCCGCATCGTACCTGACGCCGTACGCCGCGTCGGTTCAACGCGCGTGCCGGTGCTCAGATGGCGGCTTTGGCGGCTCGCCGGAGGACCCCGAGTGGCAGATCTTCTGGGACATTTGGGGCCGCATCGTCGAGCCCTACGGCGCCGAGGTCTTTTACCACACGGCGGTGGGCAACCACGAGGCCTGTGCGTCGCGGCCGGCCACGAACTGGGTCAAATCGCGACGCGGTTGACCTCCGGACCTGCTGGCGCGTGGTGCTGGCTGTGTGGACGGCGCGGGGCAGTCTACAACTACACGGCGTACAAGGCCCGCTTCGAAATGCCCGACGGGAGCTCCGACAACTCGCCCTTTTACTACAGCATGGACGTCGGCCAGGTGCACTACCTGTCGTACTGCGTCGAGGCGTCCGGCGCGGCGTGGGAGGTCGGCTCGCCGCAGCACAACTGGATCCGCCAGGTGCGCTTGTGACCGCCAGCACGAAACCGCGGCGGTGCCGGCTGCGTATTTGCGCCTGACCCGTCCCCGTTCGGCCTACTATGCCAGGGCCGCCGCCACCGCAGGACCTGGAGCGCGCCGTGGCCAACCGCGACCAGGTGCCGTGGATCATGGTGGCGGGCCATCGCCCCTTCTACGGCTCCAGCAGCAGCGGCGGCTGGGAGGGCCAGCGCCAGGGTGCGCCGTGCGCCCGCCTGCCACTGGCCGTACCCCTCCCCCTAATCGTTCGCTTACACCCCACGCGGCCTGAGGTCGTCGCCATGGGCCGCGCCCAGCCATTGAGCCGCTGCTGCAAGAGTTCAAGGTCGACGTGTACCTGGCCGGGCACGTCCACGTCTACGAGCGCACGCACGGCATCTACAACCACACGGTGACCGACCTGCCGGACGAGCACGGCAACTACCACAGCCCGACGAGCCCGATCCACGTCACCATCGGCACCGCGGGCGTACGCGAGCGCAGCGCTGCCTGGCGCGTTGAGTGACTCGCCCGTGCTGACGGCTCGCCGCCATGCGCAGCAGTCCCTGACACCACCGTGCAGGGGCTCATCAACGACAGCTGGAGCGAGAAGCCGGGCTACTCGGCGTTCCGCGTGCGCGCGTACGGCTTCGCCGACATGGTCGTGCACAACGCCAGCGCCGTCCAGTTCCGGTTCTACAGCACGCAGAGCGGCCCGGACTTCCCGGAGCCGGGCGAGCCGGGCCTCACCGACGAGTTCTGGATCTTCAAGTAACTTGTGTAGCAATAGCACTCGGGTCTGCGGGTGCCCCGGTGACGCGTGCGCGGCGCTGGTTAGCCGCAATTGTGTGTCGATCCTTTTCATGCGCGCGAATATACCAAGTGACAGTGTAGCAATAGCACTCGGGGCTGCGGGTGCCCCGGTGACGCGTGCGCGGCGCTGGTTAGCCGCAATCGTGTGTCCTCTTCATGCGAAGTGATAGCGCGAAGTTATACATGCGGGCGGCCACAGGCGGCGTGTCGTCGGCCCTGCATCCCACCCTGTGCCAGTGCCTCCAGCCATGCGTTCGGCCCGGCATCGATGCATGCCGCCTTGCGTCCGGCCCCACATCGATGCATGCAGCTGTGCACCCCAGGCGTGCATCCACGCCCCGCGGTGCCGCAGCCCCCCACTGCATGCGTCCAGCCCTGGACAACCGCTGCAGCGTGCTGCTTGCGGCGCATCGCCAGCGCAGCGCGGGGGCGCTGGGTCATACCCGATTACGTCAACCAGACGCGCCGCCGTGCGGCGATCTGCGACGTACGCGATGGGCGGCGCGGCGGGCGGTCGTCGGACGCTGCTGGGCTGACCCAGACGGCTCCCCAGACGCCGTGTGTGCTGCCCGGCAGAGGCACCATGGCAGCATCCTCGTCGTCGGCGCTCGCCGGCCGGACGGCGCTGGTGGTCGGCGGCACGAACGGCATCGGCCGCGGCCTCGCCGAGTGGCTGGCGGGCCAGGGCGCCTCGGTCGTGGTCGCCGGCCGCAGCGAGGAGCGCGGCCGCGAGGTTGTCGAGGCCATGCGCGCGGCGAACGCCGACGGCCGGCACGCCTTCGCCCAGGTCGACGCGATGCGCATCCGCGACATCAACCGCTTCTGCGCCGAGTTCCAGCAGGCCCACGACCGCCTCGACCACCTCGTCCTCACGGCGGGCATCGCGTCCATGGCCGGCTACACGCCGACCGAGGAAGGCATCGACCAGAAGCTGGCCGTGCACTACTACGGCCGCGTCGCGCTCATCCTCGGGCTCGTGCCGCTGCTCGAGGCCACCGCGGCCAAGGGCGCCGACGTGCGCGTGCTCTCGGTGCTCTCCGGCGGCGTGCACCGGCCGTACACCAAGTACCGCGAGGACCCCGAGCTGGTCCGGAACTTTTCCATCCCCAACGCGGCCAACGCGGCCGGCTTCTACAACGACCTCGCGCTCGACGCGCTCGCCCGCGAGCACCCGACCATCGCCTTTGCGCACGCCGCGCCGGGCTTTGTCGGGACGGCGTGGGGCAGCGACTTCAACCCGCTGCTCCGGGGCGGGGTGCGCCTGCTCCAGCGGCTCTTCAGCAAGTCGCCCGCGGAGTGCGCGCGGCTCATTGGGCCTGCGCTCACCGCGCCCGAGTACGCCAAGGGCTTCCACATCGTCGACCAGTACGGCCGGCCGGGCAAGGTCACCGCGCTGCAGGACGAGGCCCGCGACTTTGTGTGGGCGCACACCAAGGAGGTGCTCGCCCGCGCTGCCGGCGCCGGGGACGGCGCGTCCGCCGCGCCGGCGGGATCCTCGTCGTAGGCTGAGGGCAAGGAGCGTCCATGCATGTAGGTCGATCGCGTGTGCTGCCTGTTGAATACACAGATGCGTCCATAGCTGCGCCCCCAGGCGCCGCTCCCGCGCTGGCCGCCCTGCAGCCCCGTAAGGGACCGCATGCCATGCAGCTGGTCGATAGAATCCCCTGTAGTCTGCGGCACATGGCGCTCGAGTTCCGTTAAGCGTCAATAGACCATGACCTATACCAATTTGAACCCGTGCACCGGGTGCTAATCTGAACCCGTTTATCGGGATTAAACCCGTCGATCGGGTGCTAATCTGGACCCGCTTATCGGGATTAAATCCGTCGATCGGGTGCTATTTTGGACCCGTGTATCGGCATTGAACCCGTGCACCGGGTGCTAATCTGGACCCGCATATCGGACACAGTTGACCTGCGAACGGCGACGGCGGCGGCGAAAGCAGACGGCGGCGACGGCGGACGGCGGCGACGGCGGACGCCCACCGAGGGCATTCAACGGGCGCACGCAACCCATGGCGGCGACACGGGTGACAGCACGGCCGCTGACGGCGGACGACTGCGCTCGCGTGCTCGCGCAGGACGAGGCGCTGTACCCGCCGCCGCCCACGACCGACGGCGCGCCGGGCGCGGTCGCCGTGCCGGCGCAGTGGGTCTGGGACGCCGCCACACGCACCGTGCGCCCGCGCGAGCCCACACCGGCCCGGCCGCCTCCACCGCCGCTGCGGCCGGAGCACGTCGCCGCGTGGCTGCAGCGCACGCCGCAGTTCTCCGCCGTGTTTGAGGCCACGCCGTCCGGCGAGGCGGCCGGCGTCCTCGTCACCGTGGCGCTCAACGAACGCGGCTGGGCCGAGCTCGCGTCCGGCCGCCTCGACGAGGCCGACCTGGTGCCGCGCGCCGAGTTCGACGCCGCGCCAAACGACGACGCGTGCTACCGCTACGTGTACGACCCGGCGCGCGGCGACGCGGCGCTCGCGCTGCACGTCTACCACGTCGAGCGGACGGCGGCGTGGGCCGCCGCCGGCGCCGCCGGCGGCGCCCCGTTCAGCCAGCGGTGCTTCCAGCACCTGGGCGCGGCGTGGCGACAGCTGCGCGACGCCCAGCGGCGCGCGGGGCGGCCGGTGCCGACGCTGCTGGGCTTCAGCGCGCTCACGGTGACCGCCGCGGGCGAGCGGCTCTTTCGCGACCGCCTGGGCTTTGCCGAGTCGGCGTTCTGCTCGCCGCTCTACGTCGTGGAGCGCGCGACGGCGCGGGCGACGGTGAGCGTGGCCGGCGCCGCGGCCGTCGCCGACCGGCCCGCGGTGGCCGCCGCGCTGGCGGCGGCGGTCCCGGGCGCCGCCGCGGTGCAGCCGGTGCGCTTCCTGCGGCTGGACGCGCGTAGCACGGTGCCCTCGCCCGTGTGGCAGGCCGGCTGGTTTGGCGCGCCGGCGCCGCCATGAACTAGCAACCAAAGCGACGATTGTCGCGCCCGACACACCTCGCGCTGCGTCGTCACTTTGTCGCACGGAGGTCCATCGACCGCGCCGCGCCGCGGCCGTGCACACCACGCACGCGCTAACGCGGCGGCCGCCGCATCGAGAGCGGCCCGACGGCCCATTCTCGCGGAGGCCGAGTTGGCTGAGTCGGCCGAGTCCGCTGGACCCTGTGGCGGCTGGACACCTTAACAGCTTGCGAGCTTGGCGCGTGCATGGCAGCGTTTTTGAATACACAGTACACACCGGAAAAAGACAGTGCGTCCCACTGCGAGGCAACCCGCACACTCGGGACGCCGCCCGCAACTCCAAGACGCGCTATAATACAGGCAATGCGTCTGTGAGGCTTTCTTTCTTCACTACACCTCGACGCGGCTGGGCGCGTCAAAGTCCAGCAGGAGCGACCGCATGCCCGCGGTGATGTTGAACGTGCGCGCGCCCCACGGCGCCGTCACGTACGGGTTGCGGTAGCGGTACGTCTCCGGCTCGACGACGACGGGCGCCTGGCCCGGCGCGGTGACGGTGAGCGGCGCGTCCCAGCCGTAGGTGACGACGCGGCCGGCCGCGTCGGTGAAGCGCACCTCCATGCGGCCGGGCACCGCGACCGGCGGGTCCAGCACGACGGCCTCGCGCACGCACTGCGCGCGGCAGAGGCGGTCGCCCTCCTCGCACGCGGCGGCGCAGGCCGCCAGGCCGCCGATGTCCAGGTAGTCCTCGCACGGCGGGTTCGGGTTGAGCACGGGCACCGGCACGACGCAGTCGACCAGCGAGCCCACGGGGTCCGCCGGGTCGAAGCAGCCGCTGCGCACGATGCAGCCGAGCAGGCCGTCGCCGCCGCCCTCAAAGGCGGGCTCGGTCCACGTCGCGTTGACGGTGCCGTTGGCCAGGCGCGACGTGAACGCGGCGAAGCCGCCCGGGTCGGTCTCGATGGAGCCGATCTCGGCGATCCACACGGTCTGCGCGCCGCCGTCGGCCACGAGCTCGCGGTCCGCGTACTCGCCCTCGGTGGTCCACGCGGTGGGCCGCGCCGAGTACAGGCCGAGGTAGCCGTCGCCGACGCGGCCAAACGTCCACCCGTCGCGCTGCACGACCTCATCAAACTTGTCGCGCGGGAAGTAGGCGTGCGTGCGCGGCGGGTATAGCAGGCCGAGCGGCGCGGGCGCCGGCGGCTGGTAGAGCGCGACGAGCACCGGCCCGCTGAGCGCGGCGCGCGGCACCGTCGCGCCGCCGGTCCACGCCGACAGCGCGTAGTCGCTCGGGTTCGGCCCCGGGTGCGTCACGAAGACGATGGCCTCCTCGCTCAGCGTCGCCTGCCACACGTGCTGCTGGAAGCCCGCAGTGGTGGGCCGGTTCTGCACCGCCGTGCCCAGCGCGCCGTGCGCGGTGCGGTACACGGCCGTCGACACGGGCCCGAGCAGCGCGCCGGTCGTGAGCGGCCACACGGTCTCGGCGAACTGCGGGAGGAAGCCCGTGCCGGCGAGCGGCTGCAGCGGCTGCAACGGCGCCCAGACCTCGTGGTCCCACAGGTCGTACGCGGTCGGCACGATGAAGAAGAGCTCGATGGTGTCGGGCGCGGCGTAGCCGCCCAGGCCGAACCACACGATGCCGTCGGCCGGGTCGGTGAAGCCGAGGCCGTACTGCGGGCCCTCGGACGTGTCGATGCCCGTGCGGCCCGTGGCGGTCCATGTGCTCGTGCGGTCCGACGCAAGCGCCTGGATCGCGACCGGCGGCACGTAGGCCTGCGACACCACGAGCGGGATGGCGCCGCGCGAGGCGAGCGCCGTGCTGCCCTCGCCCGTGAGCAGCCACAGCACGGGCGACGTGGACTGGCGGTCGTCCGAGATCTTGTTGTCCTCGTACGAGCGGCCGCGGTAGCCCGTGACGACGCCGCGGAAGCTGTTCATGCTCAGGTCGAGCAGGAGCAGGTCGAGCATCATCGCGGCGCGCGTGCGCATCTCCTCGTCCATGCCGAGGTCGGCGACGGCGGAGAGCGCGGCGATGACGAACGTGTTGTACGTCTCGGAGCAGTACTCGGAGAAGCCGATCCGCGAGCGCAGGTCGAGCCAGCGCGCGAGCAGCGCGCGGCCCTTCTCGGCGTGCTGCGCGCCGGTCATGTTGCTGTTGGTGAAGACGGCGGTCGGCATGAGCCCGCCGATGACGTACTCGGAGGCGTGGTAGAGCACCGCGTGGTTCTCGGACCAGTACTGCAGGTTGCCGTGCTCGCCGCCCTCGTCGACCCAGTACTGCATGCGCTGCAGCGCGTCGATGATCTCGGTGCACACCGCGGGCGGCAGCAGCGGGCTGCTGCCAAACTGGAAGACCATGCGCGCGAGGCCCGGCAGGTAAAAGTCGGCGCCGTCGACGCGGTTGTCCATGCGCTCGATGGCGTCCTTGTACGCGTCGGTGATGCTGCCGATGCCGGTCCGCAGGCGCGCGAGGTCGGCGTGGATGTCGCGCCCGCCGAGCCGCGCCGACTGGTCCAGGTACCACGACGCGCGCTCGGCGTACGACGCGTTGCGCAGCGCCGCGGGCGCGGGCACGGCCACCGCGGCCGGCGCCTCGTCCAGCGCGAACGCGGCGTCCTTGGGCAGCGCCAGGGCCGCCGTCGCCGCGAGCAGGGCGGCCACGGCCGCCGCGGCCACACGGCGGGCCATGGTGAAAAAGTGAGGACGCCCTATGGCTCTGCAGGTGGCGTCCCCTTGCTCCTAGCTGCTCTGCACCGTTGTCCTTGCCCTTGCCGCCGTCGTCGTCCTGCCTGTCTGGCGTCCTCGAAGCAGGTCTAGGGTCCTCTTCCTGCTCCTCCTCCTCCTCTTCCTGCTCCTCGCTCTCTGCACTCTCTCCTCCTCCTCTTCTTCCTGCTCCTCGCTCTCTGCACTCTCTCCTCCTCCGCCGCCTGCTCCCCCGCCTGCTCCTCCTCTGCCTCCTCGTCGCTCTCTCTTTTGGCCGCTGCTCGTCCTCCTCCTCCTCTGCCTCCTCTTCCCTTCCTCCTCCGCCTGCTCCTCCGCCTGCTCCTCTGCCTCCTCTTCCCTTCCCCCTCTTCCCTTCCTCCTCCGCCGCCTCCTCTTCCCTTCCTCGTCGCTCTCTCTCCTCCTCCTCTGCCTCCTCTTCCCTTCCTCCGCCTCCTCCTCCGCCGCCTCCGCCGCCTCCTCTTCCATTCCTCCTTTGAATCTGATCAGCTGCTCGTGCCCCTCCACTGGCCCTTGTCATAGGAGGGGCACTTGTGACCACCACGCTGCACGGCGACAGTGGAGGCGACAGTGGAGGCGAGGGAGGGAGAGAAGGAGAGGAGAGAGGAAGAGAGGGAGGGAGGGAGGGAGGGAGGGAGGGAAGCTGAGGAGGGAAGGAGGAGAGAGGGGGAGAGAGTGTGTGTGTGTGTATGTGTGTGTGTGTGTGTGTGTGTGTCTGTTTCTCTCTCTCTGTGTGTATGACATTGTATGATTGTGTTTTGTGTGAGAGAGAGAGAAGCCCCGGCGGGTGGAGGCAGGACAGGAAGAGGACGCTGAGACGCACAGAGGCAGAGGTAACCCGGGGAAGGGAGACGACGGCGAAGGAACAAGGCGGCGCAGCGGCAACCGCCAGAGACAAGGAGCGCGCGCCAGAAGGAGCGCACACGTTTCTCAGCGCCCGAGGCACCCAGCCGCGCACGGGCCGCTCACACTAGGGATCTGCGCAGCAGGCGGCAGTGGCCAGGCCTGCGCACGCCCGCCCCACCGCTCGACCCCACCAACGCTCTGTAGATCGCTTTCGACGATGGCCGCCCGCCGTGCTCGGGCCGGCCTCCTCGGCCTCCTGGCCGCCGCGGCGCTCCTGGCGGCGGTCGCGCCGCGCCCGGCGGCGGCGGCGCTGGACCGGGAGGAGCTGCGCAACGCGACGGCGGCGGTGGCGGCGACGTGGATGGCCGACGAGGCGCCCGAGACCGTCAAGTGGGCGTGGGGCGAGGGCGTGCTCACGTTCGGGCTGCTCGAGGCGGCGCGCGCGCTCAACGACTCGGCGCCGCTGGCGTACGTGCAGGCGCACTGCCGCTACCACCTGGAGCGCGGCATCCGCGTGTACTGGTCCGACAAGACGACACCCGCGCTCGCGGTCGCCGACCTCGTGCGCGACTTTGGCGACGCGACGTGCCGCCCGCTGCTCGACCAGGTCATGGAGTACGTCATGGCGGCGCCGCGCACCGACGCGCAGAGCCTCATCTACCACCTGGGCTACGCGCCCGTGCACTTCATGCCGATGGTCTTCCCGGACGTCTGGGTCGACTCGCTCTTCCACTGGGTGCCCACCCTGCACCGCTACAGCGCGCTCACCGGCGACCCGGCCTACCGCGAGGAGGCCGTCGCGCAGCTGCTCGGCTTCTACCGCAACCTGCAGGACCCGGCCACGCACCTCGTCACGCACGCGTACAACGACCACCCGCTCGACGTGCAGATCCCGGCCTTTGACGAGCTGGCGTTCTGGGCGCGCGGCAACGGCTGGATCCTCTGCGCGACCGTCGACACGCTCGCGTGGCTGCCGCAGGACCACGGCGCGCGCGCCGAGCTCCTGGAGCGCGTGCGCAACCAGGAGGCCGCCGTGCGCGCCACGCAGACGGACCGCGGCCTCTACCACACCGTCCTGCTCAACGCAACCACCTACGAGGAGACCGCCGGCTCGGCGCTCATCACCTACGCGCAGGCGCGCGGCGCCGCGCTGGGGGTCTTCGGCGCCGAGGCCGCCGCGGCCGCGGAGCGCGGCATGGAGGGCCTCCTGACGGTGCTCATCCACGACGGCGACCGCGTCGAGGTCGGCGGCACCTCCGTCGGCACGGGGCCGCGGCCGCGGCTCTACCCGTACATCCCGACCGAGCCGCAGGTCACCTACGGCGTCGGCGCGTGGCTCATGGCCGCCCGGCAGTTCTTGAACCCGTGAGCAGACAGCGCGCGGGGACACGTATGCAGTGTCGGTGGTGCCTAGTGGGAGGCCGGCAGCGTCGGTTTGTGTGTGCCGTGGGGCGCCTCCATGCCTTGTACAGCGCAGTGTATTTCACCAATCAAGTCACCAGTGTTGGGAGAGCAGGCGCCAACAAACCTTATCATCCCTCGCCACCCCCGAGGCAGCGCCAAGCCAGCCGGCCAAGCGCGTGCACAGCAGGCCGCGGCAGCCTGTTGCCCAAGCCACACGCACGCTGCGACGCGACCCGCGGGTGCACCGCAACGCCAGGAGAACCTTCCACAGCCATGCACGTGATCGGTTACACATGTGACGCAAAAGTCACGTGAGCCTTTCGGTTCGGTACGCTGGCGGCGGCGACGGCGACGGCGGCGGCGACGGCGCACGCCGCGCACGCGACGGCGCACGCAACGGCGGGGCACGCGGAGGAGGAGGCGACGAAGGGCAGGGAGCGTGGTGGGCAGGAGGGCGGCGGGTGGAGGAAGCGAACGAGGGGGAGGACGGCGAGGGCCGCGAAAGGCGCAGGCGACGCAAGGAGGACGAAGAGGCGGACGCAGGGGGGAGGAGAGACCGTGAGCTGCGGTCTTTGGGGCGCATGGAGGTGCAAGAGGCGGGCGTTCAGCGTGGGCCGGCACATAGGAAGGGACCGGTGCCCGACGCCTGGCGCGTTGGCCTTCCGCAGTACAACCTCCTGACTGTCCACTCGGTCGCTGCGCTCGCTTGCTCGTCGTCCCGCAGCTTCTTTGCTGGGGAGTGCCGCCGCGGCGACCGCCACCATGGCGAGCATTCTGAAGGGCATCTGGACCAACGGCGCCGCCCGCACGTGGTGGCAGCTGTACTTTTTGGGCGACGTCAAGGCCGGCGGCCGGTTGGTCGGCACCGACCGGTTCGGGAACCGCTACTACGAGAGCTTCGACACCCACTTCCGTACGCGGACCGCCCGCCGCCGGATCGACAGGGCGCCTTGCGTACCTCGCCCTCACCCCGCTCACGCGTCGCTATGGCCCGGAGTTTTGCGCGTGCTGGCTGCAGCGCGCGAGCGCTGGGTCGAGTACGCGGTGGGCAAGAAGGCCGACGGCAGCCAGGTGCCCGCCGAGTGGTACGCCTCGCGCACGCGCGCCGGCCGAGCACGCGGTGCGCCGCGCTAACGCATCCTCGTCATGCGACCGCTGCGTGTCCTCTGCCAGGCACATGTGGCTGCACCGCATGAACGACGCGGCGCCGTCCGAGGTGAACCTGCCCACCAAGATCTTTGAGACGGTGCACACGGAGAACCTCACGGGCTCGAACAAGGCGTACGTGCCGTACAACACCGTGAAGCCCAAGCTGGAGGCCTGGAAGGCCAAGGTCGCCCAGCGGGGATAGACCCGACCCGCATGCACATAGCCGTTTCACACCTTGTACACGCACGCTGAGCTGGATATAGACATTCCTTTTTCTACAGGATTGCGCACGGGGAGGTACAGTGGCTATGGCACATCGACTACAGTACATGCGGCGCCGCCGCCGCCGCCTGGCTGAGCCGGTCGAAGCCGCTGAGGTCGCCGCCGGCCAGGTACCGGAGGGTCGCCTGCTGCTCCGGATCCGCCGAGGGATCGATCACTGGGTCGACAGAGCGAGCGCGTTGGGAAGCGTATGCGTTAGTAAGCGCCGGCACCGGAATCCATCCGACGTTGCGCGCGACCGCACCGGCTGCGTTGCCAAGCATGGGCAGCGCCATCGTGGGCGCGTAGCCCGCGGGCGGGTCGTAGTCCTGGCCGACCACAAACCATTCTACAGCAACCCCACACGCAAACCCGGCATGGGCCGCGTTGGTGCAAGCGGAACCAGCGTCCCCGGCGCCGTCCGCCACCGCGCACCCATGCTCGAGCTCCGGCTGGAGCGCGGCTTACAGCACGTCACGCGTCGGAAAAAGATGCGCAGCTGCGTCTGCAGCAGCGGGTAGTCGTCGCCGCGGAAGAATTTGGCGACGAAGGTGCCACCCCGCCGCAGCACATGAGTCGCAATGTTCATAGCCTGCCCATCGGCGCGGCAGCGGGCACGGTCGCTTGGCCTCAGCTTTGGGCAACGATGGCGCACCGTGTGCGCAGATCGCCTACCGCCAAGAGCAGCTGCGCCTGGATGTACTCGTCCATGTCGTGGAGGCCCGTCACTGTCGGCAGGGCACCAGCACCAACACTACGCGGCCAGCCCCCTTTTAGCATCGCACAGGGGGGGGGGCGTGCAGAGTCCCCCCGCGGCGGACGCACCATCGGGGGCGCCGTCCGACACGACAATGTCGGCGAGCTCGCCGTCAAAGTGGCCGATGATGGCCTGCGCCGTCGACAGCTTGGTGATGTCGCCCTGGATCTGGACCACGCCGGGCAGCGGCGCCATCGCCTGCAGGTCCACCGCGACCACCTTGGGCGGCACGGCGCCGTCCCGCGCATTCTCGCTGCGGACGGCAATGGTACACGCAGCAGACGCCACAGGTGAGGACGGCGGCGGCGAGGTTGGGGGGGGCCGCGTTCTGCTCACTTCGTACGCCAGCCGGCGGCTGAGCACCTGGCTCCAGCTTCCGGGCGCGGCGCAGAGGTCGACCGCGCGCCGGACACCTGATTGACGTTGACGCGACGGACCCGAATGCCGACGTCAGCCGTCGGCCATGCCTTCAGCAGCATGCGTTGGCCGAACGCACCCTTGAGGATGTGGTACTCCTCGTCCAGCTGCAGCAGCTTGAACGCGCTGCGGGCGCGCCAGCCCTCCTCCTTGGCCAGCCGGTAGTAAATGTCGCGCTTGTCCTTGGACGTCCGGCCCATGGTGCCGGACGCAGCGCTGCGCCCGAGGTGGGCGAGCCGAGGCGGGTCGAACGCTGGGCGAGTTGGCGCAACGCGCGCGCCGCTCGCCGTACTCCTCGTCCTCGTCCGATCTGATCTGTGACCGCGACGTTGTGGCGCCCTTCGCTTTGGATTTCTCCGCAGGACCTGCCTCGTCCGTCGCTCCCGCCTGCACGGCGTCGTCCTGCGGCCTCCTCGCCCCGCCTTGTCCTCGCTCCGCTGCCCGCTTCCTGCCGCGCCCGCCGTCCGCGACGCGCGCCGCCGCCGCGTCCCTCCCGCCGCCGCGCCGCCCGCACCCTCGGCCAATGACGTCATTGATCACGTGACGTCACTCACCACGTGCGCGGATCGCAGGTGCGGCGGACGACGGCGGCGGCGTGGACGAGGACGAAGCCGAGCGCGAGGCGGCGCGGGACGGGGTGAGGAGGCTGCCAGGAGAAGGTGGCGGTGGAGAAGGAGTACGGGGAGAAGGAGGAAAAGGAGCAGGTCGCAAGCGAATGCATGCCTGTTGCTTTCTGGACCGCACGATGGGCAAGCGCGCACCTGCGCGCGTGGTCGGCCCCGAGAAGTGAACAGCAAGCGGAGGGCAGCAAATGGAAGGAGGCGGAAGTAACGCAGCGATAGCACAAGCCACGTTGAGGTATGCTCGTCGCTTTCTGGACCACGAACCGTGCGCAGGCGGTCGGCGCGCACGGGCCAAGCTCGACAAAAGACGAGGAGAAAGGGCGCGGTGTCATGGTGGCTGGGACGCGCAGCAGCGGCAGCGGCAGCGATAGAAGACCCAGCCGCTTCACTCTGCTTGTTCCGTACGGCATATCGTGTGCTGCGCTAACATACGCCACTGGCGGTGCTGGTGCTTGTGTGCAACACAGGGCTCGTGCCGGTGTTCTCGTCTGTTCCACTTGATCGCCGCCACCGAAAATGACCCGTACGTTAGCCCTCTTCCCTTTCGAGCGGCTCTCACTCGCCCGCCCCATTAACCACCCGACCCTCGCGGCATCTTCTGCTGCGGCGCTCGCCCAGGCGGCAACCAGCGCGAGATTGACCGCGAGCGCGCGCGCAAGCGTGCCGAGAAGGCGGGCGCGGCCAAGAAGAACTCGGAGGGCAACGACGGCCAGCTGCTCAAGAACAAGCAGGAGGCGTACGAAGGCGGGGCGAGCCACACGGTGGCCATGTTGTCCACGCGCTCACTGCCTTGGCCTGCCCGCATTGGCCTCGCGTGCGCTGCCCTTTAGGCAAGCGGAGCTGATGCGGCAGAAGCAGAAGCTGGCGGACGAGCGGAGGGCCGCCGAGGAGGCGGCGAAGCGGGCCGCTGCTGCCAAGAAGTGAGCACGGCAGCGCGTCCGCGTCGGCCCACGCTGCCTCCTGGACCCCCCCACCATATCATCTGTTTTATTTTCTCTGCACGCACCCCCTTGTTTGTAGAGTGTAGGCACGCGCGAGCCGCCCGGCCGCGCACCTGCCTCCCGTTATGTACACCAGCATGGAAGGATGGACCCACGTTTGAGCGCGCCACTGCGATCTCCTGCATCCCCGCCGTTGCCCATGCGCGCGCGGTGGCGCAGTTCCCGCCGACCATCTGCGGATTTGGCCCACGCCCTCCTCCCTGCGGCCTCTCGCATTGGCGAGGTCGCCTACTAGTGCCAAAGCGCAATGCGGCATCCGAGTCTGCCGCAGGCCCGCCTGGCCTGGGCCGCCGCCCAGATGCCTCCCGGCAGACTTGATGACGTCATCCAGCGCCGAACCCGCTGTGTCTCTGCCTGCTCCGGCACGATGGCGGCGTCCAACTTGGCCAAGAACTGCCTCTTCTGCAAGATTATCCGGGGCGAGATCCCCTGCCACAAGCTGGCAGAGACGGACAAGGCCCTCGCCTTCCTGGACATCAACCCGCTCTCGACCGGCCACACCGTACGCCGCGCTCCCTGCGCCGACGCCGGCGCCAGCGCGGTGTGTTTCCGCCGTGGTGGCGGCGGCGGCGGCTCACCGGGATCCGCTTGCACTGCGCGTGAACCGTGCGCCCGCGCCGCAGCTGGTCATCCCCAAGTACCATGGCGAGAAGGTCGTCGACGTGCCGGACGAGTTCCTGACCGACATCCTCCCGGTCGCCCGCAAGGTCGCGCTCGCGCTCGGCGCCGAAAACTTTAACATTCTCCAGAACAACGGCGCCCTCGCGCACCAGGTGCGGCGGCGCGCGCCACGCGAAACGCCTCCCAAACGCGACGCCGGTGCCGGTTCAGGTGCTCACGCAGCGCGCTCGGCCTGCCGTACGCGCGTCGGTCGCGCAGGTCGTGCCGCACGTCCACTTCCACGTCATCCCGAAGACGTCGGAGGCCGACGGCCTGGGCGTCGGCTGGCCGGCGCAGGAGACCGACCACGCCAAGCTCAAGGAGCTGGCCGAGAAGATCCGCGGCAAGATGTAGCACGGCCCGCGCTGTGGGCCCGCGCTCGTGTGATAACGCAGCGCTCATACGCCAATACACGGCGCTCAGACGCTGAGACGCGGCCCCCGGCCTTCCCCTCGCTGCGCCGTCGCCCTGCCCCCCGCCAGCGACGCAACTGGGCGTGTGGATCTGCACTATCTTTTCATGTGTCGCCAATACAGGCAGGAATACAGGCGCATTTACTGAGGGAACCAAGAAGCCAGCGCGAAAAAAGCAAAAAAAAGTTGACCTGTCCTAACCAAAGGTGCCCTCCGCAAGACCGGACGCGCCGCAGAGCCGACGGCGATCCAGCCAAAAACAAGGCGCAGCCACCACGTTAGCAGGCGCAGCCGCCGGCCTGGTTCTTGTCGTCGTTGAGCTTGATGTTGGTGTCGGGGAACTCGCTGGGTGCGGGCGCGCAACCAGCACGCAGGTCGCATTGGCACACGGCGGTCCCGTCAGTACCTCAGAACGCTTCTGCACAGGGTGGGCGCGTGCGCAGACGTACTTGTAGCTGGCAGCGTTGGGCGGCCGCCACAGATGCGCCCCAGGGGGAGCCCACACGCGCACGCCAGAGCCTCGCCGTTAGCGACCGGCGCCCGCCGCTTCCTGTTACGTGCGCGGAGGCGGCGCACGTACAGCTCATCCGACTCTTGTGCGAGCGCGTTCTTGGCGACGGTCTGGAACGCCTGCTCGACGTTGATGTTCTCCTTGGCCGAGGTCTCAAAGTAGGGGATGTTGCCCTTGGACTGGCACCAGGTGATGGCGCGCTTCTGGAAGACCATGCGCTTGCTCTCCTCCACGTCGACCTTGTTGCCGAGCACAACGAAGGGGAAGTTCTCCGGGTCGCGGGGGGACGCCTGGATCAGGAACTCGTCGCGCCACGAGTCGAGCGTCTCGAACGACTTGACGTTGTTCACGTCGAACACGAGCACGCACGCGTCGGCGCCACGGTAGAATGCCACACCGAGCGACTGGAAGCGCTCCTGGCCAGCAGTGTCCCAGATCTGGCACACGCGCCACCACGCATCGCCGCAGCGGCGGAGATGGGTCAGCGGGCGAGGCACCCCACCCTGGGGCGGCAGCCGGTCGCGCGCGGCGCCGCACCTGCATGGTGACGTTGCGGTCGTCGACAAAGACCTCTTTTGTCAAGAAGTCGGCGCCGATGGTCGCCTTGTACTGGATGGAGAACTTGCGGTTCACGTACTGGTTCATCAGCGACGTCTTGCCGACACTGGCGGGGTGGCCCACGGCACGCGCCCCCCCCCCCCCCCCCCCCCCCCCCCCCCCTCCCCCGCCCACCCCCCCCCCCCGCGCCCCCG
>Ga0180216_1002271_pt1 | contig 16264 bp, 16 predicted proteins | sample eDN3rd37CBELigMG_FD_128879 | JGI IMG/M metagenome (GOLD analysis project Ga0180216, IMG submission 128879) | Enriched Miracle-Growth compost microbial communities from Emeryville, California, USA - eDNA 3rd pass 37_C BE-Lig MG (version 2)... ... | reverse complement strand
GTCAGGACAGGTCGGTGACGCTCACAGCCGCGCCCGCAGCTCGGCCAGCTGCTCGGCGACGCGGGCCGGCGCAGTGCCACCGCGTGCATCGCGCGACGCAAGTGAGCCCTCGACGCTGAGCACGTCGCGGACCTGCGGAGTCAGGTGCGGCGAGATGGCGGCGAAGTCCTCGTCGGTCAGCTCCCACAGCTCGATCCCGCGTCGCTCGCACGTCTGCACGCACGCGCCTGACAGCTCGTGGGCCTCTCGGAACGGCACACCTTGGCGCACCAGCCACTCGGCGATGTCGGTCGCGAGCGCAAAGCCCTGCGGAGCCAACGCCGCCATCCGCTCGGTGTTGAAGGTCAAGGTCGCGACCATGCCCGTGAAGGCCGGGAGCAGCACCTCGAGGGTGTCGATCGAGTCGAAGACCGGCTCCTTGTCCTCCTGCAGGTCGCGGTTGTACGCCAGTGGCAGGGCCTTCAGGGTCGCCAGCAGCCCGGACAGGTTGCCGATGAGTCGCCCGGCCTTGCCGCGCGCCAGCTCCGCGATGTCGGGATTCTTCTTCTGCGGCATGATGCTCGAACCGGTCGAGTACCCGTCGTGCAGCGTGACGAAGTCGAATTCCTTGGTGTTCCAGATGATGATCTCCTCGGCCAGCCGGGAGACGTCGATGCCGATCTGCGCGATCACGAACGCGAACTCGGCGACGAAGTCGCGCGACGCCGTGCCGTCGATCGAGTTGGCCGTCGAACCGGTGAATCCCAGGTCGCTCGCCACCTGCTCCGGGTCCAGGCCCAGCGACGACCCGGCGAGTGCGCCCGACCCGTACGGCGAGTCCGCTGCGACGCGCGCGTCCCAGTCGGCCAGCCGGTCCAACCCGCGCACGAGCGGCCAGGCGTGCGCCAGCAGGTGGTGCGACAGCAGGACGGGCTGGGCGTGCTGCAGGTGCGTGCGACCCGGCATGGGTGCGCCGAGGTGGGCCTGTGCCTGGTCGGCGATGGCGATGACGAGGTCACGAACGAGTCCCCCCACGCGCCGACCGTGGTCGCGCAGGTACATCCGGAACAAGGTCGCCACCTGGTCGTTGCGGGAACGCCCCGCCCGCAGCCTGCCACCCAGGTCGCGGCCGAGGGTCTCCATCAACCCACGTTCGAGTGCGGAGTGGACGTCTTCGTCCCCGGGTTCGGGCAGGAACTCCCCCGCCCCGACGGCACGGTCCAGCTCGGCGATGCCGGCCAGCATCGCAGCGTGGTCGTCATCGGTCAGCAGCCCCGCAGCGTGCAGCACGCCGGCATGGGCGCGCGAGCCGGCCAGGTCGTAGGGCGCCAGCCGCCAGTCGAAGTGGGTCGAGCGGGACAGGTCGACCAGCTCCGGAGACGGTCCGCTCGCGAAGCGTCCGCCCCACAGGCGGGAGTCGGCCGCCTCGACGTCGCCGCGGACGGCAGGAGTCGATTCGGGCGTGTCAGTCATCGATGGGCACCTTACGGGCGAGGTCGGTGAAGTGGTCCGCGAGGGCTTGGCCGCCGTGGGGGTCGCGCGCGATCAACATGACGGTGTCGTCCCCCGCAATCGTGCCGAGCGCCTCGGTCATCTGGACGTGGTCGATCGCCGAGGCCAGGAACTGGGCGGCTCCCGGTGGCGTGCGCAACACCACGAGGTTCGCCGAGGCGTCCGCCGACACGAGCAGCTCGCGCAGCAGTCGCTGCAGGCGCGTCTGGGCCGCAGCTGAGTCGGTCGCCGCGCGGGGCGTGCGGTCGCCGCCCTCCCCCGGTACCGCGTACACCAACGCGCCGTCGCTGCGTCGTACCCGGACGGCATCCAGCTCGTCGAGATCGCGCGAGACGGTCGACGGCGTCGCGGTGACGCCCTGGGCCTCCAGCAGCGCCGTCAGATCGGCCTGGGAACGGACGGCGTGCCGACCGAGCAGCTCGATGATCAGCTGCTGGCGCGCGGTCTTCGTCGCAGGGATCTTCACGCCGCACCGCCCCCGCGTCCGGCTTGCTCGAACAGCCACACCAGCAGCGCCTTCTGCGCGTGCAGTCGGTTCTCGGCCTCGTCCCACACGACGCTCTGCGGACCGTCGATGACGTCGGTCGCGATCTCCAGACCACGGTAGGCGGGCAGACAGTGCAGCACGATCGCATCGGGGGCTGCCTGGTCCATGGCGTCGGCGGTGACGGAGTACGGGCCGAAGAGTGCGAGCCGCGAGGCCTTCTCGTCCTCCTGGCCCATCGAGACCCACGTATCCGTCATGACGACGTCGGCGCCGTCGAGGGCGGCTGCGGCATCGGTCGTGACCGTGACCGACCCGCCGGTCTGCTGCGCAATGCGCTCGGCGTCGGCGACGACGGCCGGATCCGGTAGGTAGCCGTCCGGAGCGCCGATCCGCACGTGCATGCCGGCCGTCGCACCGCCGAGCAGGTAGGAGTGGGCCATGTTGTTGGCGCCGTCGCCGACATAGGTGGCGGTCAGCCCGGTCAGCCGTCCCTTGTGCTCAATGACGGTCTGCCAGTCGGCCAGGATCTGGCACGGGTGGAACTGGTCGGACAGCGCGTTGACGACCGGTACGCCGGCGTACCGCGCCATCTCGTCGAGCCCGGCCTGGTCGTACGTCCGCCACACGACGGCGTCGACCATGCGGCCCAGGACGCGTGCGGTGTCGGCGACGGACTCACCCCGCCCACCTTGGGTGAACGTGGTGTCGAGGACGACAGGATTTCCGCCCAGGTCGGCGATGCCGACCGTGAACGAGACCCGGGTCCGGGTCGAGGACTTGTCGAAGATGACCGCGACGCTCCTCGGCCCGGCCAGCGGTCGACGAGAATGCGGTGCCGCCTTCAGCTCGGCGGCGAGCGCGAGCACCTCGGCCTGCTCGGCCGGAGTCAGGTCGTCATCGCGCAGGAAGTGTCGCAACGTCACGACTGCACCACCTGATCGATCGCGGCGCGCAGCCCGCGCACCGCCTCGTCGGCTTCGGCCACGGTGAGCACCAGCGGAGGCACCAGCCGCAGTCGGTCGGCCGTCGGAGCATTGACGATGAGCCCGGCCTCTCGCGCCGCCAGGGCGACAGCAGGAGCGTCGACACCGTCCAGCACGACGCCCAGCAGCAGACCGCGGCCGGTGACGTCGCGGACCCTGGGGTGCGTGCGGAGCCCGTCCTCGAGCACGCCCCCGACGTGCCGCACGTGCTCGAGCAGCCCGTCACGCTCGATCGTCTCGATCACGGCGAGTCCGGCAGCCGTGGCGACCGGATTGCCACCGAACGTCGTTCCGTGCTGGCCCGGTTCGAGCAACGCGGCGGCCTCGTCGATCGCGATGCACGCACCGATCGGCATGCCCGCGCCGAGGCCCTTCGCCAGCGTCACGACGTCGGGCGTCACTCCCGACGGGTGATGCGCGAACCACTCGCCGGTACGGCCCATGCCGGTCTGGACCTCGTCCAGCCACAGCAGTGCACCGTGGCGGTGCGTGATCTCGCGCAACCGCGCCAGGTAGTCGTCAGGCGGGACCACGACCCCGGCCTCGCCCTGGATCGGTTCGACGACCACGGCGGCGACGGTCTCGTCGACGACGGCTTCCATCGCGTCGGCGTCCCCGTACGGCGCCCACCGGACCTCGCCGGGCAGGGGCTCGAACGGAGCCCGGTACGCCTCCTTGGACGTCAACGACAACGCGCCCATCGTCCGGCCGTGGAAGGCGCCGTGGGTCGAGACCACGGTCGTGCGACCGGTCCGCCGGGTCAGCTTGAGTGCGGCTTCGTTCGACTCGGCCCCCGAATTGGTGAAGAACACGCGACCCGGGCTGCCGATCAACCCGAGCAGACGTTCGGCCAGCTCGACCTGGGGTGGGGTCGCGAAGAAGTTCGAGACGTGTCCCAAGGTCGACAGCTGCCGCGTCACCGCTTCGACGACGGCCGGGTGGGCGTGACCGAGGGCGTTGACCGCGATACCGGCGAGCAGATCGAGGTACTGCTTGCCATCGGCGTCCCACACCCGCGCACCCTCGCCGCGCACCAGAACCGTCTGCGGCGTGCCGAACGTGTTCATCAGCGCATGCTGGTACCGGTCGATCCAGGCCTCGACGGTGTCGCTCATGAGCCGGCCTCCACGCTCGTGGCGTACATCGCCGAACGAATCCGGGTGGCAGCGCCGGGGACGACCTGCGTCCCGACGCCCTCGTCGGTGAAGATCTCCAGCAGCACCGCGTGGGGTTCGCGTCCGTCGACGACGGTGGCGCGCTTGACTCCGCCGCGGACCGCCTTCAAGCACGCCGTCATCTTCGGGATCATGCCGCTGGCCAGGGTCGGCAACAGCTCCTCGAGGGATTCGGGACTGATCTCCCCGATGACGTCGGTGCTGTTCGGCCAGTCGGCGTACAGGCCTTCGACGTCGGTCAGGGCGAGCAGCTTCTCCGCACCCAGCGCCACCGCGAGTGCTGCTGCGGCGGTGTCGGCGTTGACGTTGAGCACCTGGCCGTCGGCGTCGGGCGCCACGGTCGACACGACCGGGATCCGTCCGGCGTCGATCAGGTCGAGGACCGCCTCGGGGCGTACGCCGACGACCTCACCGACCAGGCCCACGTCGACGGGCTCACCGTCGACGATCGGCATGGTGCGTTCGGCGGTGAAGAGCCCACCGTCCTCACCGGACAGGCCGACGGCCAGGTCGCCGTGGTGGTTCAGCAGCCCGACGAGCTCGCGGCCGACCTGGCCGGTGAGCACCATGCGGACGACGTCCATCGCCTCGGGGGTCGTGACGCGGAGGCCGCCGCGGAACTCGGACTCGATGCCCAGCCGGTCGAGCATGCGGCTGATCTGCGGTCCCCCGCCGTGCACGACGACCGGCTTGAACCCCGCGAGGCGCAGGAAGACGATGTCCTCGGCGAAGGCGCGCTTGAGGTCGTCGTCGACCATCGCGTTGCCGCCGTACTTCACCACGACGACCTTGCCGTGGTACTTCTTCAGCCACGGCAGTGCGTCGGCGAGCGTGGCCGCCTTGACGGTGGCCCTCTTCCAGTCCTCGGGCTGCCACTCGTCGAGTGCTGTGTCGTCACTCATGTCGGATCATCCTCAGGTGGAGTAGGCGGAGTTCTCGTGCACGTAGGCGTGGGTCAGGTCGTTGGTCCAGATCGTGGCCCGCTCGGTGCCGGCCTTCAGGTCGACCGTGATCGAGACGTCGCGCGGGCCCAGGTCGACCAGGTCGACCGATTCGGCCGGGCCGCTGGCTCGGCACACCCAGACGTCGTTCATCGCCACGTCGAGATCTGCGGGGTCGAACGCTGCTCGCGTCGTGCCGACCGAGGCCAGGATGCGGCCCCAGTTGGGGTCCTTGCCGAAGATCGCGCACTTGAACAGGTTGCTGCGTGCGATGGACCGGCCCACCTCGAGCGCGTCGGCCTCGGTGGCGGCGTTGATCACGTCGATCGTGATCTCGTGATCGGCGCCCTCGGCGTCGGCCAGCAGCTGGAGCGCGAGGTCGCGGCAGACCGCCGTGACGGCTTCGGTCAGCTCGTCGACCGAGGGCGAGATTCCCGAGGATCCGCTGGCCAGCAACAACACGGTGTCGTTCGTGGACTGACAGCCGTCGCTGTCCAACCGGTCGAACGTCGCAGCGGTCGCCGCCCGCAGCGCATGGTCGGCCGTGGCCTGGTCGACGTCAGCATCGGTCGTGATGGTGACCAGCATCGTGGCGAGCGCGGGGGCCAGCATGCCGGCGCCCTTCGCCATTCCACCGACCGTCCAGCCCCCGTTGGTCCACACCGATTCCTTGGCCACGGTGTCGGTCGTCATGATGGCGGTGGCGGCGGCGTGTCCACCGTCGGGGCTGAGGGAGTCGATCGCGGCCCCGACACCGGCGAGCAGGTCGTCACGGTCGTTGAGCAGTCCGATCAGTCCGGTCGAGCAGACCTGGACCTCGACCGCACCGACGCCCAGCTTCTGCGCTGCGAGCTCCGCCGTCCGGTGGGTCGTGGCAAATCCCTCGGGTCCGGTGTAGCAGTTCGCGCCACCGGAGTTGATGACCACGGCACTCGCGCGACCGGTCTTGATCGCCTCCTGGCTCCAGATCACGGGGTTGGCCTTGCACCGATTGCTGGTGAAGACCCCCGCCGCGACCCTGCTGGGACCGTCGTTGACGACCACGGCCACGTCCGGCTTGCCGCTGGCCTTCAGCCCAGCCGCCACCCCCGCCGCCCGGAACCCCCGCGCCGCCGTCACGCTCATCTCTGGACCTCCTGGTGACGGTTTACCAACTTAAGTTGGTAAACCACCGTCATCGTGGGGTTGCTACCCGACGAAGGTGACAGCTTGCCGGTGACCACGCTCATGGGGCGACTCCCGTCGTCGTCAAGCCGGTGTCCTCCGGCAGACCCAGGGCCAGGTTCATCGATTGAATGGCTCCGCCGGCCGTACCCTTGACCAGGTTGTCGATCGCGCTGACCACGACGAGTCGACCGACCTTGGCATCGACGGCGACCTGAAGGTGGCACGTGTTGGCGCCCAGAGTTGCCGCCGTCGTCGGCCACTGGCCCTGCGGCAGCAGGTGCACGAACGGCTCGTCGGCACAGACCTCGTCGTAGGCCGCACGGACCACTGCGTCGTCGACACCGGCGCAGAGCCGGGCCGTGACCGTCGCCAGAATGCCGCGCGCCATCGGAACCAGCGTCGGGGTGAACGAGACCGTGACGTCGTCGGCGCCTGCGTGCCGCAAGTTCTGGGCGATCTCCGGAATGTGCCGGTGGGTGCCGCCGACGGCGTACGGCGACGCCGCCCCCAGCCCTTCGGAGGCCAGCAGGTGCGGCTTGAGCGCCTTGCCGGCGCCCGAGTAGCCGTTGGCCAGGACCGCGACCACATCGGTCGGGTCGACCAGTCCGGCCGCGACAGCCGGTTGCAGCCCCAGCGTCACAGCCGTGACGTTGCAGCCCGGAACGGCGATCCGCTTCACCCCGGCCAGTGCGTCGCGCTGCTTGCCGCCCTCGCGGATCAGCTCCGGCAGACCGTACGGCCACGTCCCGGCGTGGTCGGTGCCGTAGTAGGTGCTCCAGTCCTCGGCGTTCTCCAACCGATGGTCGGCACCGCAGTCGACGACCAGGACGTCATCGCCCAGCTCGGCGGCGATCCGCCCGGACTCACCGTGCGGCAACCCCAGGAACACGATGTCGTGCCCGCCGAGCGTCTCGGCATCGGTGGGCTGGATGACCCGGTCGGCGAGAGCGACCAGATGTGGCTGGTGCTCCCCCAGCGCCGAGCCAGCACTCGAGGCAGCCGTCACCGCGCCGATCTCGACGTCGGGATGCTGCAACAACAGCCGCAGGACTTCTCCGCCGGCGTACCCGCTGGCACCGGCAACCGCTGCGGTGAACCTCTTGGATGTGCTCATCAGTCGGCCCCGAACTCCATTGCCGCGTCGTCGAGGGCCACCTCGACCAGCTCCTCGGCGTCGTTCTCCAGCTCGGGGTTCGCCTCGATCCGCATCGCGCCGCCGGCGGGGAGCTCGCCGAACAGCGTGCCGTTCTCGACCAGCACCTGTCCCTGGTCCAACGGCTGGGTCGCGTAGATCTCCAGCTTCGCCCGCGAGTCGGCGATGTCCAGGTTCCGCATCGTCAGCTGACCGATGCGATCGGTCGGCCCGAATACGGCGTTGTCGGTGCGCTCCATCGAGAGCTTCTCGGGGTGGTAGGAGAAGTTCGACCCCTGGGTGTCCAGGATCGAGTAGTCGTCACCGCGCCGCAGCCGCAGCGTGACGCTCCCGGTCACGAGGGAGGCGATCCACCGCTGCACCGATTCGCGCAACATCATCGACTGAGGGTCCAACCACCGCCCTTCGTACATCAGGCGACCGAGCCGGCGGCCGTGGGCGTGATAGTTCGCGATGGTGTCCTCGTTGTGGATCGCGTTGACCAGCCGTTCGTAGGCGACCCACAGCAACGCCATGCCGGGGGCCTCGTAGATGCCGCGGCTCTTGGCCTCGATGATGCGGTTCTCGATCTGGTCCGACATGCCCAGCCCGTGCCGTCCGCCGATCGTGTTCACCTCGTGGACGAGCGCGACCGAGTCCTCGAACGTGACGCCGTTGATGGCGACCGGCCGACCCTCGACGAACGAGATCGTGACGTCTTCGGCGTCGATGTCGACTGACGGGTCCCAGAACTTGACCCCCATGATCGGCTCGACGGTCTCCAACGAGACGTCGAGGTGCTCCAGGGTCTTGGCCTCGTGCGTGGCACCCCAGATGTTGGCGTCGGTCGAGTACGCCTTCTCCTGGCTGTCCCGGTACGGCAGACCGTGCTCGGTCAGCCACTGACTCATCTCGGTGCGTCCGCCCAGCTCGGCGACGAAGTCCGCGTCGAGCCACGGCTTGTAGATGCGCAGCTCGGGGTTCGCCAGGAGCCCGTAGCGGTAGAACCGCTCGATGTCGTTGCCCTTGAAGGTCGAACCGTCGCCCCAGATGTTGACGTCGTCCTCCTTCATGGCCCGCACCAGGAGCGTGCCGGTGACGGCGCGGCCCAGCGGCGTGGTGTTGAAGTACGTGCGGCCGGCCGACTTGATGTGGAACGCGCCGCACGCCAGGGCGGCCAGACCTTCGTCTACCAGCGGCTTCTTGCAGTCGATCGCCCGCGCCAGCTCGGCGCCGTACTGCATCGCCCGGCCCGGTACGCCGGAGATGTCCGGTTCGTCGTACTGGCCGATGTCGGCGGTGTACGTGCAGGGGACCGCGCCCTTGTCGCGCATCCAGGCGACGGCGACGGAGGTGTCGAGACCGCCGGAGAAGGCGATGCCGACGCGTTCGCCGGCGGGCAATGTGGTGAGGACCTTGGACATAGTCCTCATAGTATTGCATGCCAATGCAAGTTCTTGCATCGGGATGCAGCGTGACGCCGTCAGGCGCGCAGTGTCGCCCCGACTGCCTCCGCTGCCGCGACCGCCTTGGCCCGGGCGTCCGCCAGATCCTCGTCGGTCAACGTCCGGTCCGGGGCCCGCAACCGCAGGGCGAACGTGAGGGACTTGCGTCCGGGGCCGACCTGATCGCCGGTGTAGACGTCGAACAGCCGCACCGATTCGATCAAGTCCCCCGAGCCACGCAGGGCAGCGGCGACCACCTCGACCGGTACGTCGGCGTCGACGACCAGCGCCAGGTCTTCCTTGGCCACGGGGAACGTCGAGAACGAGGGTTTGCGCCCCAGCTCGGGAGCCGCTGCGACCAGGGCATCGAGATCGACCTCACCGGCGGCGACGACACCGGTCAACCCGTGATCGCGTACCACGCGGGGATGCAGCTCGCCGGCGTGCCCGACGACGAGACCGTCCACGAGCACCTCAGCACACCGGCCCGGGTGCCACGGCAGGTGCGCGGCCTGGCGAACCTCGACGGCGACGTTGAGTGCCGCAGCGAGCCGCCGGACGAGTGCGATCGCGTCCGCCCAACCGGCACGGCGAGCCGAGGTGCCCCAACCGGCCCGCTGACGGTCCCCGCTCAGCACGAATCCGATGTGGGTCGGTTGATCGGGCAGGACGGCGTCCAAGGCCGCGAACTCCTCGGCCGTCGGCGCCCGGTCGACGCCGTAGATCGGAGCCGGTCCCCCGCGCGGGCGGAAGACGCGTCCGGTCTCGACGATCTGGACGTCGCTGTGACCGCGGCCGACGTTGAGCACGAGGGCACGCATCAGCCCGGTCAGCAACGTGGTGGTCATGCCGGGTTCCTCGGCCGACAGCGGATTCTCCAGCTGCACCTGCACCCGCCGCTCGTCGTCCGCTCCCAGACCGAGTCGATCGAAGTCGGCCGGTCCCGCGAACGGGAACGTCTTGACCTCGGTCAATCCGGCACCAGCCAGCACCAGACCGGCCCGCCGGCGCAGCCGCTGCGCGTCGGTCAGGCCGCGTCCCCCCGGAGCAGCCGGCAGCACCGACGGCACTCGGTCGTACCCGACGACTCGCAAGACCTCCTCGACGACGTCGTACGGGTCCCGCAGGTCCGGCCGCCAGGACGGCGGCACGACCGACAGGTCGTCGTGGTCGAGCTCGACCTCACATCCGTTGGCCTCCAACGACTCGACGACCGTGATCGGGTCGATGTCGACACCCGTGATGCGGGACGGCAGGCCGACCGAGAGCACGATGGTCGGTGACTCCGGGGCCGAACCCACCTGCGTCAGCCCGGGCTCGATCGTGCCGCCGCCGTGCTCGACGAGGAGCTCGGCCACACGTTGCGACGCCCGCGCCTGCAGCGACCAGTCGATGCCGCGTTCGTTGCGCTTGGAGGCCTCCGACGGAATCTTGTGACGCCGTGCGCTGCGGAACACGCTGACCGGATCGAAGTAGGCGGCTTCGATCACGATGTCGGTGGTGTTGTCGTCGATCTCGACATGGGCGGCGCCCATGACACCGGCAATGCCGATGGGTCCGTCGTCGTCCGCGATCAGCAGGTCGCCGGCGTCCAGAACGCGCTCGACGTCGTCGAGCGTCGTCATGGTCTCACCGGGGGTCGCGCGCCGGACGACGATGTCGCCGGTCAGCTTGGCGCGGTCGTAGGCGTGGTTCGGCTGACCGAGCTCGAGCATGACGTAGTTGGAGACGTCGACCGCCAGCGAGATGCTGCGCATCCCGGCTTGCTCGATGCGACGCACCATCCAGTCCGGCGTCGGTCGCGAGGGATCGAAGCCGGCGACGACACGAGCCGTGAACACGGGGCACCCCGCGACGTCGTCGACCCTCACCGGGTACGACTCCCCCGTCGCGTCCACGGCGATGTCGGCCGGATCGTGGAAGGGCACCCCGAACGCGATCGCCGTGTCACGGGCGACACCGCGCAGTGACAGCGCGTAGGCACGATCGGGATTGACCTCGAGGTCCAGCACGACCTCGTCAAGGCCCAGCACCGAGACGGCGTCGGTCCCCGGCTCGGCCGACCCCTGCGGAAGCACGATGATCCCGTCGGCGTCGCCGGCGATCCCCAGCTCGGCGGACGAGCAGATCATGCCGTCGGAGACGTGGCCGTACGTCTTGCGTGAACCGATCTGGAAACCCAGAGCGGGCAGATACGTGCCGGGCAGCGACACGACCACCAGATCACCCTCGGCGAAGTTGTGCGCACCGCAGACGATGCCTCGCGACGGGACGTCCTGACCCGGAGCGTCGGGCGTGCCGGGGTTGTTGTGCTCCCCCACGTCGACCCGGCACCAGTTGATGGTCTTGCCGTTCTTCTGCTCCTCCTTGGCCAGCGCGAGCACGCGGCCGACCACGAGCGGGCCGGTGATGCCCGAGGATATGATCTCCTCGAGCTTGAGGTCGAAGGCGGTCAGCCGAGCAGCCAGGTCGGCGGCCGACAGATCGGCCGGCAGGTCGACGTACTCGCGCAGCCAGCTGACAGGAACCCTCATAGCTCCACCCCGAACGGTTCGGTGAATCGAATGTCACCGTCGAACAGATCTCGCAGATCGGCGATGTCGTAGCGGCCGGTGATGGTGCGATCGAGGCCGATGCCGAACGCGAAGCCCGAGTAGCGATCGGGGTCGACGCCGCAGGCGACCAGCACGCGCGGGTTCACGACGCCGCAACCGCCCCACTCGACCCAGCCCTCGCCGCGACACGTGCGGCAGTCGGCGACGGCGTCAGGCTCGTTGTGGCACACGTAGCACAGCAGGTCCATCTCGGCGCTGGGCTCGGTGAACGGGAAGTACGAGGGCCGGAACCGCGTCGTCATGCCCTCGCCGTAGATCGCCTGAGCGAAGTGGTCCAAGGTGCCCTTCAGATGTGCCATCGACAAGCCCTCGTCGATCGCCAAGCCCTCGACCTGGTGGAAGACCGGCGAATGGGTGGCATCGAGCTCATCGGTCCGGAAGACGCGTCCGGGGCAGATGACGTAGATCGGCGGCGTGCGGGTCAGCATCGTGCGGGCCTGGACCGGTGAGGTGTGGGTGCGCAGCACCATTCCCGACTCCTGCGTTCCCGATTCGTCCGATCGCACCCAGAACGTGTCCTGCATCGTGCGCGCCGGATGATCCGGCCCGAGGTTGAGCGCATCGAAGTTCAACCACTCCGCCTCGACCTCCGGACCTTCGGCGACCTCCCAGCCCATCGCGACGAAGATGTCCGCGACACGCTCCTGGATCGTGGTCAGGGGGTGGCGGGCACCGACCGGCTCGACGTCCCACGGCAGCGTGACGTCGACACGTTCGTCGACCAGGCGTCGTTCCTCCTCGGCGGCTTCGAGCTCCGCCGTGCGCTGCGCCAGCAGCCGACCGATCTCGCCGCGGGCCTCGCCCACCAGCCGGCCGGCTTCCTTGCGGTCCTCGACCGGCAGCTGTCCGATCGAACGATTGGCCAGCGCCAGTGGTGACTTGTCACCGACGTGGTCCAGACGAACCTGCTTGAGCTCATCGAGCGAACCAGCCGCCGCGATCGCCGTGAGCGCGTCGGACCGCAGTCGGTCGACGACGTCGGCACTGGGTGCCTCGGGCCCGGACATGCGAACCTTTCGAGAGATGAATCGGTGCTCGCCGAGTCTATCGGCGCGACGCACCCCTCGAATCAGTCGGTCATGCCCTCGGGTTCGTTGACCGGGAGCCACACTCGAATCAGCGCACCGACATCGGCTGCGTCGTCGATGGCGATCGTGCCTCCGTGTTGTTCGACGATGCCTCGCACGATGTACATGCCCAGACCGCTGCCCGCGCCGGGACCGGACCGCCAGAACCGTGAGAACACCCGTTGTCGCGCCTCGATCGGAATGCCCGGCCCGTTGTCCTGGATCAGCAGCTCGACCCCGGCGACCCCCGCATGGGCGACATTCGTGACGGCGACCCGACGCAGGCTGAGCCCGTGGCGGTTGGCGTTCTCGACCAGGTTCGTGATGACTTGGGAGATGCGATCGGCGTCACCCCAGATCAGCTCCAGGTCGGGCGCGGTCTCGATCGGGTACTCCTGGCCCGAGGCAGCTGACACGTTGCGCAACACGCGTTCTACGACCTCGTCGACGCGGACCGGGCCCTGACGCAAGGTCAGCCGCCCGGCATCGATCCGGGCCGCATCGAGCAGCTCGCTGATGAGACGGGTCAGTCGATCGGCGTCGGCGTCGACCGTCTCGAGCATCAGGCGTCGTTGATCGTCGGTGAACTTGTCCCACTTGGTCAGCAGGGTCGACGTGAACCCCTTGATTCCCGTCAACGGCGACCGCAGCTCGTGGGCCGCCGTCGCCACCATGTCCGAGCGTTCGCGATCGCGCTGGTTACGGATGCGGGCGTTGCGGACGCTGACGACGACCTTCTGCACCTTGCCCGCGGGACGGTCACGGATCAGTGCGGCCGTCACCAGGTACTCGCTCCCCCGTGGGGACCACCACGACGACTCGGCCACCCGCTTGCGGATCGCGAGCCCGTCGTACGGGCGCACGACGTCGTACCAGGCATTGCCGTTCAGGTCGTCGAACGGCATCGCGTCGGCCAGGTGCATGCCGATCATCTCGTCACCGACGGCCTTGGCCATCTGGGCGACGCGCTGGTTGACGTACTCGACCGTTCCGTCGGCGCCGGCGACCAGCACACCGTCGGGATGGTCGTCGAAGTCCACGAACCGGAGATTAGTACGAAGTACCTGCACCGACCAGTGTGACGACGATGGCGTGCAGTGACGTCAGTGACGAACTGCAGCCCCGGCGTACAGGCACACCGCGGCTGCGGTGGCCAGGTTCAGGCTCTCGGCTCGCCCGTAGATCGGCACCGCCACGACACGATCGGCCAGCGCACGGACCGACTCCGGCAGACCCCACGCCTCGTTGCCCATCAGCCAGGCCGTCGGCGCAGCCAGGTCCAGATCACGGTCGTAGAGGCCGACGTCGCCGCGTCCGTCCGCGGCCAGGACCTGGAGGCCGGTCGCTCGAAGCCGGTCGATCACGTCGCCGACGTCGCGATGGACCACGACCGGCAGGTGGAACAGGCTCCCGGCCGTCGATCGGACGGCCTTGGGGTTGAGTGGGTCGACACTGTCACCGGCCAGGATGACGGCGTCGGCTCCTGCGGCATCGGCACAGCGAATGACTGCGCCCGCATTGCCCGGATCGCGGACGTCGGCACACACCACGACGTACGAGGCATCAGCGGGGAGCGCGTCGAGCCCGACGACGACGCTGCGGCAGCGGGCGACGACTCCCTGAGGATTGACGGCGTCGGCGATCGTGTCGACGACGTCGTCGGGGCTGACCGTCCACCGCGCGGCGGCGGTGGTCACCAGCTCGGGGTGTCGTGCGGTCGCTTCGGCCGTCGCGAACACCTCGACGACCACGTCGTCGAGCCGGAGCGCCTCGCGCACGGCCTGGGGACCCTCGGCGAGGAAGTCACCGGTCTCGGCCCGGAACGCACGAGTGGCGAGCCTCCGAGCCTGCTTGACCCGTCCGGTGCGGACGGTCGGCTCAGGAGTGCTCGCCACTGGTGGACCAGCCACGTCAGGCGTCGGTCAGGCCGAGGCCTTGGGCGCGTTCACGTCGGCCGGCAGCGCAGCCTTCGCGGTCGCGACGATGGCGCTGAACGCGGCCGGATCGCTGACGGCCAGCTCGGCCAGGATCTTGCGGTCGACCTCGACGCCGGCCAGGTTCAGACCCTGGATGAAGCGGTTGTAGGTCATGCCCTCGGCGCGGACCGCAGCGTTGATGCGCTGGATCCACAGGCGCCGGAAGTCGCCCTTCTTGGCCTTGCGGTCCCGGTAGTTGTAGACCAGCGAGTGGGTGACCTGCTCCTTGGCCTTGCGGTACAGGCGCGAACGCTGTCCGCGGTAGCCGGCAGCCCGCTCGAGGGTCTCGCGGCGCTTCTTCTGTGCGTTGACAGAACGCTTGACGCGTGCCATCTGTCTCTCCTTGGTTCGGGGTCGAGCTCAGGTCTTACAGACCGAGCATCTTCTTGACGCGGGCGGTGTCGGCCTTGGCGACCTCAGCGGTGCCGGACAGACGACGCTTGTGCTGCGAGGTCTTGTGCTCGGCCAGGTGGTAACCGTTGGCCTGCTGACGACGCAGCTTGCCGCTGCCGGTGCGCTTCACACGCTTCTTCATCCCCGAGTGGGGCTTGAACTTGGGCATCTATGCCTCCATGTCCGGGTCGAGGTTCTCTGAACGACGACGGGGCTTCTTGGGTGTTGCGGTCTTGTGGTGTTCCTCGCGATGCGCCTTGTCGGCGGCCTCCACGGCCTCCCGCTCGGCGGCCTTCTCGGCTCGCGCTTGTTCCTTCTCGGCCTTGACCTCGGCCTGGGCCTCGGACTTCTTCTTGTGCGGACCCAGCACCATCGTCATGTTGCGACCGTCCTGGCGTGCATTGGACTCGATGAATCCCAGGTCCTCGACATCTGCGGCGAGCTTCTGCAGCAACCGGTACCCGAGCTCGGGGCGGTGTTGCTCGCGTCCGCGGAACATGATCGTGATCTTGACCTTGTCGCCGGCCTTGAGGAACCGGACGACGTGACCCTTCTTGGTGTCGTAGTCGTGCTGGTCGATCTTGGGCCGGAGCTTCATCTCCTTGATGACGGTGTTCGTCTGGTTGCGACGCGACTCACGGGCCTTCTGGGCGTTCTCGTACTTGAACTTGCCGTAGTCCATGAGACGGCAGACCGGCGGACGGGCCGTCGGGGCGACCTCGACCAGGTCGAGATCTGCTTCTGCTGCCAGTCGGAGAGCATCCTCGATGCGAACGATGCCCACCTGTTCCCCGCCGGGACCGACGAGACGCACCTCGGGGACGCGAATGCGGTCGTTGACGCGCAGTTCCGTGCTGATGAATCCTCCTGATGGTCGGTGGTGGAGGCAGAAAAAAATGGCCTCCGTCGAAACGAAGGCCACGTCACCGACCGGCTGGACGCGTCCAGGTCACGATCGCGGACGGGAATCAACCGCTTTCCCGCACAGACCCCACGGCATCTCAGCCGAGCAGGTGGGAGGTGGTCTCCACTTCGCCCACCAGGATACCAGCCCGCCGCGTCCCCGACGAAATCCCCCGAATTTTGCGGGGTGATGCACCGGTCGGCACCCCCGAACCGGTGCAGAAGGCCGCAAAATTCGGGGGTGGGTGCGGGTCACTGCACCCAGGCGGGGCCCTCGGGAGTGGTGATCAGGCGGTGGCCGTTGGCCAGGTGCTGCAGGTCCTCGGTCTCGATGACGGTGAAGCCGGGACCGCCGAGGTCGAGCAGCGCCGCGGACGCTCCTTCGTCGAGGGCGGCGCGTGCGGCGTCGTTGCCCATGACCGGGACCGGGCGCGCCGCCGGGTTCCACGCCTCGAGCGCCGCCACACCGGAGAACAACAACAACGCCTG
>Ga0180216_1002269_pt1 | contig 16265 bp, 19 predicted proteins | sample eDN3rd37CBELigMG_FD_128879 | JGI IMG/M metagenome (GOLD analysis project Ga0180216, IMG submission 128879) | Enriched Miracle-Growth compost microbial communities from Emeryville, California, USA - eDNA 3rd pass 37_C BE-Lig MG (version 2)... ... | reverse complement strand
TGGACCTGCCAAAGGTGGCGGCTGACTTCAGACTGGTCTGGGATGGCCGCGTCAGCCCGGTCCTGATCATCGACAAGCACCCGTTGGCACTGGCTGCCCTGGCAATCGCCTTCGTCATCGTTCTGTTAGTGCTGCGGCGCTTGTTCAGCGTCGGCCGGTCCCGTCGCAAGACCAGAGAGCCAGCGGGATCAGCCCCCTGAAGACTGTAGACTTTCTTCTGACCCAGCCACTCTGGCGAGGCACGAGACAATGCTGCATTTCCAGCATTTCATGCTAGAGCAATCGCCTGAGGGGATTCGCCCTCCCGAAACCGGCAAGCAGATCAAACCAGCGGCGGGAGAAAACATATGGGGCTCAAAGCGCCGAGCATCATGACCTTCCTGGTGGCGATAATATTAACCGTCACCGTACTGATCATGAAGTTCTTCGACGCCAAGATTCCGTTCTTGGAAGACCGTGAATTCGGCGTACTCCTGGTCGCCCATTTCATTCTGATTTTCGGTTGCTTGATGCGCGGTCTCTAAGCGCCTGAAAAGGCAGGGACCGCACGTGGCGCAAAGCCGATTTGGCACACTCTGTCGACCCCGGCAGGCTGGAATCTAATGTGCCCAACTGTCGCGCGGCACACTGTGGGCTGCACAGCCTCCTGAAACTGGGCGACGCTCCCTGGAGATGAGCCGGGAACCCGTACATGTTGCCAAACATCACTAATCGAATCCGGATGTCATCGCCTGGAATTGCAGCCGCCATCGTATTGACCCTGGCAGCTGCTGGATTTCTGGCGGCAACATTCTTCGGCAGGGTCACCGTTAAGCCGATTGCCCAGGTGGCACCGTTCGCCGAACAGCAACAGCACAGCCAGCACAGCGCCGCCCCTGCAATCACGAACGAGCAGTCGGGCAACTGATCCTCTGCACTGGTTGTGAACAGTGGTCGCTCCAATTCAGCGAGTTGGCGCGCAACTGTTACTTGTTTTTTTTCGAATGGCGGGGTTTTCAGTCCGGCAGCCGTTCCGCCCGGCACAAGCCGCGCACCGAATTCCCGAGATAGACGGCATCCGCACTTTCCAGATCCGAAAGATCGAGACGGGCCTCGATAGCGCGTCCGCCTTCCAAAAGCTCCGCGCGCAGCGTTCCCGGCAGCAGGCCCGCCGACAGCCGCGGTGTCAGCAATTTGCCATCGCGCTCGATGAAGATGTTGGTACGGCTGCCTTCACAAAGCTCTCCGGCTTCGTTGAGGTAAATCACCTCGTCGGCACCGCGTGCCGCGTTGAAGGCGTTCCATTCGCTGTCATAGAGCTCCCGCCGGGTCGTCTTGTGATAGAGGAACGCATTGCTGGCCGCGATACGTGTTGGCGAAACGACATAGCGCATCCGATAATCGGGATCCGCTTCCGCCATTTCCGTCGCCGTCACCTTCACTGCGCCCTCTTCATCAAGTGTCAGGCGAACACGCAGGCGCTGGTCTTCCCGGCCTTTGAGGGCTTCGGCCACCGCATCGCGGACTGCCGCTTCATTATAGACGAAGCCGAAATAGGCGGCTGACCCGGCAAGACGCGACCAATGCCGGTCTTCAAGCACGATGCCGCTGCCTGGCTCATAAAGCATGGTTTCGATCAGCTCGAACGTCTTGGGCGGGTCGGTCAGGAACTTCATCTTCAGCAGGCATTCGTCGTATTCGTGGCCGCCTTGTGAGTCGAAGACAACGCCTGAACCGATGCCCATTTCGCCGCGTCCATCACGCATCACAATGGGCGTGCGGATGGCGACATTGAGCTGCGCCACTCCTCCCGGTGCCAGATAACCGATCGCTCCGCAATAAACTCCGCGCGGCTCCGTTTCCAGTTCCGCGATCAGTTCCATCGCCCGGATCTTGGGTGCACCGGTGATGGAACCCGGCGGATAGATCGCCCGCAACAGCTCTTCCAGTCCGACGTCTTCCTTGAGCTGGGCGCGGATGCCTGACGTCATCTGATGCAGCGTCTTGTAGGTCTCGACCGTGAACAGGTCGGTTACCTCGACACTGCCGATCTCGGAAATCCGGCCGATATCGTTGCGCATCAGATCAACGATCATGAGGTTTTCGGCGCGCTGCTTGGCGTCGGTGGCGAGCTCCTTGCGCTGCAGCTCGTCACCCTCGATAGTGCCCGCCCGCGCCGAGGTGCCCTTCATCGGACGGGTCTCGATGACGCGGCCGTTCTGCGCAATGAACAGCTCCGGAGAAGCCGACAGGATCGTCGCGTCGCCGGTATCGACGATACCCGCAAATGCCACGCGCTGCTTGGCACGCAGGTCCCTGTAAAACGTTAGCGGCGAGCCGTTGAGCTTGAATCGTGACTTGAAGGTCAGATTGAGCTGGTAGATGTCGCCGGACCGGATCATCTCCTGAACCTTGGCGAACCGCGCCTCATACTCCTCGCGGGTCCAGTCCACCGTCACCGAGCTGAACTCGTGACTTTCGCTGCGGGTGGTGACGTCGAGCCAGGCCCCGACCTCGGTTCGGGTCATGCTCCGCGGGGCCTGATAGAGCCCGAACCACAACAATGGTACGTTGCGGCCCTCCGGCAGGAGATGCGCCAGTCTCGGCTCCATGACATAGCCGAGTTCGTATGAAAAGAAGCCCGCCGCGTGGAGCCCTCTGGCAATGCCGTCTTCAATCCGGGCCAGAGCGGGCGCGACTTCTTCCGTTGTCTCGGCCTTGATGATTTCGACCGGATCCGTGAACAGCAGCGACGGCTCGGCAGAGCCCGAGCTGTTATCCAGCAGCACAAACGCTTCCGACAGCCGCACGGAATCTGTTTCTACCGGCTGATCCGGCGCTTGACGGTCTTGAGTGCTCATTCCTGTTTATAACCCGTGAGTGCGAAGAACGATATGCGGCGGCTGGCTACCGGCCCAGCCGGAACATCCTGGCTCCCAAGCGCCACCGAAGATTCAAAGGACCTGATCACGGAGCTTCGTTCACCGACTGTGCTGACAAGTAGCACGGGTCCGTCGCTTCCCGTGAAAGGTTGCATCAGCTCGAAGTGATCACGCGGCCGCTGTCCTCCGCGCCATGCCCGGATCGGGGTAGGGTCATGACGCATGTAGTAAAGCAGCTCCGCCGTAACCGGCCTGTCGTCGGTTATCACTGCGGCAAACGGCTGTCCACGTGTCCTTGCTTCCTCGAGTTTCGCCTCGGTCACCCTGGCGATCTCTTCCCAACCCAGCGTCCGCGCGAACGGATCGAAGCCAGGAAGAGCAACCCGGCCCGCCGCCGCGATACCGAAGGCAAGAACCGCCAGTACCGCCACATGCACCGCAAACGATGCCCTGAGCCACGGCCAGGCTGCTTCGCGCACCATCGTCGCCACAACCAGCACCGTCGCTGCGATATAGGCGGGGGCCGCCCAGTTTGCATGGGCCCGGGACAGAAACGCCTGCAGGGTGATCGCCACGATCAGAGGCAGGGAAAATACCAGCAGCAGCCGGTCGGCCTCAGGCAGCCGCTGCCGTGCTGCCCGCCACGAGATGACCACCAGCGCCCCGAACAGGATGGGACCGAATACGCCGAATTGCGCGCCGAAGAATTCCAGCGCCTTTCCGGGATGGAACATCGCTCCACCCCATTTGGCGTTATCAGCCGTATGTGAAAACGTTGCGAACTGATGTTCGAGGTTCCAGGCTAGGTTGGGCAGGATCATCAGCATTCCGAGACCCAGCCCTGCGTAGAGCCGGAAATCCTTCAGGAGCGATCGACGTTCGGGCATGATGATCAGGTAGACGATGAGGCAGGCAATGAACCACGCCATCGCATACTTGGCGTTGAGCCCCAGACCGAAGGCCAGCCCCAGAAGCAGCGCCGGCCACCAGCCAGGGCCCTGCAGAATGCGCACCAGCGCCACAAGCGCCAGGGTCCAGCACAGCAACAGCGGCACGTCCGTGGAAATGATGCCCGCCGAAACCGACACCCCCGGCAGTGTCGCGAAGGCCAGTCCCGCCAGCACCCCGACCCGCACATCGTAAAGCTGCCGGCCTAGCCAGAATACGCCGAGGGCCGTGGCGGTATGCAGGAATGGCGAAGGCAGGCGAATGCAGAATTCGCTCATGCCGCAAGAATCGGTGGACAGCCGGATCAGCCAGGCGATCAGCGGCGGCTTGGAATAGTAGCCAAACGCCGGCTCCAGGCTCCAGTACCAGTATTGCGCCTCATCGAAAAACAGGTCCGTGCCGTTAAACGCCAGGGCTGTGACGCGCACCGCAAGGAGTCCGCACAGTCCGGCGGCAAGGGCGATGAGCCACACCCGCTCCTGTTCGTTCCGCAACGTTCCAGCCACTTCGCTCATGCGTGTTCCCTGCATCGGCATATACCTTGCCGATCTCAGTCGGCGCGCGGCAGCAAGCCTCAACCCTCGCCGATTTGCAAGGTTGAGCCGCACCGGGCGTCGCTGATATTGTGGGGCTTGCCGAAATCGTTCGCCGTGCAGGTCGACGCACCGGCCGATAGGGAGCCCGCATGCGAATATCCGTTGTCATTCCGGCCTTGAACGAGGCCGGCAACATCGGCCGTCTGGTCAACGAAACGTACGATCACATCCCCGCTGACATGCTGGCAGAGGTCATTGTCGTTGACGATGGCAGCGATGATGCCACACCCGAAGAAATAAAAACGTTGATTGCATCGGGGACGCGGCCCGGTCTTCGCTACCTCCGCCACGACAGGCGCTGCGGGCAATCGACCTCGTTGCGCACCGGCATTCTCGCCGCAAGAAGCCCCATTATCGCGACCATGGATGGCGACGGACAGAACGATCCGCGCGACATCCCGCGTATGGTCGCGCGTCTGGGCACTCCCGGCAGCAACGGCCCCGCGCTCGTCAACGGCTGGCGGACTGTACGCAAGGCCGAAGGCACGAAACGCTGGGCGTCCCTTGCGGCCAACCGCATCCGCGATTGGGTACTGCGCGACGACTGCCCGGATTCCGGCTGCGGCATCAAGGTCTACTGGCGCGAGGCCTTCCTGCGTTTGCCGTTCTTCACGAGCATGCACCGCTATCTTCCGGCGTTGTTCCAGACCTACGGGCATCAGGTTGTCTATGAGCCCGTCAACGACCGGCCGCGCCAGGCGGGCACCTCGAAGTACTCGAATATCGGCCGGGCAATTGTCGGCCTTTATGACCTGGTGGGTGTCAGCTGGCTGCGCCGCCGCACGCGTATACCCGTGATTGTTGAGGCCTTGCCATCAGACGGCCTCATTACCAGCGTCGCTGCACACCAGAACGATACGACAGTAACTGATGCAAGGCCCGCAGCCGCCGGGCTTGATGATCCGGCATAGGGCATGCGCCGGATCGGAAGAATTTGGAAGAGTTTGAGGGCTTCTCGGAATGGACTTTCTAGCTGCCGCCGCGACGAAGCTCGCTGACTGGTGGACTGCCACACCTGCTGTGGAGATGATCTGGCTGGCGCTCGGTTTTGCAGCGCAGCTGATGTTCTCGATGCGCTTCATCGTGCAATGGCTCGCAAGCGAGCGCGCCCGCCGGTCGATTGTGCCGGAAACGTTCTGGTACTTCTCGTTCCTTGGCGGGGCCATGCTCCTGGCCTACGCGATCTATCGCGTCGATCCGGTTTTCATCCTGGGTCAGGCCATGGGTCTGTTCATCTATGCGCGCAACATCCATCTGATCTGGACGAGCAAGAAGGCCACAGAAACACAGACCGAGATCAATCCCGCCAAGACACCGGCGGAATGACGATCAACTCCGGCCCGGTGTTGTCTGCACACGAAGTCGCCCCCCTGAATGTGTGAGGCAAGCGCCGAAGGACAGCTTCAGCGACGCTGCGACGAAATGGTTTTGGTGCGTTGCACATTTTGGGCTTCACAAAGCCTGCGGATGTGCTACACCACACGTCCCGGCGCCGCAGTGACAACGTCTGGCGCCCACCTTGCAGATCTGTTCACCATGTCCCACATGGTAATTGCAAGGTCCCTTCGCATTAATCCGGCACTTCAGTTCGAAGCTCGCCTTGGTCGCGCAAGGTAGGGATTTTTGATTTGGTGACGCGGGGTGGAGCAGCCCGGTAGCTCGTCAGGCTCATAACCTGAAGGTCGTAGGTTCAAATCCTGCCCCCGCAACCAAAATCACCCAAATAGATCAGCAAGTTAAGAAGCCCGGCCAACGCCGGGCTTTCTTGCGTTTGGGCTTCGTGCGCCACTTGTGCGCCACCATGGCGCGAATGACCGGAGTTCAATTGAGTAGTCAGGAGCGGGAAAAGCTGGCCGATGCGTCGTCGCATCGCTCCGCGACCTCGACTGAAGGGAACGCGAAGCGACGATCTTTCCAACGGGTCTATTCGCTGGGCTTATCGTCGGGCAACGGGACAGGCGTGGGCGGCCCGCCATTATCAGCGCCGCTTAATAGCGTGCCTCCTACTATCGTCGACGGCGGCAACGTAAGTGGCAGAAAATTGACCAGGTTCCGTTTTTCATCAGGGTCGAGACCTGCTCTACGGATCGCGGCGAAGATACGAGCTTCCACCCAATCGGCTCCTTCCTTCAGGAGATCGAGTGAGTTCCGCCCTTTGAAGGGGCCGTCCCGCATCAACAGCAGAGGGCGGGCATCATCATCGAGCGAACCTAACAATGTGAGAGGCTGCGCCCGCACTGTGCCATCGGGCTTTATCCAAGCCTCATAGGCCCGCCACTGGTATTCATGGATTATGTTATTGCGCTCCTGCCGGAGGAATTCCCAGAAGATACCGTGCTGTTCCCTTTGGGCCTTGATGGCATCCCACTCGGCGGTGATCTCATCTCTAATGCTCGAGGCCAAACACGATTTTGCATCAGCTCTGAACAGGTCGACTGCGGTCCGGAGAACTGTGCAGGTGCCGATCCAGCTGACCTTCCAATCGAACAAGAATGTCGATGACGCGAGCTTTTCTTCTAGTTGCTGGATGCCGCTGCGGCCATCGGATAGCGCCCGGTACGAAGACAAGAAATACTTCACGGGTAAATAAGTATTCGCGTATTTGTCCGGAACCGTCATCCAGCCGCCCCCCGTTGGTTGAATTTGCTGGATGCTACGAGGCAAGCGGACGGCCGGCAATGCTTACGCAGCGGCCGCCGCGAGATCACTGCGCTTGAGAGGGCGGATTTGCAGGCGAGGTGGGTGGAGATTGTTGGCAACAAAGATAGTCATTCCCGCCAACTTGGCGGAAATGAAAAAAGCAAGAGAGCGGACGGGAAAGGGCACCGCAAGCCGGGCGGCATAGAAAAGACCTCTCGCGACTTGGGAATACCCGCCAGCAATGTACGGCGCTCTGTCCGCATCTCGAAGCTTTCTCCCGCCGTCAAAGAAGCCGCGAAGGCTTCCGGCCTCGACAACAACCAGAGCGCGCTGCTGAAAGCCGCGAAGGAAAAGACGCCAGAGAAACAGGTCGAGGCTTTGCTTGATCGGGCTGGCGCGAAAAAGGCAGGGACGGAAATGAAAAGGCCGGGTCGCTGCCCGGCCTCGCTACCTCACCCTGCGCGTACATCCGGCGTCAGGGGGAAGCGTTGACACTAATATGACGGCGGGCTGTGGATAAAGCAAGTTTGGCTGACCTTGACGGGCAGCGAGTTATACCGCGTCGCCCGCGCCGGCAACCCTATACCACCGCGTCGGTATGATCGAGCTGATTGCCTGACCGCGCTGCCTATCCGATGTGCAGAGCCCGATAATTTGCTAGTAGCCTAGGTTCTTTATTCGATTTGCGCAGACGGCAGGCTGTAACAGGCGCTTCGGGGGTAAGATGAATAAAAATCAACGGATCGTACTAATTGCGGCAGGCGCAATTATCGCAATCTTTCAGCTCTACGGCATCGCCACCTTTGGACTTGACGAGAGCCGGGGATGGGCCGTCTCGTTCCTAATCGCAGCGGGCTTGATCTTCCTAGGTCTTGGGACTTGGGACGTCGCCCGACTTTTCAAAGGGCGCACTGACGTCGATGAGAAGCCACTAGAGAGCGCCAATTTGCGTCAGCCGAGCAAGCGGGCCGCGCCCAACGCTGCACCGCCCAAAAACAGCGGAAAATATGCTTACGGAATACATATTTCCGAGTTCGATATCGCCATCGAAACGCACAAATCATTCGCGCAGAAGACGAGCATCTTTCACCACCTTCAGGGGAATGGACGCTCGCTGGATTGGAACTGCTGCGCATCTGTCTACGCGTCAATGCGTTACGCTGCCCGAAAGAAGGCAATGCGAATTCACAACGTGGTATGGAACACGATTGTTCACGCAGCCGTCGTCCGAATGTGTGCCGATGAAATTGACGGCGTGGGGATCGGAAGTCCCGGCTACGATGAATTAGAGGCGGAGGCATACGGTGATCTGAAATTGATCGATCAAGCAGTTGAGGCAGCAATCGCCGGCAAGGGGGCATACGAATTCGAGCCGATTGTGACGACCTTAGCAATGATGTTCGGAACGGGCGCAAGCGAGATCAAACCGCTGAGTGCGATCATAGGGATGAATGCCACCGCAGCTCATGAGAAGATTTTACCAGAATTACTAGCAGACCTCAGCTGACATCGACTGTTTCGTGGAAACCCCAACCTCCAATCCCACGCTTGCGGCAAGTGCACGAGCGCGGCGGGACTTCCGCCGCGCAAGCTCGTCCTGAAGCAACTTCATGCGGTCGACATCCCGATAGTTTCGCGCACCGATGAACTCGGCAGCAAGCTCGTCAATCTTGAGATTGGCGAAGGGCCGGCGCTGATCCTGCATCATGACCTCCAAATGCGACCACAGCCGAGATACGCGCTGACGCCAGTGCGATGCAAGTATCAGCGGCAATCCTGGCGCGCGTTCCTGATCCGCTTAGCTTCCCCATCGGGATCGGAGATCATCAATAGATCGCGGCCAAGGCCGTAGCCCTTGCGCCAACGATCCCATGCCGCATCCGATATTCCGGACGCGCGGGCGCTCTGCTGCGCGCGGTCTATGATCGATTGACGGTCGGCTTCAGGGAGAAAAAACGGCTTCGCCTCGATACGCAAGACTTCCTCCATCCACAAAAATTCGGATGGCTCAATCTACCAGTTCGAGAAGCGTTGAGGAATTTGGAATGTACGCGGATTTCGGTTGGAAAAGCGCAGCGGAGGCGTTTGGAAAGCCGAAATTCCAAATGGAGGGCGGGTCGGCTCTGAGGCCGTCCCGCCATTCCTACGATCACTCGATGCCGACGTCGGCATGGATGCCGCGAAGCGATGATCCATCGATGCGAGGCCGGATCATGGGGCTGACACTCATGATCCGCGTCAGTTCCGCCATGAGGCGCTGTGCGTCAGACTTCAGCAGCTGGAAGCCCTGCTCCATGCTGGCGCGGGCCTGCTGCATGGTTTGATCCATCCCAGCGCCTGCGCCTTCCGGATCGGCCATCATGGCCGCTGCGTCGATCTGGTTTTGCAGCATGGCCCGCTCGAACAGCAGATTATCCCGCTCCATGTTTGGCGCATCGCGCATGGCCGGGTGCGTGTTCGCTTCGATCTGCGTCAGACGGGCGTCGATCTCCCCCTGCCGAGACAGCCATTCGGAAAGATCGTGTGCCCGGCCTTCGGCTTCGGTCGGAGCCTCACCAATGCGACCACGACTGCCACCAACCTGCGAAGGGTTGAAGCCGAGGTTCCTCTCCGCCCAGGCGTCCATCCCGGACGTAAGGCCCCATAGATTGCCTTTCGGGTCCATCCAGCCGAGCAGGTCTTTCACCAGCCAGCCGGTTCCAATTATTCCCGCGCCCCGGAACAGCGTGGACAGCCATCCGCCGCCTCGGGCTACAGCGCCCGCACCGGCCGCCGCTCCCGCAGCGGTACCGCCTACGCCAGCCCCAGCAGCGGCTGTGCCAAGCCCTGCAGCTGCCCGCAGGACATTCACCGCGCCTGCGGAGTATCCCCATATGATCTTCAGAAGGCTCCCCATCGTGCCAAAGAAGCCGACGACGCCACCGAGCAACATTCCCAGGGGCGCAAGCGCGCCTGCCAGCATCAGCGTATAGGTGCCCCATTCCAGCAGCTTCGGGCTGGCCTCGGCCATCGCTTTCAAGCCGCTCGTCAGAGACTGGATGACGTTGGTCGCGGACTTCAGCACGCCGGCTTCTGCAATCGTGATGAAGAGATTTTGCAAAGACGAAACCAGCGCCGCGACGTCTCCGACGACGCCCTGCATTCTGATCCGGGCCATTTCGTCGGTCGCGCCGGGTGCACCGGCGCGGACCTTCTCAAGCTCGCCAAGAAGGTCGCCAGACAGGAGCGTGATGAGACGCGCGCCCTGCCTTGCATCGAAGATGCGGGCAATGTCGCCAAGGTCCGCGCCCTTCTCGCGCAGCGCCTGGATGAAGCCAAACAGGTCGATCTCAGAGCCAGCAGCGGTCAGCGTGTCCGTAATCGCCTCGGCAAGCTTCGACTTATCCATGATCGAGCCGTCGCCGCCGATGACGTCGGTCAGGTGCGCGGTCAGCGCCGAAAGCGACTTCTGCAGCCTCGGGTCTTTCAGCGCCGCCTCGATTTGCGGAATGAAGCTGCTGGCGTCGACGCCATCGGCCATCAGGGAGCTTACGACGTCCTGCGCGCTGATCTGCCGGCCGCCCTTTACGAAGTCCCCCACTTCGACATTGAGGCGCGAGAGCGCGGCCAACATCGGCTTTGTCGGTCGGACCATGCGGACGAGCGCAGAGCGCATTGCGACGCCTGCCTCACTTGCCCTGATGCCGTTCTTCGCCATGACCATCGACGCGGCAGCGACTTGCTCAATCGACATCCCGGCAGCGGCCGCCATGGGGCCGACATACTTGAACGTCTCGCCCATCATCCGAACGTCGGTATTCGAGTTCGAAGCGGCATAGGACAGAGCGTCATTGACGCGGCGAAGGCTTTCCGCTGCCTGCTCCTGCGTCTTCATTGGCAGGCGCATCGCGGTCAGGACGTTGGTCGCAATGTCCGCGCTTTCCTGCAGATCGATATCGCCGGCGAGCGCGAGGTTCAGCGTGTCGCGGAGAGTGCCGACGATTTCCTCGTACTTAAAACCTGCCCGGCCAAGCTCATACGCTGCCGACATGATCTGCGAGGCGTCGAACGTGAAGAACTCGTTCAGGCCCATCGCCAGCGCCTGAACTTCCTTGCGCTGATCCATCGTCATGCCAGTGACGGCCTGAAGCGCATTCGCGGTCTTTTCGAAGTCGTAGACCGTCCGTGCGCCGAACCACGTCGCCAGGCCGGAGGGCATGGTCAGCCCGGCATTCATGCGCTGGACATTGCGCTGCAAGCCCCGCGTTGCCCGCGTCACATCCCGGTTCATGTTGCTGATCGCGCCTGCAATCGCCAGCCGGCGCGTGTTTGTCTGATCGACAGCGGTGCCGATGCCCCGAATGGAATTCGCTGCTGCGCGGGCCGGGCCTGTCACTGCGTCAATAAGGCGGACTGTAAGCGTGGAAGTCAGGTTCGCCATTCCGTTAAATCCTGCACTTGAAAATCAATGAAATTCTTCGAGGCAAGATACAGCGAATGCTTCAATTATGCTATTAAGGGGCTTGACAATAAAAATACAAACAATGCAACCGCGAAATGCCCGAATAACGATTTAGGAAATGCAACTATAGTTGGGAAGGGAAACGCCATGAGTACTGCGAACAGAGTGAGAAAGCAGCCTGCATTGCCATCAAAGCGATGGCACACAGCGGACGTGATCCGATTGGCGTATCTGGCAGGTGAGGGAAAAAGCGCTGGTGAGATCGCGCGGATCATCGGCGCGACGACGCCGGAGCGGGTCCGCGCAGCGGCGAGATTTCACGGTATTCAGCTTCTTCGCGGCGTCGGAAACGAGGACATTCTGCAGGTCCGCTGGAAGCGAGAGGATCGCCAGAAGCTCGACGCGACCGCTGACAAGATGGATCGCAATCCGGGTGAGCTTGCCGCGCTGGTGTTGAGAAAGGCACTTGGCGACAGGTCTGCAGAGAAAATGGTCGACCGTTTCGACGTTGTAGGTCTCTGACTATCGCCACCGCGCGGGCCGCCAGCCTGCGGCCTGCGCTTCCGCTTCGTCGCAAAACCACCTTTCGCCCTCGCCTTCGTCAATACGCGTCCGCTCATAATGCGGCGACCAGGGCGTATGATAGATGCGCTCATCTTTGCTGATATTGCCCTTGATCGGACAGCCTTCACGTGGAGACGCGGCAGCAGCACGGTTCCAGCGATCAGCTCGATACTCCCATGGAGCCTGTGCCTCGCCCTGCCAGATGCCGATGCCGGCGGCCTTTGCCGCCGCTTCGCGTTGAGCATACTGGTCGGAGTAGCGGGTGAAGGCCCATGCGAAACCTTCGTCCACAAGAGTAGCATTCACATCGAAGCCGTCAGCCGCGCAGATCGCAATGATGCGGCCATACGCGTCGCGGTCGAGCGCCGTACATTCAACCTTCCGCCCCTCGACAAGCTCGGCAAGGCGGCTCGTCGCCTCGGTGCCGCACTGCCACGAGCGACCGTTGGCACGCTTGCAGGTCTGTCCAGCTTCCGGCGCGTCTATGCCGTGCAGGCGAATGCGGACGGGACCCATAGCGAGCGTGTCGCCATCCGTGACGGATACAGTCCCTATGAGTTGCGCCTGATCGGCTACGGCCGCACCAGCGACGATGCCAGAGGAAACAAGGATGGAAAGGGTAGAGAGCCGACAAGCCATCGCGGGACCATAGATCAGCAGGCCGAATGTCACAAATCGGCGTTTCGGTGTCACAAAGTCAGGATTTCGTGTCACAAGCAGCGGTTTTCCTGTCACAAACAGGGAAAATCCTGTCACGCGGCATGTCACGGCTGGGCGGCCTTGTGGCCGCCGCCGTCAGCCGTCAGCCTCTGTTGCCAGCGGATCGATGCCGCGCTTCAGCTTCGGCAGCGCTTCTGCGAACCGGGCATCAAAGCGATCCAGCGCAGCGGTCAGCGCAGCGGTCAGCGCAGCGGTCAGCGCAGCATTGATCTGATTTGCAATAATCGGATCGCGGCTGGCGGCCTTGCCGACGCTTGCGAGTTCGTCGCGATAAAGGTCTGCAGAGAAGCGATGGAAAGCCTCGGCATCCTGGGCGTCGATAAGCTGCGCTTCACGCTGACTGAGGCGAAGGCGGATTTCCTGCGCCTTTGCGCCTGCGAGGCCTACAGCGGCATTTCCGGCGGAGCGCTCCGTACTCTCACGAAGGAATTTCAGATAGCCCCTGACCACAGCTGCGAGCGGATAGCGGCCACGACTGGCAACCGGAAAATGACCGTCCGCCGCAAGCTGCCGGAGACGGCGCGGCGTGAGCATCAGCAGCTTTGCAGCTTGGGACGCGGACACGGTGCCCGGCTCACTAGGGCTACGGTCATTGTTCACCATTTGAAGCCTCCAAAGGGGAAACGGAAGTCGAAAAATTGAACGCTGAAAAATGCGCGAATGAGGGGGGCGGCGGTCGCCGCACTGCGCGGCCTTGCCGAAAGGGACCCGTTGCGCCTCCGGCCTTTCGCCTCATCATGCCTTCCTCGCCATTCCTGGGGTGGCTGGACGCGCGTTCGTGGATTTCTGGTAGCTGACACTGGAAAGTGGCGAGACGCGCTCAGCGGGCGTCCCTGAGGCTTTGCTGGCAAGAGCAGGTGCGAGCGCTGATAGGCGCTTGATCGTGAGCGCTTGAGCAATCGAGGCTTGGAGCGAACCGAGACGTGAGGCGATGCGAAGGCAAGAGCAGCCTGCGCGTCCAGCACCAAGAGCATTGGAGCGCCTGACAACGGGAGGACAGGCTCCATCATAGCCGCCCCCCATCCCTTTGCATTTTTTCGCGGCTGAACATTTCTGGCCCCGGCCCTCCTGAAAATGAGGCGAGGGGCGGTCCATCATCACCCCCCGCCTCGGATGGAGGCCGGAAGGAGAGCGGCCATCCATCGCTTGAGAGCGGAGCCGGCTCCCGAAAGAGCCGGCCCCATGCGGCGGTGTCCTTGGGACGGAGACCCACACCCCCGCGTTTGCTCGGCCCGGAGCACCGCTGCAACGGCCGAGCAATTCGATCAGACTTCCGCAACCTCGAGCAGCGCCCTTGGGTCAAGATCACGCCGACGCTGGACGATCCGGCCTTCATGCTCCATTGCGACGGTGAGCGCTTCCTCGGCCCTCTCGATTTCGAGCCTGCGGGTGCTGATCCGGGCGAATTCACGGTCGCGCTCGTCGTCGGAGAGTGCGCCTGCCTGCGGCAGTGCGGCGATCATGGCCTTTACGCGCTCCACAATGGCATCGCGTTGCAGCCAGACCATAAGCGGAGCGCCGCCGGTGCCTTCCAGTGCCATGAAGGGCCGGTCCTCGCCCGGCAGAGCGACGGCGGTTTGACCGATGCGGATGGCGCGGCGCAGGCCTAGCGGCTCGCCACTGCGATTGTTCGCATGGATGCGTAACTCGCCCTCCTTGGCGATAGCGTCGATTTCCGCGATTGCCTGCTGGCGCAGGATCGCGGCGGGAAGCGGGGCATTCTCGGCGGCCTGCCAAGCCTCATCCAGCGCCTTAAGGTCAGCGTGAAGCCTTTGGATTTCAGCGCTGGCGTCTTTCGCCTTGGGTGGGGTCGGCGCGAAGTGACGAAGCGACATGCCACCATAAGCGGCGGCTCGGCTCAGCCACTGCTGGACGCCTTCCAGATACGCGAAGGAAGACTGCTTTTGTGCAGCCCGCTCGCGAGCGTCGAGCGCAAGATCGAGCCGACGTTTTGCGGCTTCGACAGGCGCGAGCAAACGCTCCTCGGTTTCGGTGCGGTCGCGCTCTTGCGCCTTGGTCGGTCGGGCCAGCGCAGCGGCCGGGTGCACGTCGAGACTGACGCCTGCAGGCATGGAAAGGCGCTGACGTGCCGAGCCTTCAGCCAGGCCAAACTCCTGCCGGGCAGCCTGCTCGCGATCCGATGCGGCACGATAGGTGTCGATTGCGCTTTGGCGCTCGGAGATCAGGCGCTCGAGCTTATCGCGGCTCGCGTCTGGCAAGAGGGAAAGCATTGCATCGGAAAACATCTGAACGGCTCCTATTCGCCCACGAGAATACCGGGCAAAAGGGGCGCTTCCGACTGGACAAATCTGGACATTTCAGGGGGCTGCGAAAGGAATAGACGCTTGCGATTGATCCACGCTTTCCCACCTGGAGTGTAGATCGCGATTTCGCGTTCCCTGATCCAGCGGCGAACCGTTTTAGTGTCCGTCCGAGCAAGATGGGCGGCCTGCTCGACTGTAATCCATTCGGGACTGTTCAAATCGACCGAGAGCGGATCAGGGGGCCATGCGGGGTCGTGCTGGGCGGTCATGGTCATCGTCCTCAACATGGCGGCGGCGGGCTTTGTGGCCCGCCGCGCCTTCGTTCACTTTGCGGCGGTCGCTCCGCCAGTCTCGCGATTGATGCCGGCGATGGTTTCTTTCCACATCGACTTAACGGGATCGGCCGCCGTGCGAGGAGGGGCAGGCTCGTTCGCGACGCTGACGAATTCGCCATCGACGGTTTGGACGCCTTGCCCTGCCGCGCGCGCTCGCAACGCCGCTTCCAATTCCGGCGTCAAGGGCTTCGGCTCGGTAGGCGCAGTCGCGCCCCAGCCAGCAAGCGGCGAAGACTTCGGCGCGGTCTTCAGCGCTTCGATGGCGGCTGTGGCGGGCATGTCCGACTGGAAGGCCAGCGCCTGGGCGACCGTTTCGCGGCCCGAAGCTTCCTGCGAGGTCAGGATCGAGGCGATCCTTGCACGCTCGGCCAGGGCAGCCTCAGTGCGGGCTGTGGCGATCTCCTGCGCGTCGGCTTGCTTCGTGTGTTCGGCAGTCGCCTTGTTGAGGACAGCGATGCGGTCGGCGCCGGTGGCGGTATGGTGGAGCCGGGCAAGGTTCTCGGAAAGGGCGATCAGAAATTGCTCGCTTTCGGCAAGCGGGTGGTCGCGGGCCATAGCTAACGCTTCGGCGGTGATGGTCGGTTTGCTCATGTTTTTTTCCTTTCAGGAATACGCCGGCCGCCTATGCGGCCCGGCGCGATTGAAATCAGTTTGCGGCTCTGCTGCCTCTCGATCCGCCCAGCGCATTGAGCGCCTTCACGGCTTTGTCGACCGGGAGGTCGAGGTCGTAAGCGAGCGATTTCGCCTCGTCCCAATGCTGCCCTGCTGCCGGATGCAGCAGAACCGTGCGGAGCCTTTCCGCGACGATAGGCGAGGCGGTCGCGATGGTGCTCTCCAGGGCGGCCCGGCGCACTGCGATTGGCACATGGCCAGCAAGGTGCTCGGACATTTGATCA
>Ga0180216_1002267_pt1 | contig 16270 bp, 16 predicted proteins | sample eDN3rd37CBELigMG_FD_128879 | JGI IMG/M metagenome (GOLD analysis project Ga0180216, IMG submission 128879) | Enriched Miracle-Growth compost microbial communities from Emeryville, California, USA - eDNA 3rd pass 37_C BE-Lig MG (version 2)... ... | reverse complement strand
CAACGAGCATCCCGTAGAGCGCATGATGCGCGACGCCAAGGCCATACAGATCTTCGAAGGGGCGAACGAACTCCAAAGAGCCCTGACCTTCAAGCTTCTTAAAAAAGAATTAATGTGAATATGGCCGGAACCACCATATTTCAGCCCCCTTCACATTCACTCATCGCAATATTTGCCTGGTAAGACGAATGAGCAGCTATTTCGACGATGTCCGTATTACAGGCGTAGGTACTACAAACTTCGGTGCCGACTATCCTGTTCGCAATATCCAGCGTTGCGCCTACGATCTCGGGGTTCAAGCCATGAGCGCTGCACTCGATGAATGTGGCTTGGAAAAGTCTCAAATCGATAGCCTTATCTGCGTACGGCTTCCCTCTTACAACCAGCTTGCCGTCTATGCCGGACTGCCTTCCCTGAAGTCTGCTTATAGCCTGGAAGGAACCGGCAGAATGTCTGGGTACGCACTGCATCAAGCAGCCTGCATGATCGCATCCGGGCAGTCCAAAGCTGTGGCCATCGTCTACGGCAACAACGGCCGTTCGGTGGGGGACCGCTACGGTGGAAAATTCGATAATACCTCCATCACGGCATTCGATGCCATGTATGGCATGACTTCACCCGGCGCCTATGTCGCCATGATGTATGGGCGTCACATGTACGAGTACGGCACACCGACAGAGGCTCTTGCCACCCTGGCTATCAATAATCGACGCAACGCTATACTGAATCCGGTGGCTGTTTTCAAAAAACCGCTAACGGCAGAGGAATACGCGGCGGCGCCTTACATCGCCGAGCCCCTGCGCAAGTATGATTATTGCCTGATAAATGATGGCGGGGTCTGCATCATTCTCACTCATCGCTCCCTTGCCACAGGCCTGAAAAAAAAATCCGTCAGGCTATTGGCCAGCGCTAACGCCGCCGATCTGCGCCCTCAATATACCGCCACCGACTACTACTACAATACATCGCGCAACGTCGCCCAATCCCTCTACGAACAGGCGGGTCTCACGCCCTCCGACATGGATTGCGTACAGATCTACGACAACTTCACTCCGACCATACTTTTCTCACTGGAGGGCTTTGGCTTTTGCGAGCGAGGCCAGGCGGGGCAATGGGTGCTCGGCGGTCGGATCGAACTCGGGGGAGAGCTGCCCATCAACACCTCCGGTGGGCACACTGCTGAAGGCTATATGCAAGGATTCGCCCTGCAGGCAGAGGCCATACGCCAAGCCAGGGGCGAGTGTGGAGACCGCCAGGTCCATAGCTATCGCTATACGCAATACATATGCGTTTCTCCTCTGGTCAACAGTCAGATTTTTACGGCAGCAGACTAATGCTACCTACACTTTTTCCCCAAATTACCCCGGCAAACGAGCCCTTTTGGCGGCTGGCCTCCCACGGCCAGTTAGCTCTCCCCTGCTGCCATCAGTGCGGTCATCTCTGGTCTCCACCCACTCCCCGATGCCCTGAATGCCTGAGCGCCGATTTTTCTTTCCGCTCTCTCAGCGGATACGCCACCCTCTGGTCATGGATCACCATGCATCGGACCTATTTTCCAGAGTTTCCGGCCCCCTATATCGTGGCATTCGTCAGGCTCAAGGAGGGGCCCATGCTCATGAGTACAGTCCTGACCGACAGTTCCGAAGCACTCCGCTACGATATGCCCTTGCAAGTCTGCTTCCGCCATCTGTCGCCGGGTATAGCCATACACCAATTCAAACCGGTGTAAGACATGACATTACGCCCAGACCAGCAGTCGCACAGCGTCGCCCAGGCATTTCTGCGCAGCGTCCGTCTGTTCGGTCCGCACGAAGCTATCCAGCCCTTAGATGCGCCTGCGATCAGCTATCAGCAATTGGCGCGCGAAGTCGAAAAGGCGATTGCCGGCCTGAAAGCTATGGGCGTTGGCCAGGGGGATACGCTGGCCATTTGTCTTCCCAACGGTACACCCTGGATGGTTCTGACCTTCGCCGCCGCCTTTCTGGGTGCCCGCCTTGCCCCGATTAATATCCGGTACCGGGCGGACGAGCTGCGCTATGTCCTGCACGCTTCCGCTGCAACTCTGCTCTTCACCCAACGCAGCTTCCTGTCTAATCATTTCATCGATCGTTTGCAGGAAATCGCCGGAGGCTCGTTGGGCAGTGGAATACATGCAGATATCGATGCTCTGCCTTCACTGCGCCGTATTGTCCTCGTAGACGATGCTCCAGTACCCGGCACCATAACTTATCGAGCATTGACCGATCACGATACGGCTAATGTACATCTGGCCCAGATGGCAGAACAGATCAACGGAAAAGAGCCATTCTGGCTGTTCTGGACGTCCGGCACGACTAGCCGGCCTAAAGGCGCACTACTACCGCAATCAGCCATAAGCATCGTCTGGAAGTGGACACGGTTGGCAGGCTATGCCAGTACGGATCGCGTGCTTACGACACGGCCGCTGTTCTATATTGCCGGGCATTATTGGTGCTTCCTGGGTCCTTTGCTCCATGGCGCCTGTGTCGTCGTCGGGCAACAGTTTTCACCAAACGAGATACAAGCCCTGTGCCGCCAGAATCGAGTCAGCATACTCTCAGGAAACCCTCTCTTACTCAAAAGCCTGGTGGAAAGTCCGGATTTCGATGCGAGCGCATTCGATACTGTCAGATTGGGCTACTTCAGTGGCTCAACGTTGCCGTTGTATGACATGCAACGTATCCACCACGCCATAGGGTACCTGCAACTCATTCACACTTATGGCATGACCGAATTGGGCGGCTTCACGCTCAGCACCCTGCCCGAAGATACTCTCGATACCGCTTGCGCCTCTTGCGGACTGCCATTCGGCGACCTTGAACTCAAGATCGCCGATCCCGAAACAGGCCAGCCCGTCGAGGACGGTCGACCCGGCATGCTGATGACCAAGGGGCAGCCACTACTCTCTTATATAAACCTGTCGGATGCCGAGCAGCGACAATTCTACGATGATGAGGGCTGGTACAAAACCGGCGACCTCATGCGCAAAACTGCCTGCGGAAGATACCAGTTTATAGGCAGAGCAAAAGATCTCATCAAGGTCAATGGCGAAAATGTCTCCGCGGGAGAGATTGAAGCCGTTCTGATGTCCCATCCCCACGTATCCCTGGCCAGTGTCATAGGCATGCCGGATGAACGACGTGGCGAAGTGCCCATCGCATATCTCAGCCCGGCTGTGCCCGTTATCGATAAATTGGAGATCGAGCGCTGGTGCCGAAACCACATGGCCCCCTATAAGGTACCCGCACGATTCATCTGGCTCATGGATACAGACTGGCCCATGACCGCTACAGGAAAAATCCAGAAAGACGAGCTCCGAAGGAGGTTGCCAGATCCTGGGGCAACGAGAGAATAGGTGCATAAACTCATGAAATCGCTATTGTTCAGCCCCCTAAAAATTCGAGAACTAGAGATACGCAACCGCATCGTGCTTTCTCCGATGCTGCAATACTCTTGTCAAGCCGGCCATGTCAACGATTGGCACCTGACCCATCTGACCAAATTCGCGGCAGGCGGTGTGGGTCTCGTGTTTATGGAATCAACGAAAGTGGATCCCAGGGGCTGTTCTACCAGCAATGATCCAGGCCTGTGGAGAGACGACTATATACAACCTCTAGCAAGAATAGTCTCCAACATCAAGCATCACGGCGCGGCGGCGGGCATACAGCTCAGCCACTCCGGCAGGAAGGCGCGACGCGCCTTGCCTTGGGAAGGCCGCACGCCCTTGCAGGCTGCTCCTATCGTGGGCGGCGATGGGGACTGGGAACTCATCGGACCCAGTGCCATCCCGCACTCTCCCCATTCCGCTACCCCAAAGGCTATGTCTCTGGACGATATTCGCTATGTGATCGCCGCTTGGGGTGATGCCGCAGAACGGGCACATCAAGCAGGATTCGATTTGGTGGAAATCCATGGCGGGCATGGTTACCTCATCCATCAATTCCTGTCTCCACTGGCTAATCAAAGGACCGATGAGTATGGAGGCTCACTTGTGAATCGCATGCGATTCGCAATCGAAGTGGCACGAGAGGTCCGCCGCCGCTGGCCGGAGAGCAAACCGCTTTTCTACAGAATCTCAGCAGTGGATGGTGCGGGCTGGGCTATCGAGGATAGTATAGAGCTGGCCCGCGCACTGAAGCTGGAAGGGGTCGATGTCGTGGACTGCAGCTCCGGTGGCATGTCGGAAATCGCCGACTCCGAAATCCTGTCGCCGTTAGGCTACCAGGTCCCTTACGCTGAAGCCGTGAAAACACACGCCGACATTCAAACTATGGCAGTGGGTATGATCGTCCATGCCGAGCAGGCAGAAGAGATTCTGCAAGGTGGCAAGGCTGACTTGGTCGCCTTGGGGCGGGAGTTGCTGCACAATCCCCATTGGGCACTTTCGGCCGCGCAGCGGCTGGGTGAAGAGAATCCGTTTTCTCATGTCGCCCGGCAATATGCCTTCTGGCTGGAGAAACGATGGAAACGAGGGCTAACCCGCACCTCAGCCTGAAGCGCGAAATACGCTCTTGGCCTGCTCCTTAGTACACCAAAGGCTGCGAAATAGGCCAGCAGCACTAGAGCATGGCATTGTCCCGTCCCACAACCGGAGCTTGCACATTATCAGCTGCGACGCGCAAGGCTGGAATGACTGGCACAGGTAAAGCTGGCAGCACATGCCCTGGCAATGAAACCTGTCGCGAAAAAACATCCCTTACCGCGAAATGTGCGGTTTGTACGGCCTCCTGCAAGGTGCGAACAACCGAGCAGCATGTGTCACGCATGCCAAGTGCCCGTTCCCAATAACTTGCTGGCCGGCCGACGATCGCCATTCTGACTGCCTTGGCTGTCGCATCGGGATCCGCCATGTCGTCACACAAGTGCTTCGGTATCTCCGCGATCTCGCAGAATGCCTGCCAAAACTTGTCCTCCAGCGCCGCGACGGCGACGTAACGCCCATCTTTGGTCGGGTAGACTTGATAGCGAGGCGACCCTCCCGTCAACAACTCTTTGCCCGGCTGGGGCCAGCGGCCGGTACCATGGCCCATAGCCAACCCCCAAAACATGAAGGTAAACAGGTTTTCCGCCATCGCGATATCAATGAAACATCCCTCGCCGGTACGATCGCGCCGCCTCAGGGCAAGCAGGATATTGACTACGGTCGGATACGTGCCTGCCCCAATATCTGCAATGAGTGCCTGGGGCAGAGGAGGCGCTCCATCCGCGCCGGTGCACAGGCTCAGCAAACCAGTCTCTGCCTGGTAGTTGAGGTCGTGACCCGGTACCTGAGCTAGAGGCCCCGTCTGACCGTAACCCGTGATCGAGCAGTAGATGATCTTTGGATTAATCGATCTGAATGCCTCGTAGTCCAGCCCCAACCGGCCCATGACACCGGGTCGGAACTGCTCAACCACGATGTCTACGGAAGACGACAGTTTCAGTAGTGACTCCACGGCTCGAGGATTCCGCAAGTCCAGCGCCACGGCTTTCTTTCCCCGGTTCAACATGGCGAACCCGCCACCCATGCCATCGAGGCTGGGCGGGTAAGCGCGCATATCCTCGCCCACCTCGGGGCGCTCGACTTTGATAACCTCGGCCCCGGCCTCGGCTAAAATAAGGCTTGCCAGCGGCCCCGGCAACAAGGTACTGAAATCGAGAACGCGTATTCCTTCGAGTGGTGCCACGTTCATACTATTTGGGTCTCCATTATTCATCATTGCTGATAGCCGGACTTCGCACGCCTGTTCAGCCACCAGCCGATCTGGGGAGGCATATTCCTGAACTCCGGGTCGGCTCCCAACGCCATGGCGGCATGGTGCGCCCAGAATGGGTTGTACAGCATTTCCCTCCCGATCGCGACCAAATCGGCCTGGTCATTCCTGATGATGGCTTCAGCCTGCTCCGGCAGAACAATGAGGCCAACAGCGATCGTGGGGACACTAGTTTCGCGGCGTATTGCTTCCGCGTATGGCACCTGGAATCCCAGCTTCAACCGGCTGGCACCGGCCGTAGGGGACCGGACATTGATCCCTCCGGAAGAACAGTCTATGGCGTCCACGCCCCGCGCCGCCAATGCTCGCGCCAGAACGATCGAGTCCTCGAGTCTCCAGCCGCTCTCGTCCTGCGCCGAGATACGGAAGAATAGAGGCTTCCCGTCAGGCCATGACTGGCGTACGCGTTCGGTGACTTCCAGCGCGAAGCGCATGCGGTTTTCCAGGCTTCCTCCATATCGATCCGTCCTTATATTTGCAGATGGCGACAAAAACTGATGAATGAGGTAGCCATGAGCGCCGTGCAGCTCCAGGACATCGATTCCCGCCTCGTGCGCCCGGCGGGCCGCTTGGCCGAATGACTCTATGACTTCTTCGATATCCTGCAATGTCATCTCTCTAGGCAGAGGCCAGCCCTCCAGGTAGGGAACGACGCTGGGCCCAATGACTTCCCAGTGGCCGCCCTCCACCTCGACGGAGCGGTCCAGTGGACCAAACCCCTCAGCGGGCTTAAGCGTACCCGCCTTGCGGCCGGCATGATTCAACTGTATGCCGGCCTTTGCTGTCTGAGCATGGATGAAATCGACGATCCGCTTAACCCCGGCAATATGTTCATCCTTCCATAACCCCTGGTCTCCGACAGTGCCCAGGCCTCGACGCTCAACCTTGGTCGCCTCCATGCAAACCAGGCCTGCTCCACCCATCGCAAATTTTGCAAAATGGGCAAAGTGCCAATCGGTCACCTCTCCGTCTTTCGCTGAATACTGTGCCATTGGAGACACCATGATCCTGTTCTTGAACGTTACATCACGAAGAGTGAAGGGCGAAAACAATGCTGAATTCATTACTGACATGGCGGTCTCTTTCAGTGGGACAAGGCTTGGTAACGGACTGTTGTCACTCCGGCTTGAGTCCCGTCTTCTTGATGAAATCAACCCAACGGTCGAATTCCCGCCGATGCATCTCCCTGAAGCTCTTCACATCGCCACCCATTAATTGAGCGCCAATGTCAAATAGCTGCTGCTCGAACTCCGGCGTATTCAGGATCAGGTTGATTTCTCTGTTCATTTTCTGGATGATGGCATCCGGCGTCCCGACTGGGGCCCAGATACCATACCAGGCGACTACATCGAAACCGGGCAAAGCCTCAGATACGCTCGGCACATCAGCCAGTACTTTCACGCGCTCCTTACTGCTTACGGCTAGCGGGCGTAAGGTTCCGTTCTTGATATGCGGCAGGGACGTCACAATGCCGTCGAAAGCCATGACTACATGACCGCCCAGCAGATCGACCATGGCGGGCGCGCTCCCCTTGTACATTATCTCGTTGATGTTCACGCCAGCCATCATCTTCATGACCGCTAGCGACAACTGCGGCGACGCGCCGATGCCGCTGCTGCCGTGAGTCAGCACTCCAGGTCTGGCCCGCGCGTCATCCAATAGATCCTTGAGCGTTTTGTACGGCTGTTCCGAACGCACGACCAGTACATTGGGTACGGCGGCAATCGACACCACACCCTCGAAATCCTTCAAGGGATGATAGGCCATGTTGGGATTCAAGGCATAGTTCACGCCATGAGAACCTATGGTCCCCAAGACATATGTATAGCCATCCGGCGCAGCTTTCGCCACCGCCGCCGAACCGACGATTCCACCGGCGCCCGACCGGTTCTCCACAACAACGGGCTGGCCTAACTTCTCGGAGAGCTTGTCCGCGATAAACCGGCCCAACACGTCCGTCGTGCCGCCGGCAGGATAAGGCACGACCAATCGTACGGCCTTATTTGGCCACTGTTGGGCCATGGCAGTGGTGCAGCTAATAGTCAGAAAAAGTGCGGTGCAGAATCCAGCAAATGTACGGACCATGATCTTCATGAGTATCTCCTTTTCTTCGTTATCCCGTCCAGGATTCCAGGTATAAAGAGCGCAACAGTGTCGCACCGTGGCATCGGCATGCCTGGAAACACTGAGATAGTTCGGGGTCAAGTCGCCTTATTCGAGGGCCTGAAACCACCAGCTTGCGGGAAAGGGATTACTGCTACTTGGCAGTGATGTTGGCGGACTTGATGAGCTTAGCCCAACGATCGATCTCAAATTTCTGGAATTTGGCCAATTCTTCGGGTTCGCTGACCACGATTTCCACACCGGCGCTAGCCATTACTTTTTTCAGTTCCGAATCGTCAGCTGCCTTGAGCATGGTGTCCCGGATTTTCTTCACCACGTCTCTGGGGGTTTTGGCAGGGGCAAATATCCCATACCAGGTGACAAAATTGAAATCCTTCAACCCCGCTTCTTGCGCCGTGGGAATATCTGGCGCTGAGGCACTACGTGTAGTTCCCGTGGTCGCCAGGCCTCTGAGCTTTCCCGACTGCACAAAGGGTAGCGCGCTAGGCAAGTAATCGATCGTATAGGCCACGTGGCCAGCCATTACATCGGCGAGCGCAGGGGCGCTTCCTTTATAGGCAGCATGGGCGACATCAATACCAGTGACACTCTTAAGATATTCACCCGCAATATGCGACGCCGTGCCCACCCCCGCCGAGGCATAAGTCAGTTTCCCTGGGTTGGCTTTCGCATAATCCACCAATTCCTTCAGACTCTTTGCAGGAATATTCGGATTAACTACGAGAATGTTGGGCAACAAGGCAAGTAAAGTGACTGGCTCGAAGTCTTTCTGAGGATCGAATGACAAGTCCTTAATAAGGCTGGAGCTCACTCCATGCGTACCAAACGTCCCCAGCACAATGGTGTAGCCATCGGGTTCCGCTCTAGCCACTGCTGCAGTCCCGATATTTCCTCCCGCACCTGCGCGATTTTCAACAATCACCGGGACCTTCCACTCCTCCCCCATAACTTTGGCAAATGCACGCCCTAAAAGATCGGTAGTACCTGCAGCCGGGAACGGCACTACCATCTTCACGGGCTTCTGTGGAAAGGCGCCTGCTCCCTGAGCTGAGGCCAGCACCGGGCCGGCTGCCATACAAATCCCCGTTATCAAGCTGAGGAAATAGTTGTTCATGCTCTTCATTTTGTCTTCTCCTGTTATAAATAGCCCACTACTGCGGAAATTCGCTATTACGAACAACAGACTGCCGGGCTCAATCTATTGCGCCCATGCTTCCCATGGATCAAGCGCCGCATTGGTCAGTTTTTCCGTTGAAGCAAGCCGAACATTTGATGTGCTGCATCCAGCTCCTCCCTGGCCGGCTTGGCATATAGGCCGATGCGGCTAGCCTGCATCTTCGATACACGCCTCATCGTCACCATCATCTCCGCAGTTTTCATGAGACAACCCGACGCATCGACGACGGGAGCGCCGGCAATCTCATGTAGACCGTTGTGCATAGCAACCAGGTTCAGCAACCCGCAGCCGAGAATAATGACTTCCGCGCCTCCGGCCACTGCCTTTTCACCCGCAGACCGTGTCAGCCGGAGGCATTCCTCTGGATTCCCCGCCATCGCCTGCTCGAGCTGCTCAAAAGACAATTCGAAATTGACCATAGGACCTGCACGCTTCTCAAGACCGTATTTTTCGACCAGGGGATAGACATACTTCGCAAGCATAGTCTCGGCATGCGTCAGCACACTGAAACGCTTGCCCATCATGCAAGCCACCAGCATGGAAGTCTCTGCGAAGGAAAGCACAGGTATGTCAACGGCTTCCCGTACTTCGAAAAGCACGGGATCAAAGAAACATCCGATAGCAACGGCGTCGAACCCCTCAGCCTCAGCGGAAACTACACTCTCGTACAGTTGTACATTGTTTAAAAAATCGAGAGACAGGAAGTCCAGATTCTTGGGTCCGAACCGCACTCCTCTCATCTCCACCGACGTTCCTGGGGCAACGACTTTCTCTGCATGCGACATCAATGCCCTGGAATAAGCCGGAAAGTTATGTATCGGTTTGCTGCTTTGCCAAGCAATGCGAATAGGCTCTGTCATTACCACCTCCATTAGCTTCAGATAACTTCTAACAGGTACTCTTGAGATCTCGATCCAGGCTCAGGCCACGGCCATCTTCTTTAATTCGTTCTTCTGTATTTTTCCAGTCGGCGTCATGGGCAGATCGTCTACAAAGACAAACTTCCGGGGCACCTTGTAACGTGAGAGATTTCTATTGCAGAAGTCCTCGATGACACTCTGGTCTATCGCAATGTCCGAGCTGGGAACGATATAGGCGATGGCCAGCTCCCCCATGACTCTGTCGGGTATGCCTATGACGGCGCAAAGACGCACTCCTGGTATCTTTTGGATGACACTCTCTATTTCGGCGGGATAAATATTGGCACCTCCCGTAATAATCATGTCCTTGGCACGATCGAGAATCCTGAGGAAATGCCCGTCTTCCAGCACGCCAATATCACCTGTCTTGAACCATCCATCATCGAAACCGGAGTAATCGACTTTTCCCTGCCTCCAATAGCCCTTGATGCATGTGAGTCCGCGGGTCCAGATTTCACCAGCTTTCCCTGTCGGAACAACGTTGCCCTGCTCATCCACGATCCTGGTTTCGAGCGTTCCCCCGAAGGTTCCGGCGCAGCCCGCCTTACGAGGCGCATTCAGCATTTCACGAGAGATAGCGCCGGCTTCAGTGGCTCCATAGATGTTCAACAAGGTGGCCCCGGTTAGTCTCTCGAACTTCCGTACCAGGTCTTGAGCTACCGGCGCCCCTGCCACTGAACACACGCGTAATGTCTTTAAACGCGACAGCTCCTCTTCTTTCTGGTCCAGCAGCATCGTGTAAATAGTCGGCACGGCAAAGAAGCTGGTGACGGCATGCCGTTCGATGAGTTCGCAGCATCGGTCCATGTCGAATCTCTGCATCAATACCACTGTCCCACCGGCCAGAAACATGGGTACGATTCCGTGAATGGGTGCAACGGTCCAGAACATGGGTGTTGTCACCAAGAAGACGTCCCGGTGCGAATAGGCGGAGGAAATGAGCCAGCTAGCTGCCAGATGGCTGACGAATTCGTGGTCGAGAGGAGCGCCTTTAGGCTTGCCGGTCGTACCCGAGGTGAAAAACAGCGCCAGAATGTCATCTGGCCGCCTGTCTTCCATCTGCATGCCTGGATCGGGTCGCCCTGTCCAGGCAGTAAACAGGCCATTCCCATCATCATAGGATGAGAGGACATAACCATACCTCTCTTGCAGCCCGCTAGCCGTGGCCATGCCCTCGTCGGTGGTCAGCAGCAGCTTCAATGAAGTTTCCCCGAGAATGTACTCCAGTTCTGCCGGCTTCAACATGACGTTGAGAGGCACAAGTATGAAGCCGCCCTGAAAGCTGGCGAACAGGGTAACCACGATTTCCCATCGGTTATTGCCATGAAACGCGATGCGATCGCCAGGTTTAAAGCCAGCGTCGCGAAGGCCGGCCACCACACGATTCACCCTGGATTGGAGTTCCGCATAAGTGATGCGGACATCTCCATCTATCAGTGCAATGCGTTTCGGATACAGCAACGCCGATCGCCAGAGAAACTCACCAACAAGGTTCATGGTCGTCTCCCGATCAGCCCACCATAGTCAAGCCACCGCTGACACTCAGTACCTGCCCCGTCACAAAGCTGGAATCGTCGGAAACCATGAATAGCACGGCCCTGGCAATTTCTTCAGGCTCCCCAAAACGCTTGAGCGGGATCCACTTTTGCACGGAGCGCATGATCTTGCCTTTCTCCTCATCTTCGAGGTTGGCGCGGAATTGAGGCGTGTTCGTCAGACCAGGACAAATGATGTTCACCCGAATGCCGTTGCGCGCTTCTTCACGCGCCAGCGTTTTTCCGAAGCCCATCAGAGCAGCTTTAGCGCCAGCGTAGACTGCTTCACCAGTAGAACCCACTCGGGCGGCGTCTGTAGCGATGTAGACGACCTTTGCATTACCCGCCTTGCGCAGGTAGGGCAGCGCTGCATGCGTCACATGAAGATGGCCTTTGTAATTCAGATCTATCATCCAGTCCCAATGCTCTTCATCGGAATCTGCAAATATCTTGACTTCATCGTAACCAGCGTTATTCACCAGGATGTCGATTTTCCCGTACTTCTCGCCCACATCCCTGATTAGCTTCCGGACGTCAGCCCCCCGAGTGATGTCCAGCTCATAGGCTTCCGCTCTGCCACCCGCCTGTCTGACTTTCTCCGCGACCGCTTTGGCATTCTCCCCATTCTTGTCGACGGTTATCACGATGGCCCCTTCTGAACCGAGCAGCAGGCTGTGTGCCTCTCCCATGCCGCGGCCGCCACCTGTAATGATTGCAACTTGATCCTTGAGCTTCATTCTATTTACCTATAAGTTGATTAACAGCGATTACCGATTTCTTCGCAGAGATCAAATCCCGAACACCTTCCTGGCCGTGTCGTGCATTAGCGCCTTTCGCGCCTCCGGCCTCAGGCCGAGCTTATCGACCTCAGCTATGGAGGCCGCATGCGTCAATACGGGGAAGTCGGTTCCGAACATCACTTTGCCCTTGCCGCGGCTATTCAGGAAATGAATCAGATTCTTGTCCCAATACCTGGGTAAGTGCGCCGACGTGGATATATAAATGTTTTCATGCTTCCACGCCATGGCAATCATTTCCTCACACCACGGCCAACCCGTATGGCCGGCTACAATCTTTAGCGTCGGGAAATACAGTGCGATTTCATCCAGGTATATTGGCCTGCCGACATCACTGGGCATGAGTTCGGCGGAATGCCCCATTTGAATGAGCAAAGGCACATCCAGCTCCACACACTTGGCATAGAACGGAAAAAATGCCTTGTCATCCGGCCTGAGACCATAGCCATAATGGTGCAGCTGGGCGCCAATGAAGCCGTGCTCTGTCACCGCCCGTTCCAGGGCTTTGACTCCTTCCATTTTATGGAAGGGGTTGATGCCCATCAGTCCCTTGTAGCGGCCAGGATCGGCCTCCATCGCAACCAGGACTTCCTCCATCTGCATGTCCCAAAGCATGGCCTGGAACTTCCATGAGCGCATCTGCCAGACCGGCGTAATAACAGTCGATACGCCGGCCGCGTCAAGCACCTTTGCGAACTCCTGTGGAGTCCAGCCTCGCGTGCGATCATCCATGCGCCACCATTTAACGATGTGGGCCATTTCCGGATTTTCAATGAAATTCTTCTTCATCGACTCCGGCGTAAACAGGTTGCACCAGCTATCTATAACGGGGTAATCAGTCGACATAATCTTCCTCCTGTATCTATGTTCAAACGACGTTCTTGGCTTGTAGCGCTGCGATGTCCTTCTCGGTCAAACCGAGCTCTTGCTGCAGGATCTCGCGCGTGTGTTCTCCCAGCTTAGGGGCGCGAGACAGTGATGAATTCTTTTCACCGGACGCCACGATAGGGACGCTTGGTGCATAAACGCCTTCAATGACACCTAACTCCGGATGTACCAAAGGCTCCAGCAGCCCCTTGGCGATATTGGCGGGGTCTTGCACCAACTCCTCGAGTGTCTCGATGACACGAGCGCACGGAACACCAGCATCCGATGTCAATGCCAAGACATCACTCATATTTCGCTCGGCAACCCAATTTGCGACAATTTGGTCAATCCAGTCATAGCGTTCTAAACGTCGCGCCAGCGGCAGCAATTGGGGATCCATAGCTTCAGCCTTCCCAATCAGCCGCGCCATGCGTTTCCAAAGTCTGGGCGGAGCGGCATTCAAGGCAACATAGCCATCCTTACTCCGGTAGACGTTGCAAGGAGTCAATCTCGGAATGCTGCTGCCCGTGCGTAATGGCGACCCCCACTCGATTTGCGCCTCCACCGGTTCGATCATCAACATAGCAACCAGCGCATCGTGCATGGCTATATCGACTGTCGAACCTTTGCCCGTCACGTCTCTTTCACGCAATGCAGCTAGTATTCCAATAACAGCATAGAGAGCGGGCACCGTATCACCGAAGCTGATTCCGGTGCGCATGGGGGCCCCATCCGCCTCGCCGTTAACGGCCATGGTCAAGGCGCTAGCCTGCACGATGGGATCGAAAGCCGGCAAGTGAGACCGAGGCCCACTTCTTCCATAGCCCGAGATCGAGCAGATGACCAGACGTGGGTTGACGCTCATCAACATTTCATTGCTCAGGCCCCACTTTTCCATCACGCCAGGTGCGATGTTTTCTATTACGACATCGGCATGTTCTGCTAATTTCAAGAAGATCGCCTTACCTTCCTCGGTATCCAGATTCAGGGATAGACTCTTCTTGCCGCGATTACGCTTCAGAATTGCAATAGACTCATCCGCTTCGGACGTCAACTCCCGCAGCGCATTTCCTTTGGGGCCGACAAACGGCGGGAAAGTACGTGCAGGATCTCCTCCATCCTTGCGCTCGATTTTCCAGACCTCGGCCCCCAAACCTGCCAGCGTCCAGGTAGCGAACGGCCCAGAGAGATAGCTGGTCAGATCCAGGACACGCACTCCCTTCAGTGATTCATCCATGAACAGGCACCTCTATTCCCAGCAGCTTTGCGGCATTCCGCCACAGCATGTTTTCTACATCGTTCTCTGTAAAATCGGTGCTGATCCGGGGCAAATTTCGGATGCACTTTATCCATGCCCCCAATTCGGCTTTGTCTCCACCAACCGCAGGCCCACTCAGATGGTCACTGGCCCAGAGCACACGCTCCGTCCCCATTTCCCGCTTGATATCGCGGAGGATACCGACGAACTGTGGATAATCGCGGCCAGCCAGCTTGTACCATTGGGACAACTCCAGATAGGCATTCGGGTTTCTTCTGGCCACATCCACTGCATCCGTCCAATGATGCGGAAACCCTGCGTGGCCGATCACGAACTTCAGCTCTGGAAGCTCGGCCTGAACGTCACCTAACAAAGCAGGATTCCCGTATCGTGCGCGCATGGGGAAATTCGCGCCACCTGAATGAAACATGACGGGTACATCCAATTCCATTGCCACGCGACAGACTGCAAGACACTCTTCTGCAGCCGGATCGAACCCCGCCTGCGGATACAGATTCAACCCTCTCAGAACTCCATCCTGAAGCGTACGGCGAACGAACTCGACAGCATTGGGACGCCTCGGGTCAATACCAGTGAATGATATGTATCGGCCCTGCAATTTTTCCGCCAATGCCCGATTGTGCCCGACGATTTCGTCGATCCGCTTCAGAGGATCTCCGAGAGCAAGGCCGTAGTCCAAAGGGTGGCTTACTACGATGTCTATGCCCGCCGCATCCATATCCCTTAGCAGAAAGGATGCATCAGGATCCAGCACTCGTTGCTCTAGCCGCTCTGCGAAGTTCCGCAGGCTTGCTCCGGGCGCCAAAGGCTTCCTGGATGCAAGGTAGCGCGCCATGGCGTCGAACCAGCGATCAGGTAAATGTCCATGCGCAAATAGATGGACATGAAAATCGATAAGCAATTTCTTGGCTCCTTTCATCAGGCGCGCGCTGTCTTAGCACGCTTCAGGAAAGACTGGAGAATTTCACGATTTCCCGGATTCTCGTAACATGACCGCAACAGGTCGATTTCCAACTGGTTCGAATCCCTGCCGTGAATTGCAGCGAAGGCGCATTCCATAACCGCAGCTACGACATTGGGTTCAAGGCCACATAGCATCTGTACCCACCCGTCCACAGCGGACTCGTATTGCTCCATGGGCACAATCCGGTCTATAAGACCCAAGTCGATTGCCTCTTCGGCTTGCAATATCCTTCCACTCAGTACAAGTTCTAATGTGCGGCCTGCCCCCAATAGGCGTGTCAACTTCCTGACGCCGCCCGCCGCCGGGAAAAGCCCTACCTTCACTTCCGGCAGTCCCAATTTGGCTGAACTGGTTGCCACTCGCAGGTGGCAGGCCAGAGCAAGCTCCAGCCCTCCGCCTATTGCGCTCCCATTGATGGCTGCAATCACCGGCTTCCGGCTAGATTCAACGGAGTCGACCAGAGCATGCCACTTCGAAAGATGCCGCCCGATGTCAGCCACGCCGTCTGATAGCTCATCGATATCGGAACCACAACAGAAGAACCTTTCTCCGCTGCCGCTTATCACGAGAGCTCGAGTGCCCGTATTTCGTTGTGCGCGCTCGATAGCCTCGGTCAAGGCCACTAAATCTTGTCCTCGCAGGGCATTGCCGCTGCCAGGCCGGTTGATCACCAGGCGGCAGGCTCCTCCCGCCTCTGTAATATCGATACCTTGCATATTCACATTAATTCTTTTTTAAGAAGCTTGAAGGTCAGGGCTCTTTGGAGTTCGTTCGCCCCTTCGAAGATCTGTATGGCCTTGGCGTCGCGCATCATGCGCTCTACGGGATGCTCGTTG
>Ga0180216_1002266_pt1 | contig 16273 bp, 13 predicted proteins | sample eDN3rd37CBELigMG_FD_128879 | JGI IMG/M metagenome (GOLD analysis project Ga0180216, IMG submission 128879) | Enriched Miracle-Growth compost microbial communities from Emeryville, California, USA - eDNA 3rd pass 37_C BE-Lig MG (version 2)... ... | reverse complement strand
GCGGCGTCCGCGGGCGTCCTGGCCGGCACAAAGAGGCCGCCTGGCGTCCCGCCGCTGCCGCTGCCGCCGCCGCCGCCCAGCGCGGGCCGGCCGCCGCCGCCGCCGTCGCCGCCGTTGGCGCCGTCCATCATATGGTTCCTGCGTTTGGCGCCAACTTTCTGACTGAGCCGCTCTGACACAACTCTGACTCGCTTCTGACACAGCGGTCCGATGACGTCATTGGGTGGCGCAACGGTGGCGCAACGGTGGCGGCAGACCGGCGCGGCGCGGCGCAGTGCGCTGGCGCGGGAGATCGCGGGCGGAACGGCGCGCGGTCGCCGGCGGAGAACGCCGTCGAGACACGCACACCGAGCTGCTGCGGACACGGGGCGAGGGCCGCAGCACGCAGAGGCCGCGTGGATGCCACTGATCGCCATGGCCCGACGGTCGCCGCGGCTCGCCGCCGCCGGCGCGAGGCTGAGCGCGCCGGCCGAGGCCGCCAGCGCGGCCGCCAGCGCGGCCACCAGCGCGGCCACCAGCGCGGCGCCGGCCTTGGCCAGCCGAGGGCGCAAACGGGCCGCTGCCGCGGCGGCGGCGCCTTCGGCCGCCACGCCGGTGGCCGCCCCGCCGTCCGCCAAGGCGCCGCGGGCGGCCGCTAGCCGCGCCGGCAAGCTGACAAAGCCGGCGGTGGCCGCGACCGCGGCGACGGCGGTAGCCGCGTACGACCACGACGCGGCCCTGCGCACGCTCCTGGCCAACGACCCCTTGCTCGCGCCGCTCATGGCCAAGGCTACCATCCCCGCCAGCTTTCGCAAGTCCACGGTGCGGACACGCAGCGCGCCCATCCTGCTTGCCGGATTCGGCGGCCTCACCCGAGCTCGATATGGCCCATGTACTGTGCAGGGGTTACCGTCGCTAGTGGGGAATCGATCGGGCCGTGGATGGGCACTTTCAGGCGCTCTGCCGGACGATCATCTACCAGCAGCTGGCCGGGACCGCGGCCAAGGCCATCTTTACGCGGTTCCTCGCGCTCTTCCCCCCGCCGCCTACCTGGCGCGGCGCCGCCGACGCCTACTTCCCGGAGCCAGCGCGCCTGCTGCAGGCCAGCCTGGAGCAGCTGCGGGCCATCGGGCTGTCGGAGCGCAAGGCGTCGTACCTGCAGGACCTCGCGGCCAAGGTCGTGGACGGCACGCTGGAGCTGCACCGCTTCCACGAGCTGCCGGACGAGGTGATCGCGCAGCAGCTGCTGGCCGTGCGCGGCATCGGCCAGTGGACCGTCGACATGCACCTGATGTTCCAGCTGGACCGCAAGGACGTCCTGCCCGTCGGCGACCTTGGCGTCCGCAAGGGCGTGATGCGGCACTTTGGCCTCCGGGCGCTGCCCACCCCGGACGAGATGCGCGCGCTCACGGAGCGGTGGCGGCCGTACCGCTCCCTCGGCTCGTGGCTCATGTGGGCGGCCGCCGACACCGATGCCGGCACCGTGTAAGACATGTAGAGATCCATTGTGCTGTTACTTGTGGCCTGTAACAAAAACATGCGCTTGTTGTGCCATGATACCACCGATTCCGTGCTGTGCTCTGCCGCATGCTTGTGGAGGAGAGCGCGGCCGCATCACGCGCGCCGCCCAGATCGATCACAAACCGTCTCTGCGATGGCGGCGTCAGCAGCCACACCGCGGCCCGAAGGCGCCGGGGACGGTACGCCTTCACCAGCGCCCGCGACGCCGTACGCTGGCCCTCACGCTGACACGCCGAGCGCCTGCCCCGCCTCGGGGCGTGCACGGCCTCGCAGGACCCCCGGGAGGGCGCTGGCGCCGCCTGACGCCGGAGCAGGTCGCGGCATTTCAGCGCGACGGCGTCGTGGTCGTGCCGGGCCTCGTCCCGCCGGACGCCGTCCAGGACGTCCGGGCGGCACTCCGGGCCTTTTTGACGGACCGCGGCGTGGACATGGCGGACCCAGCGCCCACGGTGGCGCGCGCGGGCGGCGCCCTGGGCGGCTTCATTGAGGTCCGCGCGTGGCCGCCTCGCGCCCTTGGCCGGGAGGGCTATCTCGCTGACCGGCGCCCATGCGTGGCCTTCCGCCGGGGGGGCAGGGCCGTGCAGTGCTACCACTCGGACGCGCAATGCCGCGTCCGCGAGCTGCCGGCGCTCTACGACGCGTGGGTGGACCTGTACGCAGCCACCTGGGCCGCCGCCGAGGGCTTGTACGCCCACCCGTTCGGGCCCTTCGACCCGACGCGGCTCGTCTTCTACTATGACCGCCTCTGCCACCGCTGGCCCGACCGCGTCTTTGCGATGCGGGCGGCGCTGCCAGCGGCCTTTGGCGGCGCTCAGCCATCGGCGGCGGCTGCTGACAGCGCCGGTCCAACGCCCGGCAAGCGCCGCCGAACCTGGAAGGCGTCCGTGGAGGACGACACGCCGCCCACCGGCCCCGCCCAAAAGGGCACAGGTAGGGACTGCGGTGCGCGCTCGGCGCGTGGTCCAGCGTGCGCTCACTCCCCAGGCGCCACGCAGCGTCTTCGCGCCGCGGCGGGCGCCCAGGGCCGCATGCGGACTGGAACTTTTGGTCGCCTTTTGCCGAAGTCAGCCGCGAGCAGCCCTACCGCCACGCGTTGCCGTTCTTCCGACCCATCCAGTGTGTCATCCAGCTGACGTACGGAAGCGCCGCCCGCGCGTGCCGGCGGCTTGGTTGGGCTCGCGACGCTCAGTCCGCCTGGCCTGGGCGGCCGTCATCGCCCGACGGAACCTCGCAGGGACTGCCTGGAGCCGCGGCAAGGCGGGCTGGAAGTGGTCCGCGGCTTTCACCGCGAAGCCGACGCGTGGGCGGCGGCCCACGCCGACCAAGCCCAGGTGCGTCCCGCGCACACCACCGGAGGCGTGGCTCGGCGGCCCCTAAAGGTAGGTCGCGTTAGTGTGCTCTGCGGACGAGCTGCTGGGCAGGACGCGGGCGAGCTTCCGCGCATCACGAAGCTGCTGGTGGACCGCAATCCCGCGCTGAACGCCCGCTACGAGCACATTCCCGCGCGCGCCGGCGACTGCATCTTTTGGGACTCGCGGCTGTGGCACAAGAATAGCGACGTGCACGAAGGCGCCGCGCCGCGCGAGGCCATGTACCACGCGTTTATCCCGGACCTGCCTATCAACGCGCTGTACCTGCGCAAGCTGGCCGACTGCTACCGCACCGGGCGCCACCCGTCCGAGTTCCCGCGGCCGTGGCGTGCGATTGAGCAGTCGGCCGACTACCGGCCGTACCCGTACTCGGAGCACGGCCTGGCCTGCCTCGGGTAAGCGCGGGTGCGCGGTGCCCGCGACGTGCACCAGAATCTCACACGGCCGGATCATGCAAAGGCGTTTTGCGGCTGGCGGCCAGGCTGGTAGAGCGGCCTCGCGACGCGGCCGGCCTGCGGCTGCTGGAGGCGCAGCGCGCGGCGCACGCGGCGTACTTGGCCAGTTTAGATCCCCTGCCGCCCGCCGTGCTCGCGGCGCGGGCGCGCAAGGCCGACAAGAAGCGGCGGCGGCGCACGGCGTCGGCAGGCGGCGCCACGCCGGCCAGCTCGTCCGAGAGCCACAGCGACGGTGCTACCGCGAGCGGCAGCGGCTAGGTGTCGTGGTTGTACTTTGGAACATGCTGTACATATGTACGCGTACCGCATCGCCCTTTCTCTCTATGTACACATATCTGCCGATCCCGCCGGGGTCAGGAGGCGGGCTCTGCCTGCATGGCCGATGCGCCCGCGTCGTCCGCGTCGTTGGCGTTGTTCGTCGCGCCCGGCGAGTCGGTCACGGGTGACATGTCGTCGTCGGCCGGCGTCGGCGAGCCCAGCTCTTCGTGCTCCGGGGACGACGCCATGACCACTGCCGCCGAGAGAAGCGACGGGCGGTGCGGGAAGCTGCCGCTGTGGGAGCCGCTGCCCGAGTGGCTCAGGACCAGCGGCGCCGCCGGCGGAAGCATAAACCCGTCCGGACTGCGCGCGCCGCGCGCCAAGGCCACGCTAGACGGCGACGACGGCGCCCACGTGCCGCTCGACCCGCCCGCACTCGGCGACCGGTCCGCGGGTCCCGGCGACCCCGACGCCGATGCGGACGAGAGGCCTTCCACGGGGACCGTAATGGACGGCAGGAACGGGTTGGGCAGCGCACCCGTGACGGGGCTGCTGCCGAGGCTCGACAGCGGGTCGCGCTCGACGCGCTTGTACAGCGGCTCCGCGCGGTCCTCGGACACTGTCGGTGCACGGCGACCGCAACGGGCGGGCGCGGCGCGCCGTCAGCGTCACCGTTGCACACCGACATCGTCGCCATCGCGCGCAGGCCAAAACGTACGCCGTCGTTTTAACCGCACGCTGGCCGGGTTGAGCGCGAGGAACGACGCGCTGCGCGGCGAGTGCGAAGGCGACGCGCCCGGCGACGGCGACGGCGAGCGGGACCGGCCGTGCCGGCCAAAGGCGGTCACGCCGTGCAGGTACGACGCCGGCGACGGGGCCAGCATGTCGCCCGCCGCGCCCGCCGCACCCGCTGGCGGCGTGTCGCGCAGCTTGCTGGGTCCGTACGGCATGCTGGACACCGACTGGTTGCCGAGCACGCCCCGCGCCGGCACCCGTCCGGCCCGCGGTCAGCACGGGAGGCGGTGCCTCGCGCGTGTTCTCGCTGGCTCCTACCGGTGGGTCGTGGTCGAGACGCTGCGCTATAGACCGCACAATCGTGGGGCTCACTTCCTTGGTCTCCAGCACCGGATCGTTCCGTTTCTCCTCCTGATCAGCACAACCACGACCTAGACCATAACGGGAGCTTGCAGTGTGTCAGCGGAATACAAGGGACGGCACGACCGAGGCAACGAAGACCCAGCGCACCCCTTGGAGCTGGCTGATGCGGTTGATGAGCGGCTGCAGCGCCAAATAGTTTGCCGAGCGATGTTTACAGACAGGCCCAATCAGTGCCTCCATGCAACCCAGACGCGGGAAGGTGTGCCGTCGAGACGGAACGCACCACTTGCTCTTGGATCGACATGCGCCGGGCCAGTTTGTTGTGCAGCTCGCCGGCCGGCTCCGTGCCAATGCGCACCGCGTCCAGGAGCGCTAGCGGTCGACCAACCCTTGACGCAGGTCCGTCGCCGGTGGTAAGCCCGACCTTTGATTTGTCACAGCCTCGCCAAACTGCGCGCACTCCGACGTACTGCGACGGCGGCTCCCGGTGGATCCGGCGGAGGACGGCGACTGCGGCAGCCCGTCGCCGTCCGCGCCCGACCCGCTGTTGCGCGGCCCAGCTATCGCGATGGGGTCCGACCGGCGGAACAGCCGCCCATCGCCGGACTGCGCGAGCGGCGACCCCGGCGATCGCCCCAGCGAGAAAACGGGCGACGCCTCCAAGGATCGTGCCGGTCCGGCGCCGCTGAGCCGCGCAGATCCAGGTGCCGACGACGAGCTGCTGCGCGGCGTGCTGGACTGAAGCGGCCACGGCAGCGCCGCGGCAGCGCCGCCGCCGCTGCGGTCGTCGTCGAGGTCGCGGTCTCCGGCCAACGCGGGGCTGTTGCTCGCGCTGCGCGGCAGGTCCGGCGGCAACGTCGGGCCCGTTGCGCGGACGGGCGTGTCGACGTCGTCGGCCTGGTCAAACTCGTCGCGCTCGTCGTCGGCATCGCTGCTGTCGTCGTCCGCGGCCACTTGGCTGGGCTCGCGCGACGGCCAGCGCGTGCTCCCCGTGCTGCCGAGCCCGCTGTCGCCGAGCCGCGGCGTCTTGGGCGTGTGCATGCTCACAGACGCCGCGCCGGCGGCGGCGGCGGCGGCGGCGGCGGCGGCCCCGCCGCGGCCGGGCGTGCAGGCGCCCGCAGGGGGCCCCGCGGGGTCCATGGCCCACACCGTGTGCGGCTGCACGTCCGCGAGGGCGTCGTCGTCGACCGTGGCGCCCGAGCTGGTGCTGCTCGCGTCGGTGTCCGAGTCCGAGTCCGTCGCCGCCGTGGACCCCGTGGTGGCCATGGCCGCCGCCGGCGGCGGCGGTCCGGTGCTTAGTCGCCGGATCGTCGCCATGTTGGCGGATCCTGCCATCGCGCGGCTGCTCCCCGTCGTGGTTGGGCGCCACGGGGCTTTATCACCGTGCTCCAGAACGCTACCAGGGGCGGTCGTTCCGCTGGTCGGCGCCGCCGGCGTGCACGCGAGAACGGCTGCGTGGGCGATACCTTCAGCAAGAGGGCCCGCATCTGCCCCGCACTAGCTACATGCCTTCCTGCTACGCATACGCTCCGCGCCCTGTTGTGTCCCGACGTCCACACCGCCGCTCCAGCGTCGCGTCGGCGTCTGCGATGGCCGTGCTGCTGGGTGGCCACGCCGCCGACTCGCGGCTTCGTCGCTGGCGGCCTTGACCCCAGTGCACCTCGTCGCTACACGTGCAAAGTCCCGGACGTTCACATACCAAACTCCACGGTCCTCCAGCTGTTTTCTTCACGGCGTTCCTCCAGCGCCGCCGTCTTTGCGCACCTCTCGAGCGGCTGCTCTTTTTCAGCGCGCGTCGTCTCGAGCGCACGTTCCACCGCCGCCGGTGCGGCCGGTGCGGCCGATGCGTTTCCCGCCAAAGTGACGTCATCCACTACATGACGTCATCGATTGTATGACGTCATTGGTACGTGACATCATCGCCGCCAGAACGCACGGCGTCGCACACTGCTCTCGCGGACCGCGGACGGCGGGCGAAGAGGACGGGGAAGCGGGCGAAGAAGAAGAAGAGGACGACGCAGAGAACGAAGAGGAAGAAAGCAGACGTCCTGGTGGAGGGCCAGGAAGGGACACAGTGAGCTTGGCGACGGCGGCCAAACGGTGGGCGACCGCCGCCGCGCAAGCGGCTGACGACGGCGTCCGACACCTGTCTGCGCCACCGTTTGTTTGGTTACTGCGTGGATCGCGGACGGGCCGCGGCAGCAGAGAACCGCGCAGCAGGGGAGCAGCGCAGCGGATAAAGGGTCTATTTGCAACGACGCAGCAGCGGCGGCGGCGGCTATTGCCGAGAGTTTGGGCAAGGTTGCCCTCCGTGATTGCTCCGGCCAACAACACCAAAACGCGGCGCCTCGTACACACACGGCGCACGACTGACCTTTTTCGGCCCGACCGCACCCCCCGCTGCGCCCGCAGCCGTATCGGCGACGCTGCAGCCATGGCAGGTACGGTTAAGCGGGCCGGCCGGCGGCCTTGTCAACACAAACCGTGCGCTGAACTGAATACCTCGCATGCCATTGCGGCCTCCACGCGGCCCGTCTCGACCACGGCGGCACAGACCTGCTGCGAGGCCTGCTGGACAAGAACAAGACGTTCCGGCCCAAAAAGAAGTTTGAGCCGGGTACGGCCCAGCTCCCGCCGCCTTGCCCAGCGCCTCGCCCGTCGACACCCTGGTCACCGCCGCCGTCCCCACCCCTCTCCCCGCGATCCGTGTGACAGGGTCGTTGCGGTATGAGCTGCACAAGCGCGCCAAGGCGTCGCTGGGCGCAGGCCGCCAGGTGCAGGAGTCGGTGCGCCTGCCGCCGGGCGAAGATCTCAACGAGTGGCTGGCTGTCCACGGTGCGCCCGGCCGCCGTCTGCACCGCACGCGGCGTGGCGCGGCGGTGCGTCGGCTCACCACCGTTCTTGGCGGCGGCCCTGGGGTGGCCCGCGGTGCCAGTGGTCGACTTTTTCAACCGGATCAACCTGATCTACGGCACGCTCAGCGACTTTTGCACCACCACGTCGTGTCCACGCATGACGGCCGGGCCCAAGTACGAGTACTTTTGGAAGGACGAGCACAACCCCAAGTACAAGACGGCCACCAGCGTCAGCACGCCGGTGTACGTCGACCTGCTCATGACGTGGATTGAGACGCAGATCAACAACGAGAAGATCTTCCCGCCGGATCCGCGTACGGACGCGCCCGTCGCGCGCAGCTGGCAGCGAGGGTAGATTGACGACGCTGACGCACCGCGCACCACTTGCCTTCCCTGGCGCGGCGTCCCGCAGAGACGCCCTTCCCCAAGGACTTCAAGGCGGTGTGCAAGAACATCTTCAAGCGCCTCCTGCGCGTCTTTGCCCACGTCTACATCCACCATTTCGATAAGATTGTCGGTACGTCCCCCGACGTGAGGCGTGAGGAAGGGGGGAAGCGGTCGCTGACTAATTAAGCACCGCCGCGCGCGGTGCTTGGCGTCGGTGTTCGATAGAAATCGGCGCGGAGCCACACATCAATGCGTGCTTCAAGCACTTTTACTTTTTCTCCGTCGAGTTCCGCCTCATCGACGAGCAAGAATTTGCGCCGCTGGTACGCCGCGCTGCCGTTCGAACTGGGTCCCTCCAAAAGTTGATAGCGTCCGGCTGACACGCCGGGTGCCGCAAACTCCCTCGCCTCTTGGGATCAGCACGACCTGATACAAACGCTTATTCTGAACTCCAAGTCGGACGGCATCGGCGGCGGCGGGTCGTCGGGCGACATCGCCTAGGCAGTAGCGCGCCCTTTTTTCTCGTCTTACCTACACTGTACTGGCGAGGTCTGCAGCGCAGGCGTTACGCCGCATTTGCTTGCCTAAAATCGTGTTGCGCGAGTTCTTGTACAGTTGTGTTCGCCTTTTCCGAATCACTCTCAAACGTGTCCACCCACCAAAGTTTCCATGCAAAAACCTATAATACGATACACATCGAGCCGACGACCCCGCGGCGCGCCTTACATGCCAGTCCACTGGCGCTTCTTGAGCGGCGCGGGGACGGTCACCGTGGACGCCGCTGGTGCCGTGGTCGCCTCGTCGGCCGCGGCCGCGCCGTCAGCCGCTTCCTCCTCCTCCTCCTCCTCTTCCTCCTCCTCCGCGGCCGCCGCCTCTTCCTGGGCGGCAGCGCCGCGCTTGCGCTTACCGGCCGCGCGGGTGTTGGCGGCCGCCGGGGCCGCCTGAGCCTTCGACTTTTTGCGCGCCGCCTCGCTGGCATGAGCAGAACGCTCGGCCATCAGCGCCTCGACGTGACCCTGCACCTCCTCGCGCGTCTGGACCCACGCCGCGCCGCCCGAGCACATGCCGGGATATCCTTGTGTGAGTGCCAAGTCTATATATGCCGTGGGATGCCTGCGTGCCGGGGGGGGGGCGGGGGGGGGGGGGGGGGGGGGGGGGGGGGGCGCACAAGAGGCGTCACGTACCGCCCAGCCGGACCAGATGTGCTTTTGCGGGTAGCTGTTGCGGATGCGCGCCTGAAAGTAGAAGCGGTTCGGGTACTGCGGGTGCCGGCCGCTGTTGCCCTGGTGGCGCAGCACGACGACGGAAACTTGCACGTCGCCGCGCGGGCCGAGGAGCATGGTGAAGTTGTTGTCGGAAGGCGACGAGTTGCCGCGGCCGCGGCCGCCACTGCGGCGCTTGGCGCCGCCGTTCTTGGCTGGCGCGACGGCAGTGCTCGTGGTGCCGTTGGCCTCGGGGCCAGCAGCGCTGCCGGCCGGCGCAGTCGCCGTGGTGGCGGCGGCGGTAGGGTTGGCAGCGCCGTTGGACGCCATGGTGGAGGAGCGCTGGTCGCTGAATGGCGTTCGGAACGCCCACACGCGGCCCGGAAAAATGATGCGCGGCTCGAGGGCCCCCGGCGTGGTGTCAGTCGGCCGCACGACGGGTTTGAAAGCGCCGGCGCTGGGAGCGCGGCGTCGGCGGCACCACTGCGAACGCGTTCCCAGCTCTGTGCCGCAACCTGCCATTCCAGCTCTCAGCGCGGGTGCCCCAGCGCGCGCTGCCGCCCACTAGCAACACGTCGCGCCCTCGCTCAGCGACTGCGTACGTGCACCACGGACCACGGCGTTGAGCGTGCGCGCGCGAGCGGCGGGAGAGAAAACCGTCTGCGGGCGGACCGACGGTATAGTATATCGCGGGCCCCGGATATACTATATCCGCCCCGGCGTGGCGTCACCGCCCTTCTCCCGCTTCCCTCTCCCACCTGCTGCGCCCGTGATCCCCACGCGGCGACGCCTGCCGTGCGTGCGATCGGGGCGCGCACGCTTGCGTTTGTTCCTGCTCGCACTCGCTCGCACCCGTGGACGCGCTGCCCATCGCAGTTTCCCGCCGTTTCTGTTCGATTCCCATGCCCGCTTCTATGTGGAGCGTGCAGTGGCGTACCGGTGCTGCGATTAGCCGCGCTTACTTGGGCTTAGTTTGCGATGGTGTTTGGCGTGCGGTGGCGGCGGCAGTGCAACGGCGGCGGCGGCGCAGCGGCAGGCGGCGCCGCAAAATGGCGCACAAAGCAGAGAATGGGGGAGAGAGAGCGAGAGAGAAGAGAGAGGGACCAAAAGCAACCGTCGGCGCCCCCGCGCTGACCGTCGGCGCCTTCGCCCCGGCGGTCGCCGTGCGGCCCAAGCGCCCTTTTCGGCCGGCCTCCCACTCAGCGAGAGAACTGGCGCCCACACGCGGGAGCCAAAAAACAGTCCCCCCGGCAGAGCTGGGCGAGCGCACCGCAGCCGTGGAGACAGGTGGAGGAGGGGAAGACGCGACGAAAGGCAGGGAGGGCGTCGGGGGGGCATCAGGACGACGTGCATTGCTTGGATGACGTCGTGAACTCGCTCTAAGCACCCTCCGTCCTGTGGTGGCAGAAGTAGTAATTGGGAGCGCGACGCACTGCATGGTCTAGGGTCAGCGTTGTAACAGGGTCAGCTCCAGTGTTTACATTCCTGGGCGCAGCAGCTGTACAAGTACAAGCGACAGTCTAACAGCATACAAGAAAAAGCACGAAGGTGATGTGCACACACAGCGTCCGCCCGAGGCTCGCAGGCAGACAGGGCTTTGTACATCGGCGCCATACACGCAAACGGGCGCCCCACACAGTTCGCTATGGCTTCATTATATGCATCCCGATCAGGTCGTCCACGCTCGGGCGCGTCGACAGCTTGCCGACCAGCGACCGCTGCTTGATCTTGAACTCGATCTGCCGCTGCGTAGCCTGCAGCGGCGCCGCCGTCGTGTCGATGTCTGGGTGCGTGTCCACGCCGCCACAGCAGCCCATTTGTGCTTACCATGAGCACGCGATCGCCCCACCCCCACCCCGCGCTCAGCCGCGTGCGCTGCGTGTCGCGCAGCACGCACCCCGGATGATGTTGTGGTCCATCAGCCAGCCCTTGTCGTGCCGCTCGCTGAGGCCGGTCTCGACGCGCTCCTTCATGGTGAAGAAGTCGAACGAGTCCTCGCCTGTCGCACACCCGGCCCACCAGCAAAGGCCGAATCCTTGTAAGCCCGCGGTCCACGCAAGTAAGAGCGTCGCCGCGGGGAAGGCCACACCGTCATCCTCGGGCGGGTGCAGCATGCCGTCGGAGGACACGCCACCGTCCAGGTACTGGCCGCCGTCAGCGTGGCCGCCGTACTGGCTGTGCTGGCCGAGGCCGTGCCCGCCGTGGTCGTGGGCGCCGCCGCCCAGGTACTGGTTGCCTTGCCCCAGGCCGTGGCCGCCGCCGCCGCCGCCGTGGCCGCCAGCACCGCCGCCCAGGTACTGGCCGTCCTGCCCAAGGCCATGGCCGTCGTCGGCGTGCCCCCCGTCGAGCGTCACGTCCAGATCGTGGTAGGCGCTCACGTTCGGCCCAGTGTTCGGCCCGGCACTCGACGCGCCCTCGTCGTAGTAGTAGCCGTCCACGACGCCCGACGACGGCGAGCCGCCCACGTCGGTGGCGCCGGGCGAGTCGCTGTTGAGCCCGGCGAGCGCCTTGAAGCTCGACGACGACCCCTGGTAGTCGGACGCGGCGCCCGCGCTCTCGGGGTACGGCGGCAGCTGCGCTGGGCTCCCCTCGCTCTCCTCGTCGTGCGCGTCGTCTGTCCACCAGGGCAGGGCCGCGGCAAACCGGCGCCATATTAGCCCCCGCGATGCCCCGACACGGCGTTACCGCTGCGCCCCAGGCCGTACACTGTGGCGCGGGCTCGGGAAGCGGCGTGCCCTGCAGCCGGCTGACCAGCTCGCGCAGCTGCTGGTTCTCGCGGCGCAGCGCCTGGATCTCCTTGTTCATGCGCTCAAACCGCCGGCGCGACGACTGCAGGTACTCGAGCGTGCGTTGCATGACCATGCTGCGCGATGGTCGGTGCCCAACGGACGTCGATAGGCCGCCCGCGTCAGGTCGGGTTTCCGCGGGCCACGCGTGCGCGCCGGGGGGCCCGGCCCACGCACCTTTTGCTCGGCCGCTTCTCGCCCTGCAGCTTGGGGATGAGGTCCGCAATCTCCTGGAAGCGGTTGTTGAGGGAGCCGCGGCGCGCGCGCTCGCCAGCGTTGTGCGTCGCGCGGCGGTCGCTGCAGGGCGCCGAGTACAACGGCACGCGAGGGGCGCGCCGGCGCACGTTAGCGGGCACGCACGGTCACCGCCCGTGGCTTTATCCAGGCCGACCCGCCGTACAAATTCCGCGACGGCGCCGGGTTGGCGCCCAGCGTGAACACGGCGGCGTTGCCGTCCATGGTCGGCACGACCGGGATAGCGCCCGCCGGTACGGCCATGTGCCGCAGCGGCAGCGCCAGGCCGCCGAACCTGCCGGCGTCCGCGGGCGCGAAGGCCACCTATCAACAGCGACCACGTGGAGGGAGAGGCATCCAGGGTTAGTACGCGGTCCACCGCACACGCCCCGGCCCGTGCCTGCCGGCGCCCCAAGCGGACCGGGACGAAGGACGCGTAGGAGGCCGGCATGGGCTGTATTGGTGTGAGGTGGCCGGAGCCTTGGCGGACGAGCGGCGGCTGGCCGGACGCCGGCCCAGCGGCGGCGGCGGCGGACGCCATGGCGGTGTCCTGCTTGCCCATCGGCCGACACAGCGCACGCGAGAGAGCTGGCGGGCACCGAACGGGAGGCGCGTCCCCGCGCCCGCGCGTCGCAGCGACGTCGCAGCGGCGTCGCAGCGGGCAGCGTGCTTACTCTGGCAAGTAGCGAGAAAGACGCGACGGTGCGCTGATTGCGAGTGCGCCAGCCCACGTCGCTACTGTGTGGCGTTCGGATCGGATCGCGCGGTTCCCGTGGAAGGGGGGCAGAGCACGCGTGCCGTGATCCGGTCCTCCCTCGCTCCCGCGCGTCCACTACGCCGCAGTACAGTACACGGCTGCTGTGCTTCAGCCCGCTTCGCCTTCGCGTGACGAAGCGTGATCGCCCGATGCGACTGCCGCGCGCGTCGCGAGCCGTTGCGGCCAGACTCGCTGTTGCGTCCGCTCAGCACGCTTCACGCAGCTGTGCAGGCGCGCCTTTTCCTTCCTACTAGTGGCCCCTACTAGACGCCAGCGCCCCAATCGCCTTCTTTTCCTTCTCTTCCTTCGCAGCGGAATCCCCCAATCGTGCCGTGCCGCGTCCTGCATAGATCACCGGCCCAACTACCAAGGCGAGGATTCCCCTCCCGCTCGCTTAGCTGCTGCTCCAGACAACGCCGGCCCATGTCCGCCGCGCTGCCCTTGCCCTACTCACATATAAGCGGACGCGTACTACCAATGCCGCGAGGAAGAAGAGCACGGTGGCTGTGGTACGAGCCTTGTGAACGCCGTCGTCGTCGTGCCCCACCAGTCAGCCACTGCCAGCGACGGGTGCAACGTCAGCAGGCAGCAGGTGCGACCCCGACGTCCCGACACCCACACACCTGACACACCGAGCAGGTTCCTCGGGACAGGGCAAGAAGCGGAGACAGCACCGTGCAAAGGAGGGGAGAGAGAAGGGACGTCGCGTCGCCATAGATGACGCGTGGCTACGGGTGTGTGAGGCTCCAAGCACGACGCACCGATGTTGCACGGTTCCCTTGTGATACGATGGCGCCGACGTGGGCAGGGACGGGCCCACTCAATCTACCGCACGCTCCCGCTCTCCCTTCTCGCTGTTCACATAGACACTTGTCTTTAGTACAAACGGATACGTATCAAATATTAGTGTTACAGCTGATCCCGCAGCTGCGTGTGCCACTTGCTCAGGCGCTTCCGCAGATCGTCCTGCCGTAAGGAACATGTCCAGTCCGAGGCTGCGCCCCGCGCCGTCAGCGGGGATGCACCCCCCCAACCGTGATGGATCCGCCGCAGCACGGACCTCGTCGATGGTGGTCAGATGGTGCGAGTGCAGCAGGCGCTTGCCCGCCACCCAGACGTCCGTGACCCTAGCGACGCGTGCACGCAACGCCTACGACGCTGACGCCGTCAGCGGATTCGGCACGCGTCGGCCTCCTTCCTTTGCGGCGGAGCGCACTGGCTGCGGTCGACCGAGTAGATCAGGTGGGTGACGGCGTTGAACACGGGAAAGTTCTCGATGGACGCCACAGAGATGGCGATGAAGTCGGCGCTCTTGCCCGGCACGAGCGAGCCGATCTCCTTGTCCAGGTTGTACGCCCGCGCGCCGTTGATCGTGGCCATCTTGAGCGCAACGTCGACGGGCACCGCGCTCGCGTCCTTGGCCACCGCCTTGGCCAGCGAGGCCGACACCTTGACCTCGCTGATCATCGACAGGTTGTTGTTGCTCGCCACGCTGTCTGCAATCGTGGCAAGCGCGCCAACCAAGGAGCGGCCGCGGACCTGCTTAGGGCCGGCCCGGATGAGACCGGACACCACGGCGCCAAACGACGCGGTCGCACCGGTGCCGATGCACACGTTGACGCCCGCCGCCAGCAGCTTGGCGACGGGGCAAAAGCCCGAGGCCAGCTTCAGGTTGCTGAACGGGCAGTGGACCACGTGAGCTGCACGCCACAGCAAGGCACCGCGCCACGCATCGGAATCTGCCGTCACAACCCCGGCGATGGCACGGGCGGCGGGCGGGCCCCGCGGCGACCGTCGCACCTTGCCGTTTGGCCAGCAGCTCCACCTCGCTTTCCGTCAGCTGGGTCATGTGGACCGCGACCAGGCGCGGGCTGACCATGCCCAGCCGCTCAAAGTTCTCCAGCGGCGACATCTTGGCGTCGCTGCGGTGCCGGGACATGGACTCGATGCCCAGCCGCGAGTGCTCCACCTCCGCGGCCGTCTCGTGCAGGTGAATGTTGAACGCCATCTGCCAGCCGCCGGCCCCGCCGCGGACCTGCCGCCACCCCTCCGTCAGCCAGCGGCAGGCGTCGCCCGCGCAGAGTGCCGGCGGGCCAGCCGTACGTCGAGCTCCTCGGCGGTCTTCCAAGCCTTGAGCAGGTTGGCGTCGCACACGGTGTACGGCGCGTGCGGCGCCAGGTTGAACCGCAGGAGGCCGTACGAGCCGTACTTGGCCTTGAGCTCGTACACCTTGTTCAGGTAGCCATCAAAGTCCGGCGCGTACGGCGTCGGGAAATCTGGCCCGCGCCGGCGACGCCCCACATCGCCCTGCGCACCCGCGTCATGAGCATCGCGCCGTAATGTGCCAGCGGCCGTCGCCGCGCGACCCGTACCGAGGAGGGGCACGCCCAGGCAGGCGCGAATGCCCGTCTTCATGACCACGTCGGCGGCGGCCTCGGCGAAGAAGTACTGGTCGACGAAGCACGTGGTGCCGCTCTTGATCATCTCGGCGACCGCCAGCTCCGTACCGTCGTACACAAACTCGTAGTTCACAAACTTGCCCTCCGCCGGCCAAATCTGCCCTCCCGTACCGCGACCCACCACACCGCACGCGGCCGGCATGAGCCGCCGTCCATGCGTCCATCGCCTCCTCGGGGGCGAGCTGGCCCACCTTCTTGGACAGCCAGTCGCTCAGCACCATGTCCTCCGCCATGCCGCGCATGTGCGTCATGCCGGCGTGCGTGTGGGCGTTCACAAAGCCGGGCAGGAGCACGTGCTGTGAGGGGCGACGAATCTACTGGGCCGCAAGGAGCGGGTGAGTCCGGGGCCGCTTAGCTCGCGTCGGCAGAGCGGCCCCGACGTACGTCCTTTGGCATAGCGACGTGCTCGGCAGGTCTGCAGGCCGCGACGCCACGCCGGCCAGGTTATGCACCGCGGTTAGCCGCCACCGGCGCGGAGGTGCGCCGATCTGCGGGCCGTACTCGTAGCGCTCCAGGGCGCTCGTGAGGCTGAGGACGTCGACGATCCGGCCATCCCGGACGACGATGGCGGCGTTCAGCAGCACCGTGGCGGCTGCGTCAGCGAGGCGAGGACCCGCGGTCAGGCGGGGCTGGGCTTGGTCAGCCAGGTTGCCGCCGCGAGCGCGCCACCGCGCCGACCAAGGCGGTCACGCACCGTTCGGCTCGACGGGCAGGACGTAGTCGGCCGACACGATCAGGTCGACCGGCTGCTTGGCGGACGCGCTGCCCGCGCTGGCCTCGGCCTTTGTGAGCGTCATGGCGGCGGACTCGCCCTCCGGAGGGAGGGACTCTGGGCGGTGGTCCAGGAAGACGGGAGGGGTTGCCTGCGACGCCGTCTCCGCCTCGTTGTCGCTCGCGTCGGAGAGCCAAATC
>Ga0180216_1002265_pt1 | contig 16277 bp, 16 predicted proteins | sample eDN3rd37CBELigMG_FD_128879 | JGI IMG/M metagenome (GOLD analysis project Ga0180216, IMG submission 128879) | Enriched Miracle-Growth compost microbial communities from Emeryville, California, USA - eDNA 3rd pass 37_C BE-Lig MG (version 2)... ... | reverse complement strand
GCGGGCCTGCTGGCTGAGGAGCGCGACCACGCCATGGCCGTGTCGGTCTGCTCGCGGTCGGGCGACCTGCTGGAGCCGCGCTTGCTGCCGCAGTGGTTCGTGGCCACGGCCGACCTGGCCGCGCGCGCGCACGCGGCGGTGGCGGCCGGCCGGCTGGAGTTCGTGCCGGCGCACACGGCGACCGAGTGGGCGCGCTGGCTGACCAACTCGCGCGACTGGTGCATCTCGCGGCAGCTGTGGTGGGGCCACCGCATCCCGGCGTACCGCCTCACACTGCGTGACGGCCGCACGGGCGCTCCCGTCGCGTGGCCTGCGCTGCCGCCGGCGGTGCGCGCCGCCCTGGCGCAGGCGGCCGCCGCCACGGAGCGCGGCGACGGCGACGCCGGCCAGCCGCCGTGGATCGTCGCGGCGTCGGACGCGGAGGCGCGCGACCGCGCGGCGGCCCTCCTACGGCGGGCCGCGGGCGCCACCACCGCTGGCGGCGGGCTCGACGCGCTCCACGCCGATGTGGAGCAGGACCCGGACGTGCTCGACACGTGGTTCTCGAGCGCGCTGCTGCCGCTCACGGCGACCGGCGGCAACCGCGGCGAGGCGCTCGCCGAGGCCGCGGCGCGCGTGCGCGCCGCGGGCGCGCCGCCGCTGGCGTTCATGGAGACCGGCCACGACATCCTCTTCTTTTGGGTGGCGCGCATGGTCATGCTCTGCAGCCACCTGACCGGTGGGGTCCTGCCGTTTGCGCGCGTGCTGCTGCACCCGGTCGTGCGCGACGCGCAGGGCCGCAAGATGTCCAAGAGCCTCGGCAACGTGATCGACCCCGTCGACGTGATCGACGGCGTGGCGCTGCCCAAGATGATCGCGCAGCTGGAGGGCGCAACGCTGCCGCCGCACGAGATCCGCGCGGGTGTGGCCGAGCTCAAGCGGCGGTACCCGCAGGGCATCCCGCCGTGCGGCGCCGACGCGCTGCGCCTGGCGCTGGCGCAGTACCCGCAGCAGAGCCACTTTCTCAACCTCGACACGGAGCGCATCGTCGCCGCGCGGCTCTTTGGCAACAAGCTCTGGAACGCGACCAAGTTTGCGGTCGCGCGCCTCGCCGCGGCTGCCCCGTCTCCCGCCGGCGCCGCGTGGCCGGCCGCCGACACGCTGCCGCTGCCGGCACCGGCGCAGCTAGCCGGCGCGCACGTCTTTGACCGGTGGCTGCTGCACCGCTTGGCGGGAGCGTGCCGCGCGGTCGAGGACGGCCTAGCGGCGTTTGAGCTGAGCCGTGCGGCCACCGCGCTGCGCGAGTGGTTCTACACCGACCTGTGCGACTTTTACATCGAGGCGTTCAAGGAGCGCGAGCCCGACTGGGCGGCCGCCGCCGGCGACGACGCTGGCCGCGCCCAGGCGCGCGCGACGCTGGCCGCCGCGCTCGACACGGGCCTGCGCGCGCTGCACCCGTTCATGCCGTTCCTCTCGGAGCACCTCTGGCAGGCCGTGCGCGCCGCGCCCGCTGTCAGCGCGCCGGACGCGGGGCGGGCGACGCTCTCGCGCGCGGCCTTCCCGCGGGGCGCCCAGCTGGCGGCGCTGGCGGCGCCCGAAACCGACCCGCTCGTGCAGCGGGCGCGCGGCATCGTGCACGCCGTGCGGTCGCTCCGGCAGAACCTCGGCGTGCCGCACCACTACCCGGGGCCCTTCTTTGTGCTGCTGACCGCCGACGGTGACCCGCTGGTCCCTCTGCTGCCACTGCTGGGCCGCATGTGCCGCGCGCCGACGCTGCGACACGTGGACGCCGCCGCGCTGGACCGCGCGCGGTGCTCCTTTGTCACCGTCGACGCCGACACGTCGGTGGGCATGGACCTCGCCGTGCTGCCGGACCCCGAGCTGTACGTGCAGCGGCTCTCCGCGCGCCAGCAGGCCGTGGCGCGGTCGCAGCAGGCCGTGGCCACGCGCGTGGCGCAGGCGCAGGGGACCGACCGCGTGCCGGCCGCGGTGCGCGCCAAGTGGGCAGTCGAGGCGGCAGAGCTCGCACGCGAGGCCGCGCAGCTCGCAGCGGACTTGGCGGCGCTGCGCGCTGTTCTACGGCAATAATCATTACTGTAGAAAAGCTAGACACGCACTTTTGTTTGCGCGGATGCACTTTGTCGCGGTTCATTGTACAGTCACGCCACCATGGTACAGCTTGGCTCGCATCGCGGCGTCGCCCGCGGTCGCCCGCCGTCACCTGTTGCACGGTCACCAGCCGCCGCCACGCAGGGCGAGCACCAAGTGCAGGACGGAGCCGCCCTCGATGCCATAGTCGGTGGCGGTCTTGTCGTCGTTCATTTGCTTGCCGCCGAAAATGAGCCTGGGGCGCGTACCCACGTGAAAGCCGCGATGCGACCACGGTTAGGCACGTTACCCTGTGTCGCGCACGTAGGAGGACGGCGACCGACCGCTGTTGTGCCGGCGGAATGCCCTCCTTCTCCTCGACGCGCTCCTTGATCCGCGAGATCTGGTACACGCGCGAATGCCCGGCTGAGACGTTGGCGCACGGCCACGGGTCAGCAGCCGCGCGTGACCGTCGGACCGCGTCAAGAACATGTCGCAGCGGAGGTACCTTGTCGGTGGGCTCAATGTCGATCTCGACCTACGCGGGCAGAGGTCTAGAGCGAAGGCCGCAATGCACCGTTAGCGACGGCTTTGGCTGCAAGGCCTGTGACGCGGCGGGGGCCTACCTCCTTGCCCGTGAGGGCCTGTCCACGACAACCGCACCCGCCACCCACCGGCCCAAACACGTTAGCTCTACGAAAACCACCGCTTCGCCCGCCTGGCGGCGACGCGTACCTTGACTTTGATCAGCATGGTGGTGGCGGTGGCAAGCTGCGTGCGGCGACCGGGGCTGCCGCCGCTGTCGTCCTGTATGTCTTTCGCGGGCGAAGGCACCGCACCCGTCCGACGCCGTGCGCGGGTGGTGTGTCAGCGGCGGCACTTTGCTAAAAGAAACGCAACGCGAGGTCGCCCGCCGCGGACAGCCGAGAGCTACACAGACTGGCCGACGAGCCAGGCGGCCCCGCGCACGGCAGGCCACCAGCAGCAGACAGGCCGACTGTCGCGCCACACACGCGCACCTTTGGCGTCTGCTCCCTGCCTGCACAGGCCTGCGCGCTTCTGCGACGGCGCTCACTGATGACGTCATCGGCCCCCCACCGACCTCTTCGCGTCGCGGCCCAGCGGCGAGCGGCGAGCGGCCGGCGGCTGCACCTGCCAGCCTTCGCGCCGCGGCGGCTCGGGTTTTTGCGGGGCCGTCTGCCTTGTCGCTCGCTCTGCGCGCACCCGTCAGCCGGACGTCACCTGTTGGTGAGCACCGATAGCACGCGTTGCTTGGTGTCATCAACGTAGCTCGTCGCGCATTGCTCTGTGTGCCTGCGCTCGTCCCGGCTGAGCGAGCGTTTGGCGAGACAGCACCGCGATACTCGCTGGAGCCGTGGCCTGCAAGCCACAGACGCCGACGGGCTTTTGCTCGCTTCGCTCCCTTGCCATCTCAGTTCGTCTTGTGCTGCGCCCCAGAGGCCACGCCACCATGAACACACTCGACCCGGCGGAGGCCATTCGCGTGCCGCCCGGCCGCGAAAAGTACGTCACTAGACGCTGTCCAAGTCGGCCAGGTCGGCCGAGCAACACGGAGGTGGTGCCGAGGCCGCTGACCTTCTTGGGTGGCGCCGCTACCGGCTGTGTGGGCGCGCGTTGGCAGGATTACCATCAAGGACGACTCGCTGCCCAACACGGTGCTCTTCACGGTGGAAGCCGAGGACCACACGCTGGCCAATCTGCTCCGATGGTGCGCACCGCTGCCGCCGCGGACGTGTGCGCAACGTCCTGTCACGCTCGTCTATTGACGCCTGCAAAAGCGGGGCCGGTGGTGCCCGTCGCCCCGCTGCAGCGAGCTGCTCAAGAACCCGCAGGTCACCTTTGTTGGGTACAAGGTGCCGCACCCGCTGGAGAACCGCTTCGTGCTGCGGCTGCAGACGCGGGAGGGCGCCGTGCCGAAGCTGGTGCTCGAAGACGCCATCACCAGCCTCATAGCGCAGATCGACAAGCTCGATCGAAGCGCGACGGTGCGTGCCGCTGTGATGGACGTCTGCGGTGCTGCCGATAGCTAACGGATTGCATGGATTGCGCGGTGGGGCGCGCGATGCCGTGGCCGGTCGTCTGCGTGCAGGAGGCGTTCGAGCGGCACCGGGCGTCCATGGGATATTGAACTTGTGGTGCTAGGCCTACCAATGTACAGTACACACCGACAAACCAGCCATTCATGCGCTTCCCCGCGCTTCCCGGCGTCTGCCGAGCCCGGCGGATGTGCTGGATGCCGCCGGTGCCTGCCGTCCAGGCCGCCCGACGGCCGGGTCTGCCAGGCTGTCGAGGAGCGCAGCGACGCTGAGGTCGTCGCCCCACACGACGTGGCCCACTACGATCAGAGCCGCACTGCGATTGCTGTGCCGTTTTCGTGTGGCGGCGCGCGGTGACGGTATCACAATCGTTCACGACGCGTCGACGTGCGCACCGACCCGGCGACCGCCACCCACGCGAACCGACACGCCGGCGACCGCGCGCGAAGCGAGCCGCGCGAACGCCGCCGCCACTGCCCCGACCGTCGCTTGCGCCTGCAGCAGCAGCAGTAGCAGCAGCAGCCGCGACCCGATCCGCGGGCCACGCGCGGCTGTCGGCATCATGGTGCGCGCCGGACGCGCCTTCATCGTCGGCGCGGCCGTTGGACGCGCGAGGTACGACGGATGGGCGCGCCGTGCGCACCGAGGGCGTCTTCAAGCCGATACTGCTGGTACTCATGCTTCCTCGTGTGCCTCTCCGCCCCGCCCGCTGGCGTCGGCCGCAGTGCGCGGCGCAACACGCCCGACACGAATGTCGTCGTGGTGACCACGCCGGCGGCGGGATACCCGGGCCAGGCGCCGCCCGTGGCGCAGCCAGTGTACGGCACCTCGCAGGCCATGTACACGACGGACGGCGCCGGCACCACCGTCTACTCGCACACAGCCACTGCGACCACTGCGCCCGTCGCCGTCGTCGTCGAGCCGCCCAAGAAGAGCAAGAAGAAGCGCGGTGCCTGCCTCTTCGTGTGCCTCTTCCTTATCGCGTTCATCCTCTGCGCGACGCTGGTGCCGTGGCCGGGCACGCGGTACTACTGGATGTACCCCAACCAGCAATCGCTCTTCGCCGTGAACGGCCTCTTCATTGAGGGCATTGAGACGTCGACGCCGACCGGGTACTCGCCCGTCCGCATCACCGCGTTCAGCGAGCGGCCGGCGCGCGTGACCTACACTCCTGTCGACCTGTCCCTGACGGTGCCGCCGAGCCTGGGCGTGCGCACGTACGAGCGGCACATTTTCCTGCCGTGGGACGAGGAGGTGAGCGTGTCCGTCACTGGCATCCAGAACGCGTCGTGCTACTATCAGCTGCTCGTGTTCCGGAGCGAGTGGCGCTACGACGACTTTGTGAACGGCCACTACTCGTGGTATGTGGCGCCTTCGCCGTTCAACAACGACCTGGAAAGCTACCGGGTGCGTAGCAACGGCGACGACGTCTACTACTTTGTTCTCTACAACAATCCGGACAACGGCTGTTCCAGTCCCGACACCTTGACGATGACGGTCGACCCGTACCCCATGCAAAAGTATGATACCAGCCCCAGCAGCGGCTTCGACTGGCAGTGCAGCGACAGCAACTGCAACTACGACGTGCCCTACGGCGAGTACCCCTACTTCGTCGTCGAGGTGTTGGACTCGGCGGACCAGGACGCGTCCTTCCGGTCCAACGTCTTCTGGCGGGGCAACTCGGGCGCGTACGTCGGCCTCTACGTTGGCCTCTTTGGCAGCCTGATCCTCTGCGGTGTGCTGGCGGCCGTGGCGAGCAAGCGAAAGGCCAAGGGCCGACGCGACGAGGAGAGCGACCCCCTGCTGCACGTCCAGCGCGAGACCTACGTACGTGCTAGGCGCGTTCCGCGCCCAGCCGCGCGCCGCCGCCCCTGCTAATGGCTCACGCGTCCGCATCAGCCACTCTGCGCGCTTTGCCCGGTCCCCAGGTCGCCGCACAAGCACCGCCGCCGAGCCACGATGCCGCGACGGCGGCGCCCGCCGGCGCGCCGTACCAAGTGACGCAGGCGCCGTACCCTGTGTTGTAGAGCGCGTTCGCGGGATGTTGCGTGGGTTGTAACTTTTGCGCGGGTCGTTTCTTGTGTTTGTGCACGCACTGCGGCTGTCTGTAAGAAAGTAACGCATAAATTCTACCCAAACAATCCAGGTGCTGTACACAAGGGGGCCATGCTGCCGTCGTGTGCGCGCTGACCCGCCCGCGTCACGGCCGCAGGTCCTCGTCGTCCACCTCCTCCTCGTTCCTGTCGCGACGGCGCCGCACCGCGGGCGAAGGCGGGCCCGGTGAGTGCGCCGGCCTGCGCCCCACGGAGCAAGGGACTGACGCCCAGTGACGCGACCACGCACCATCCCTCGGGGTCGAGCACCTGCAGGATCCGCTTGTTGGCCTCCTCGCGCGCGATCCGCCGCCGCTGCTCCTTCTTCCGAAGCCGGCGGGTGATGCCCGGCGCTTGGGCGAACTCCTTCGCCTTGAGGTACCGCGGCAGGCCCTCCGCGGTCAGCATGTTGTTCAGCAGGCGGAACGAGTACTCCGGGTCGTCCACCACGTGCACGGTGCGGCCGTGAATGGTCTCCAGCGCCAGGTCGTTGTCCCGGCGCGGCAGGTCTGCGCTCGCGCGCACGGCGGGGGAGCTCGACCAGGCGCGGAAGCCTGCACAGGACGCAGCGGCAGCATTGGGTCAAGCACGGGCGCTTGGTTGAGCGCTGCAGCCCGTGGCAGCCCCATGGCTTCTGCAGGCTCGGTGCGTACCCAGCACGGCCGTGCCGCCCGCGGCCGGCGCTGGCCGCATGGCCCAGGAACGGGCAGCGAGGCGCGCCGCCGCCGCCATCATGCAGTGGCCTGAAGCGCAAAAGACACAAGACGCGGACGATGTACTGCACCACTCAGCGACGCGTCCCTCGAGCTACGGCGCCGGTGCAGTACAGCACCGTGGCGTCGTCGTCGGCACCCGCACGTACCTCGACGCCCGCGGTTGGTGGGCAGACGGGTTGTCCGGCTGCTTTTCTGCCCCGTCCGGCGGCGAGGACCCTTTTTCTGATGGGCACCACGCCGATGGCCCGGCACAAGCGGCGCACAAGCGGCGCACGACTGTGCGCGGCTGGTCAATCTACTTAGCACGGGGGTTTTATCGGCTATGAGGCAGAACGTTCGCAGACTGTACAGCACGGGGCGACTTTATGCGGGCGGCGCGCCCGCGGCGGCCTTCTCTTTCTCCTGCAGCTTCGCCTCGAGCTTGGCAAACTCGGCCTCGGCGACGGTGTCGACGGCGTCGTTCACGGCCTCGACGGCCTCGACCTCCTCGACGTAGTACATGAGCATGTTCTCGATGCCGTTCTTGAGCGTCACGGTCGACGACTTGCACGACGTGCACGAGCCCTGAAGCTTCACCTTGACCACGCCGTTTTCAAAGCCACGGAACTCGATGTCGCCGCCGTCGTCCTGCACCACCTGTGCGCGGCAATCCAATGTAGCAATAAGCGGCAGTCTCGCTTAGCGCGGCAATGCAAGGGTTCGCTGCCGCGCCGCGCGTGGCCGTACGGGGCGGATGCGGGTGTCCAAGATCTCCTTGATGCGCACGACCACGTCCGAGTCTTCCTCGCCCGCCGCCGCCGCCGCCGTCGCGGTGGCCTGCCGTACGGCGCCGGGCCCCCCTAGTCTCCAACAACACGGCAGGTTCAGCTCGGCGTTGCTGCGACCCGCGCCGCCGTCGCGCGCGAGGTCCGCACCGCCTCGGTGAACAGCGGCTGGTTGCTGGTGAAAAAGTCCATGATGGTCGCGTAAATGTCCGGCTTGAGCAGCGGCCACTCGTCGTCGGGGCCTGCAGGTCCCACACGGCCCGCCCACATTCGGCAGGCGCGGCCACGTGTGAGCGGACGCGCGCGAGCGGTGCCGCGCACGCCGACCGCGCTGGGCGCACCCTTGGTCACCGTGATGAAGTCGCGGCCAAAGAAGACGCCGACGACGCCGGGGATCTTGAACAGCTTGTGCGCCAGCGGCGATGCCCGCGCCGAGTTGGCGTCCGGAAAGTCGCGCGTGCTGCGGTCGCGGGCGCGCGCAGTCCGTCGGAGCGCGTGGAGCCGGCGTGGGTGAGCACAGATAAGTGAGCGGCCTCGCGTCCGAGGGCCTGCCAGCTACCCGTCCGCCATGACGGGGACGCCCGGCCGGAACTTGAGGCTGTCGTCGTTTGGCGTGGTCTCCGTCTGGATGAACATGGTCCGCCGCAGGGCGGGCACCGTCGCCGGCACCGCCGCGCGCCGCCGGGCCACCCACGCGGGCGACCCGCTCAGGGCCCGCGCGGTCCCCGCCAACGTCGGGCGCCACGCTGCCGGCGCCAGCGTGCGCTGCACGGCCGTGGCTGCCAGGGGCCGGGCCGTGCTGGCCAGCGCCGTCCGGAGCAGTCGCAGCGCCGCCATGGTAGCTTGCCTGCGTGCTAGACCGAGGTGGGGGTGGAGCCTACCCCTGCGTCAGCACGTCGTGTGCGGCCGGTCTTTTGTCAACACCGACCGCGCACCACGCAGGGTGCAGTCAGCTGCAGTGCCTCCGCTGCTTCAGGGCACTCGCAGTCACGCGACGTGCGTCGTCAGCGTCGGCCGCGTGGTCCTCCACGTCGTCGTCTTCGCCGCCGTCGTCCTGCGTCCGTCGTCCGTTGTCCGCTTGTCGGGACAACCGGAACTAATGTGACTTTTTGGCGCGAAAGTTTGAACTTTGCGCCATGGTTGCGCCCGAGGACGAGAGGGCACATTAGACGCGTGGATAGAGACGCAGGAAGCAGCAAGCAGCACCAGGAGAGGACGACAAGCACGCTCTGGAGCAAGCAACGAGGCGCTTGGCCGTGCCCGGCACCATGGAGGCGACGACGCCCAACTTTGGGCTCACCGGCGCGACCTCGAGTGGCCAGCTGCGCACGAGCCAGCTCGACGGGCCGTCCGGCACCGTGCCGCGCCTCGCCAACGTGGAGGGGCCGCGCATCCTCTATGCCTCGCTGGGCAGCTTGCGCGTGCTCAAGGACTTGCTGGAAGCCATCCACACCAAGGACGTACGCGACGCGCCTGGCAGGCCGTGCTCTGCGCCTTGGACGGTCGAGCTAACTTACGCGTCGCGGTCGCGCCACCGGCTTGGGCTCGCCGTGCCTTGAAGCGCGTCACGGTCATCATGGCGCCGGCTGGGTTTAAGGTGGTGGCGGACCACAGCAAGTCGGCGCAGGCGTGCGCCTACCTGCCTCGCGCGTCCGTGCCGTCGAGCCCACGCCACCAGCCCCAACCCATACTAACCACCTCCGCCGCGTGCTGTCCATTTCGGCGTGCCGTGGGCCAGGCTCTTCCGCCAGTACGAGGTGGACCCCGAGATCCGGTCGTTTGGCCTCAGCCTGACAAGCCTGCTCGAGTGCATCCAGTTCCTCGTCCAGACGGAGCAGTCACAGGCCAGCGGCACCATCGAGCTGCGCATCGGGTCCCTCGAGGACGGCCTGCAGTTGCAGTGCGTGTCGCCGCCTCTCCGCCGCCGCCATTCTGCGAGGGTGCTTAGCACTGAGGTGGATGACGCGCTTTGCCGGGCGCATGGGCGCTCAGCAGGATGCAGCACAACAACGTCCGGACGACGTGCAAGCTCAAAACGTACGAGCCCGAGGAGCTCACCGACTTTATGGAGGCGTTCCGGCTGCAGCCCTCCATCAACAAGATCATCATGCAGGTCGGGCCCGCTCGTGGCCAGCGAAGGACGGGCGGTCGCCAGGCGGCCGTGCTGACGTTTCAAAGGCCGCAAACGCATCGCGGTGGTGCGCGTGCCAGGCCAAGTGGCTCAAGGCCGCTTTTGAGGAGATGGACGCCAGCAGCGAGACGGTGCACATGCTCATCTCCCCCGCGCCGCCGTACTTTCGCCTCTCCACCGCCGGCGCGTCCGGCAGCTCCGAGGTGCGGGCGCCGGCGTGGTGGGGTGGCAGCGGGGCGGCTCTGGGGCGGCTCACCCTGCGCGGAGCCGTGGCCTTGCACGACACGTCCACAGATGGACTACCCGCGCAACACTGCCGTCATCGAGCAGTTCCAGTGCGACCAGCCGCGGCTGACGAGGTGCGCGTTCGGCCTGGGCACGGCGCGTCGCCGTTCGAGGGGACTCATGTTGCTCAGGCCATGAAGCAATTTGCGATGGTGGCCCGTCCAGCTACCGCTTGAAGCAGCTCCTGCTGGCGATGGGCCCGCTCAAGCTCGCCGACAAGGTGGCCATCATGACCAACGAACGCGGCCTGCTCAAGCTCCAGTTCATGGTCGACCTGGAGGCCGGCGACGTCCAGTGGATCGAGTTCTACGTACGCTCGGCGGCCGCGCACATGCCGTGCACGGCCCTGCCTAGGTGTGCTCACGCCGAGGTCGGTGGGCGTGCCACTGACCTGCATATGTGCAGGCGGCGCCCATGGTGACGGACGAGGACGATGCCGAGCCGGACTATGTGCCGCCGCCGTCGCAGGCTGCGCTGGCGCACGCGTCGGGGACCAACATGGCGTCCGGCCATGCCTGACGCCAGCGTGAACAGTATAGTATGTACAGAGTGGTGTGCAAGTCGGGTCTGTACAGCGTCACAGGCAGGTGAACATGGCTATGCGCCGCGCGCGTCCAACAGCTGCTGCATCCGCTCGCGCACGACCTTGTCCAGCGCCTGGTAGACCGCGTCGCACCCGGCCACCGCGGTCTCGAGCATGATCTCGAACCGGTCGCTGTGGACGCGCGACTCCATCTGCGCGCTCCACCGACCCGACACATGCGGTGCCTGCTTGGTAAGCCATGGAGTGAGGCGCACAGCTCGGTCGTCCCGCGGCCGTACCTCCAAGTAGGACAGCCTCTTGGAGCGCGGCAGGATGCCGACCGTCAGCTCGGGGCCGCCCGCGGCTTCCTCAACGTAGTTGATGTCCAGCACGGGGTGGCCGTCCAGGAAGCTGCAGGAGCAGGCTGCACGTCCCGAGGCGACGGCGCGGTGCCTAGGCATCGGTGAGCCTCGAGGATGCAGGCACGCGATAGCAATCCAGCGCGGCGGCGCGCACCGAACAGGTAGTCGCGCATGGGGATGCCGGCGTCGACGAACGCGAGCGTGGCCGCGTTGATGCTGGCCGCCTCGACGCCTGGGCGCCGGCCCGTTCTTGGCGCGAGCCGGGTGCACCCGGTGAGCGCGGCACGGCCTCTCACTGGCGACCCTGGCCATCCCCGACCGCCGTACCGCCGTCGGCCTGGAGCACTTGGATGTAAACGTCGATCTGCGACCGCGCAAACAGCTGCGTTTGCAGGACGGCCTCGAACGACTGCCGCAGCGCCACGCCAATGTCCAGCGACCGCCTGCGCCAAAGGGCCTTCCCCATCGCATCGTGGCTTGTTAGACAGAGCGCGCGCGCCGTCGGGTCCTGTTCGGCGCGTCCGCACTTGTCGCCCTTGGCCCGCTTGCGCCGCTCGCCCGTGCTGAAGGTCGCCATGCTGAACTCGCACGTCAGGATGGCGCGGTCGTGCGCCGCCCGGCCGCGGCGCACCTCGCGCGGGCCGTAGACGGCGGCGATGACCTTGGTGTTGCCCATCTCTAGGTACGCCGACCCGTCGGCCTCCCGCAGGGGGCCCATGCGGGCCTGGAGCCGCCGGAGCTCGTTGGGCCGGCGGCCGTCCGTGCGCAGGCCTGTGCGCGCCGACTCGAAGGTGGAAGGCGCGCGGAGGTTAAGCGATCTCGTCGCGCACGCCAGGCGGGCAGCTTGCCCGGACAGCGGCGTACCTTCCGGCGTCACGTACTCGATGCGGCCCTGCGCAGCGTGCCCACCGGCCAGCGACATGGATGCGCCCAAACGCATCAGCAACGAGACCACCGGGCCGAGTCTGCGGGCACGATGCCGTGCCGTACCGACGCCATGCTGCCCTCCGTCGCCCTCGCTGGGCCCCGGGCTGTGTCCGCGGGACGAACCTCCACTACCGCCCGGCACGCGTACACGGGCTTTGGGGGCGGGGGGGCGGCGCACACAGAGTCGCTGCCTGCCGGGCCTCGTCTTGTCCTTGCTCTCCCTGGTCTTGTCCTTGCTCTCCCTCGTCTTTGTCCTTGCTCTCCCTCGTCTTTGTCCTTGCTCTCCCTCGTCTTTGTCCTTGCTCTCCCTCGTCCTGTCTGTCGTCTGTAGTCTGTCGTCGCCGCGTGGCCCCCGGTTGACGTCATTCATCAGTGTCACACCGGTGGCGCACTGACAGCGGCTGAGCATGTGAGCGGCTTGAGCGGCGGCGGCGCGGCGGCAGCTGGAGGCGCGTGCAGCGTGCGTGCGCGAAGCGCAGCCGGCGAGTTAAGCCGTGCGACGGCGGCTGCAGGCGTCACTAGTCGCCCGGTCCTCACGGAGGGGGCCGCCGCGGCGGACGCCCGTGGGACGCTATGGTGGTCATCTCGGCCACCGTGCGCGCGATCCGCCACCTCCGGCGGCAGCGCTACGTGTTCGACGTCGTCGGCATCCTCTGCAACCTCATCGCCCTCTTCCTCCTCGCGTCGTCCACCTACGTCGTCGTTTTCCTCACCATACGGCCCTGGCTGGGGCTCACGTCCGCCAAAGGGTTCGCCCTCGTGGTCTGGAGCCTGCTGCTCGTCGGCCTGGCCAGCTGGGCGTACGCACGTGCCATCTTCACCAACCCCGGTACGGCGGCCGCCCGCCGCGCCGGCCCGCCGCGCCACGACGCTGCTAACCCGGGCGGTGCCGCCCTTGCGAACACTGGTGTGCGCGGCAGGCGAGGTGCCGCTGCCCCCCGACGGCTACGAGATCACTGAGCTCAAACCGCAGGAGCTGACGCTGCGGTTCGGCGAGGTCGTGGGGTACTGCACGCGCTGCCGCACCTACAAGCCGTACATGGCGCACCACTGCAGCACGTGCCGCCGCTGCGTGCGCCTCATGGACCACCACTGCATATGGGTGAACAACTGCGTCGGCGAGCGGACGCAAAAGTTTTTCATGCTCTTTCTCCTGTACATCTGCCTGCTGGCGGTGACGTACTTGGCCCTCTTTGGTGTGCGCTTCACGATCTGCATCTCCCAGGGCACCGCCGCCTGCGGCGCGCGCGGCGACGTGCTGGGCCTGCTGCTGGGCGCGTTTGTCACGTTCGCCGCGCTCCTCTTTGGCATCTTTGTCCTCGTCATGGGCATCGACCAGATCAGAACGCTCCTGCACGACGACACGTACATCGACCGCCTCAAGCGGCAGAACCCGCACCTGCGCGCGCCGGCGGACGCGACTGCCTCGTTTGGGCCCGCCGTCGCCGGCGTCGTGCACGAGGGCGACGCGGCCGTCGGCGACGGCTGGGCGGCGGACGTGCCGCCGCCGCCCGCAAAGGCCAAGTCGTGGCTGCACAAGTTTGAGCGGGCGTTTGGGCCGCCGCACCCGTCCCGCTGGTGGTGGCTGCTGCCGGTGGACCCGATCCTGCCGCACCACCGATGGTACGAACCCTCGTACGACCACTCGGACTAGCGCACGGATGCCAGCGCGCTTCGTTGTGGCGCTCTGTATAGCTTGCAGTTTTCGGCAAGGCAGTTTCTCCCCCATGTTGCGCTGCCTTCCACGTCGGTTTTCAGTGTACGGTAAGTTTTTGTACAGGATCCTCTTGTGTACGTTTGAAAGGACGTGTGTCCATAACCGGTGTGCACGGTTCGAGTCAAATGTCCGGAGACGTCGCTTCTTTGTCTGCGTCTTCGCTGCCCGGCTCATCTCTATCGGCCGGCCCTGTCGCTCTGTGGTGACGGCGTGTGGTCCCTCGGGCCGCATGCTGACCGCCGCCCTGGACGTCCCTGCCCTGTATGCCGCTTGCGGCGCGTGGCATTCGAGCGTGCGCGCCGGATGCAATGTTTGGCTGTCTGTTTTGATCAGGGAATCAAAACATCCCTCCGCGTTCTCGTTCTGCGCCCGGCCAACCGGAACACCGCACGCACGCCGCGCTGCCCCTGTCGCGGCACGCACGGTCCGCCACCATGTTCAACGCCGCCGCCAGCTTCGGGGGCGGCCACCAGCCGCCCTACCAGCAGATGCCCGTCGACCCGCAGCTCTGGGCGTGGTTCAGCGCCGTCGACCGGTACGCCTCGACGCGTGCAAAGCCACGACGTCCGAATCCACGTCGCACTGGCTCACCGCGCCTGCGCGCCTCTGCGTCGGCGCTGAACGCCGCGGCGGCGCAGCAACAAGAGCGGCAGCATCGACCAGAAGGAGCTGCAGGCGTGCCTCAGCAATGGCAGCTGGGAGCCGTTCAACGACAACACCGTCCGGCACGTCGCGCAGCGACGCGCTTCACGCCGTGTCCGCCGCCGTTTGGCGCTAATCGGGGGCGACGGAACGCGCCGAGCTGTGGCGCGCCACCGCGATCTCGTGCGCGCAGGCTCATGATCGCCATGTTCGATCAGGACCACAGCGGCACCATCAACTTCCAAGAGTTCCAGGTACGCCGGTCGGGGGTAGCGCGCCAGGCAAGATTCCTGGACCGGTGGCCCCTCACAGTCTCACTTGTGGGCCGTGCCGCGTGCTGCCGGCGGCGCGGCACAGGGCCTGTGGAACTACATCAACCAGTGGAAGACGGTCTTTGACTCCTACGACCGCGGTACGGACGCGTAGCGAGCGCGCTCCTCAACTGCACGCTGCGACGGTGCTCACTGCGGTTCCGCATTGCTTGCGCTGCTTCGCGGTGGCCTGGCAGACCGGTCGCGCTCGATCGACGCCGGCGAGCTGGGCAAGCGCTCCGCCAGTTCGGCTACACGCTGTCGCCGCAGTTCGTGAACCTGGTCGTCTTCAAATACGACCGCTCCGGTGCGTGCCTTGGTGGATAGGCAGCGCGGTTCTGCTGGGCCGCGCGCAGCGGTCTCACCGTGCCTGCAGGCGTGGCTGGGGCAGCGGCGCTTGGCGCAGGCTCGCGCACCGTGTCCTTCGACGACTTCATCCAGATCTGCATCCTCCTGACCAACCTCACCAACTCGTTCAAGAAGTACGACACGCAGCGGGTACGGGCGCGCGCCGCGACCTTGGACACTTGGCGTGCCGCGTGCGACGAGCGTGCTTACGGCACGGAGTGCGCCGTGCTGGCACGTCACCCTGGGACAGAACGGCTGGGCCACGATCGCGTTCGAGCAGTTTCTGTCGGAGGTCTTCCGCTGCCTGCCCACATAAGCGTTGGGCGGCACCGACGGATGCTGGCGGCACACGTACGTGCCCTCGACTAGGCCACCTCTGTGTTGTGTGCGGTCAATGCCTGCAGTTTCCCGTGTGTCTGCTTGCTGTGCGATAAAATTGTTGCCTTGTTGCCCTCCCAGCGTGCCCATAGCGGGCAATGACCGCCCACGCACGGACCCCTCACTGTGGCCAGTGCTCATCGCAAGGCCGCTGCTTTGCGTCCATCGGCTCTTCAGTGATGGGCCACTATGCTTGTGGGAGCGCCACCAGCCAGAGGCCGGGGCGTACGACGTCCACATACCATGCACCATGAGCGCCACACGCCGTGAAGCGTCGGGCCGCCAGCTCGCATGAGCACGGTGAGCCATCCCTTCGTTCGCCGGCGTCCACCACAATCTGGGTGCTTCGAAGCAGATGGCGCGAGGGAGATGGCGCCTCCTCCACTTTCGTCGTTTGAGCAATCGCCGCTTCCCGTGACGCTGCGCTCGATGGGCCCTTGCGCGAGGCCTGGCGACAAGACAGGAAAACAGCACGGACCAAGGCGGCTGCAATCGGCTGCCCTTACCCGCGGCTGGTAGGCGACGCTTACGGTCAGCTGCGTAGTCGGCGGGACCCGCCGGCGGCGTTCGGCACCCCCGCTCGCGACGCACGGCGCCCAGCGAGCCATCATGGACGGCACCGGGCCGGAGCAGCGCATGACCCGGAGCCGGGCGCGGGCTCAGCCGGCGCCCGCCGCAGCGCCGGCCCCGGCCGCAGCCTCGGCGGCCCAGCCGGAGCGCCGGCGTGGAAGGAGTGCGCGCACGGCCCCCGCGCCGCAAGCCGCTGTGGCGGCGGCTGGCGCCGCTGCTCCAGCAGCAGGCGAGCAGTCGCCTCCGCGGCAGCGCCGGCGCTTGGGGCCGCGCGAGCCACGGCATCAGCCGGACCTCCGAGGCAACGCGGCCGTCGTCCAAGCCGCTCCGACCCGCCACAGGCCGGAGCGTGCCGACGGGATGGCCGTTGACGGCGCGGACGGCGC
>Ga0180216_1002262_pt1 | contig 16282 bp, 10 predicted proteins | sample eDN3rd37CBELigMG_FD_128879 | JGI IMG/M metagenome (GOLD analysis project Ga0180216, IMG submission 128879) | Enriched Miracle-Growth compost microbial communities from Emeryville, California, USA - eDNA 3rd pass 37_C BE-Lig MG (version 2)... ... | reverse complement strand
CGCGGATTCGCCGCCGGCCTCGAGCAGGTAGCCGATGAAGGCCTCCTCCAGCGTCCGGGCGCCGCGCTTGCGCACCAGCTCGGCGGGCCGGTCGCTGTCGAGCACGCGGCCGGCGTGCATCATGGACATGCGGTCGCAGCGCTCGGCCTCGTTCATGAAGTGGGTGGAGATGAAGATCGTCACCCGGTCGCGCCGCGACAGCGCGATCAGCAGGCGCCAGAACTCGTCCCGCGCCACGGGGTCCACGCCCGAGGTCGGCTCGTCCAGGATCAGCAACTCGGGCTCGTGGACCATGGCCACGGCCAGCGACAGGCGCTGGCGGATGCCCAGCGGCAGGCTGTCGGGCAGCATGTCCAGCACGCCGCCCAGGCCGAAGCGTTCCACCATGGCCCGCACCCGCTCGTCGATCCTGTCCGGGGGGACGTGGAACAGGCGGGCGTGCAGGACCAGGTTCTGCCGGACGGTCAGCTCGCCGTAGAGCGAGAAGGACTGCGACATATAGCCCACCCGGCGGCGCACGTCCAGGTCGTCGGGGTCGATCTCGCGGCCGAACAGCCAGGCCCGGCCCTCGCTGGCCGGCAGCAGCCCGGTCAGCATTTTCATGGTGGTCGTCTTGCCGCAGCCGTTCGAGCCGAGGAAGCCGAAGATCTCGCCGCGGCGGATGCGGAAGCTGACGTGGTCGACGGCGACGAAGTCGCCGAAGCGCATGGTCAGGTCGTGCGCCTCGATGGCGACGTCCTCGGCGCCGTCCTCGGGCAGCGGAGGGATTTCCACGGGCGCGTAGCCCTCGCGCTTGGCGGCGGGCAGCAGGTGGATGAAGGCCGATTCCAGCGTGGCCTGCCCCGTGGCGGCGAGCAGCTCGGCCGGCGTGCCCGTCGCCAGGATGCGGCCCTCGTCCATGGCGATCAGCCAGTCGAAGCGCTGGGCTTCCTCCATGTAGGCGGTGGCGACGATGACGCTCATCGCGCCCCCCGGGGCCTGCGCATCGCCGGCCTGCCCCCGGGCCGGCCCGGCAGGCGCGCTGCCGGACCAGCCGGCGCGGATGCGGGCGATCAGGTCCCAGAACTGGGCCCGCGCCAGGGGATCCACCCCCGTGGTGGGCTCGTCCAGGATGAGGAAATCCGGATCGTGGATCAGGGCGCAGCACAGGCTGAGCTTTTGCTTCATGCCGCCCGACAGCTTGCCGGCCGGGCGCGCAAGAAAAGGGTGCAGGCCCGTGCTGCGCGTCAGGTCGTCGATGCGGCGGCGGCGCTCGGCCGCCCCGTGGCCGAACAGGCGGGCGAAGAATTGCAGGTTTTCCTCGACCGACAGGGTGGGGTAGAGGTTCTTGCCCAGGCCTTGGGGCATGTATGCGATGCGCGGGCAGGTCCGGTCGCGGTGGGCGCGCTGCGCCATGTCGCCGTCCAGGACGTCGACGTGGCCCTGCTGGATGATCCGGGCGCCGGCCAGGATGGACAGCAGGGTGGACTTGCCGACGCCGTCCGGGCCGATCAGGCCCACCATGCGGCCGGCGGGAATGTCGAGGCCGATGCCGTCCAGCGCCCGGGTCTTGCCGTAGCGATGGCTCAGGCCCTGGATCCGCGCCACGAAAGCGTCCCGCGTCATGGCCTACTCGGGCAGGCGGACGGTCAGCGAGGCCGGCCAGGGTTGCGAGGGATCCGCCCGTACCCAGGCGACGCCGGGCAGCCCGGTCTTGACCTGCTCCAGGTTCTTTTGCAGGAGGTCCCGGGGGATGCGCGCCTTGATGCGGAACATGAGCTTCTGGCGCTCGCTGGCCGTCTCCACGGTCTTGGGGGTGAACTGCGCCTGGCTGGCGACGAAGGACACCTCCGCCGGGATCACGTACTGGGGCGCGGCGTCCAGGATGATGCGCACCTCGCTGCCCATGGCCAGGCGGCCGGCGACGGCCTCGGGCATGAAGAAGGTCATGGTCACGTCGGACAGGTCCAGCATGTTGAGCACGCGGCCGCCCGCGCCGAGGACCTCGCCGGGCTGGGCCACGCGTAGCTGGATGCGCCCGTCGCGCGGGGCCTTCAGGCTGCTGTCCTCGAGGTCGGCCCGGATGCGGGCCACCGTGGCCGCCGCGGCCGCGGCGGCCGATTCGGCGCCGACGCGGTCGGCCTGCGCGGCGGAGACCCCCGCCTGGGCGGACACGACCTGCGCCTTGGCGGCGGCCAGCCCGGCCTCGGCGCTGTGCAGCCGGGCCTGGTCGTCGTCCAGCTCCTGCTGCGAGGCGGCGCCGCGGCTGGCCAGCGAGCTGGAGCGGTTCAGGCGCTGCCGCGCCGCGAACAGGTCGCTTTCGCGCTGCCGGACCACGGCCTGGGCCGTGGCGACGTCGCTCTCGCGCAGGGCCACCTGGGCCTGCGCGGCGATCACGGCATGGCCGGCCTGGCGTTCGCGGGCCTGAGCCTCGTCGAGCTGGGCCTGCAGGGAGTCCAGGTTCATGACGGCCAGGGTCTGCCCGGCCTGGACGAAATCGCCTTCGTCGACCAGGATCTGCTCGATGCGGCCGGGCAGCCGGGTCGCGATGTCGATCTCGGTGGCCTCGATCCGGCCGTTGCCCCGCTCGAAGCCGGGGCCGGGGCCGCGGTCGCGGGACCACTGCCAGGCGCCGTAGGCGCCGATGGCCACGGCGGCGACCAGGATCAGCGGCAGGGATTTCTTGATTTTATCGGTGAAGTTCATGTCGCTCGGGGGAGGGAGTGGGTTGTGGGGCGGCGGCCGGAGGGGCCGCGGCGGTGGGCGCCGGGCCGGCCGCCGAGGCCTGCGGGCCGGCGCCCCCGCCCAGCGCCGCGTACAGGGCGACCTGGCTCGACAGCCAGGCGCGGCGGACCTGGACGAGCTGCTGCTGGGCGGTCAGCAGGTCGCGCTCGGCGTCCAGGACCTCGAGGTAGGGCGCGGCGCCGCTGTCGTAGCGCAGCCGCGCCAGGCCGGCCCGTTCGGCCTGGGTCTGCGCCATGCGTGCCTGGATGGCGAGCTGGTCGGCCAGGCCCTGGCGGGCGGACAGGGCGTCGGAGACCTCGCGGAAGGCGGCCTGGATGCTTTTCTCGTAGCTGGCCACGGCCATGTCGCGGCGGACTTCGGCGACGTCCAGGCTGGCGCTCAGGCGTCCGGCCGTGAAGATCGGCACCTCGATCACCGGCGCGAAGGACCAGGTCCCGCTGCCGCCGCCGAACAGCCCGTCCAGCTCGGCGCTGGCCGTGCCGATACCCGAGGTCAGGGCGATGCGCGGCAGGAAGGCGGCGCGGGCGGCGCCGATCCGGGCGTGGGCGGCCCGTAGCTGGTATTCGGCGGCCCGGATGTCGGGGCGGGCCACCAGGACCTCCGAGGGCAGGCCGGGCTCCAGCCGGGCCAGTTGCGTCGATTCGAGCGTGACGCCGCGCGTGGCCGTGGGGCCGGGATCGATGCCGGTCAGCAGGGCCAGGGCGTGGGCGGCCGCCGCCCGCTCTTGCTTGAGCTGCGCCTGCAGCGACTGGGCCTGGATCAGCAGGGTGCGCACCTGGGTCAGTTCCAGTTCGGAGGATGAGCCCACCGCGCGGCGCTGCTCGAAGATGTCCAGGGACTGCTGCCGGTTGCGGACCGCCTCGTCCGCCAGGAAGGCGCGCTGGTCGAGCTCGCGCAGGGCCAGCACCGAATCGGCCACCTGGCGCACCAGCGCCGTCTGGACGGCCTGGCGGGCCGAATCCGTCGCCAGCCACTCGCCCAGGGCGGCGTCCTCGAGGTTGCGGATCCGTCCCCAGAGATCGAGTTCCCAGTTGCTCAGGCCGATGCTGACCTGGTGCTGGGCCTGGATCTGGGGCTCGCCCGTGAGGTTGAGGTCGCCGGGCACCCGGCCGCGGTCCATGGCGCCCTGGACGCCGATCGAGGGCAGCAGGTCCGCCCGCTGGATGCGGTAGGCGGCCTCGGCCTCGCGCACGCGCAGCACGGCCAGGCGCAGGTCGCGGTTGTGCTCCAGCGCCAGGCCGATCAGCCGGCGCATGTCGGCATCCTGGAAATAGCCTTGCCATTCCAGGTCGTTCAGCGCGCGGGCGGTGGCCGTGTCGGTATCGGCGGGCCAGGCGTCGGCGACCGGCGGGGGCGGGATGCGTGTCTCGGGGGCCAGGTTGACGCAGGCCGACAGGGCCAGCAGCAGGCCCGCGGCGCCGAGGGCGCGGGCGGCGGCGCGCGGCGCGCGCCGGCCGCGATCGGGGTGGGGCGCGCGCTCGCCACGGGAGGGAGAGGGCGCGGGGGCGTGGCGCGGCATGGTTCAGGCCTCCAGCACGTAGAGGCCGGGCGCGTCCTCCAGGGCCGGGAACTCGGGGCTGCCGAGGGCGGGCGGGGCCACGGGGCGGCCCGAACGCTCGGCCAGCCATCGAGACCAGGCGGTCCACCAGGATCCCTCGTTCACGGGCGTGTTCGCCATCCAGTCGTCGGGCGGCAGGTAGGGATCGCCCGGCTGGCGGGTGTGGATGCGGTAGTGGCGCCGGGGATGGCCGGGCTCGTTGACGATGCCGGCATTGTGCCCGCCGCTGGTGAGCACGAAGCTCAATTCCCCGTTGTAGAACTGGTGGAGCTTGTAGACCGAGCGCCAGGGGGCGACGTGGTCGGTGACGGTGCCCACGGCGAAGACCGGCAGGCGGATGTCGCCGATCGATACCGGACGGCCGCCGACCGGATAGCGCCCGGCGCTCAGGTCGTTGTTCAGGTACAGGCGCCGTAGGTACTGGGAATGCATCCGGGCCGGCATGCGGGTCGCGTCGGCGTTCCAGGCCATCAGGTCGTTGATGGGGCGCCGCTCGCCCAGCAGGTATTCATGCACGACGCGCGACCACAGCAGGTCGTAGGAGCGCAGCATCTGGAAGGCGCCGGCCATCTGCTCGGCGCTGAAGTAGCCCCGGCGCTGCATCTGCGCCTCGAGCATGTGGACCTGCGCCTCGTCGATGAACAGGCCGATTTCCCCCGGCTCGCTGAAGTCCACCTGGGCCGTGAACAGGCTGATGCTGGCCAGCCGGTCGTCGCCGTCCCGCGCCATGGCGGCCGCCGCGATGGCCAGCAGGGTGCCGCCCAGGCAATAGCCGGTGGCGTGGACCCGGCGCCCGGGCAGGATGCGGCCGATGGCGTCCAGGGCGGCAAAGAATCCGTCCTGCAGGTACTCGTCCATGCCCAGCTCGGCGTGCTCGTCGCCGGGGTTTTTCCAGGACACGCAGAAGACGGTGTAGCCCTGGTCGCACAGGTAGCGCACGAGGGAGTTGTGCGGCGACAGGTCGAGGATGTAGTACTTCATGATCCAGGCCGGCACGAGCAGCACGGGCTCGGGACGGACCTTGCGGGTCGTCGGGGCGTACTGGATCAGCTCCGCCAGGCGGTTGCGCGCCACCACCTTGCCCGGGGTGGCCGCGACGTCCCGGCCCACGCGGAATCGTTCCGCGCCCGCGATGGGCATGCCGGCCCGGTGGCGGACGATGTCCTCGAGCAGGTATCCGGTGCCGCGCGCCAGGTTCATCCCGTGCTCCTTCGCGGTGCGGCCCAGGGCGACCGGATTGGTGAGGAGCTGGTTGCCCGGCGACATCATGTCCAGCCACTGGCGCGCCCAGAACGAGACCTGCTGCGTGTGGTGGGGATCGACGCCGGGGATGTCGGAGGTGGCCTCCTCCCACCAGTTCTGGGTCAGCAGGAAGCCCTGGTGGAACAGGTTGAAGGGCCAGCGGCACCAGGCCGGGTCGCTGAAGCGGCGATCGGTCTCGGGCGGGGTGACGCAGACCCGGGTCGGGTCCCCGGCGGCGGTCATGCAGTCGTACAGGTAGTGCGCCAGCTCGCGCTGGTGGTTGACGGCCAGGCGCGCGAGTTCGGTCTGCTTGCCGGGCGAGGCGACCAGGTGCATGGCCCAGTCCAGCCACGCGAGGCTCAGCGAGGTGGGCGAGAGCGAGGCGAAGGTCCGCGCCTGGCTGGCGTGGAAATACTGGTCGGTGGCGCGGGCGGCCTCGCGGAAATCGATGTTGCGGTCTCTTGGGGATGAGGGCATGAAATTCCTCCTTACCGACTTTTTAGTCGATAATTGATGTATGGGTCATGATGCAGATCAATGGACCGCTCAGGCTTTTCTCCGAGAATCAATCGCCATGTCAAAAATCCCGCCTTCGTCCACGCCCGATGCTCTCGCCGGCAAGCCGCCGGAGGCGGCCGGGGGCCAGCCCAGAAACCGACGCCTGCCCGCGCACGAGCGTTGCGGCCAGATCCTGGATGCAGCATTGCACGAATTCTCCGAGCGTGGGTTCGGGGCGGCGCGCATGGACGACATCGCCGCGCGGGCCGGATTGTCCAAGGGCGGCCTGTACGCGCACTTCGAGAGCAAGGACGCGGTGTTCCAGGCCCTGATGCAGCGCATGCTGATGCCCAACCTGCTGTTCGAGGACCAGCCGCCGGGCCAGCCCTCGCTCGCGCAGGCGGCGCCGCCGGCACAGGCGCTGGCGGCCCTGGTGGACGCCTTTCTGGATCGCGCCTACGCGCGGCTGGAGGATGACGGCTTCATCCGCACCCTGCACCTGCTGATCGCCGAGGGGCCGCGGGTGCCCGAGGCCCTGGAGGACTGGCGCCTCGAGCACCTCGGGCTGCTGCGCGGCCAGCAAGAGGCCATACGGCAGGCGGTCGACGCGGGTGTGCTGCGCGACAGCGCGCTCACCGATATGGTACAGCTCATCCACGCGCCCATCCTGTTCGCGGCCGTGCTGAAGATGCTGCAGGACGACGAGCACGTGCGCCTGGTGATGCCCCGCCTGCGGGCGGCGCACCGGCGGCTGCTGCTCGAGCTGCTGCCGCCGGCCCGCGGCTGAGGCCGGCCGGGCCGCCTGCCGTCCACCTCGCGGTCTGCGGGCCGCCCGGATTCGCCCGGCATGGAACGGCCTTCAGCCGTGGCCTCTCTCCACCTCGCGGTCCGCAGACCGCCCGGATTCGCCCGGACACGGAACAGCCCGCGGGGGGCTGTTCCGTGTCCGGGCTCACTCTTTGCGCAGCCGCGCGAAGGCCTCGGCCATGGCGCCCTGGGGCGCGGCGGCGGGCCGGTCGGATCGTCCGCCGCGCGGGCCGCCGCGGCCGCCCGGCCGTCCGGCGCCCGAGCCTGCGCCGGCCGCGCCGCCCGTAGGACGCGGCTCGGGATCGTCCTTGCGCATGCTCAGCGCGATCCGCTTGCGCGCCACGTCGACCTCGAGCACCCGCACCCGCACCGTCTGGCCGACGCGCACCACGTCGCGGGGATCCTTGACGAACTTGTCGGCCAGGGCGGATACGTGCACCAGGCCGTCCTGGTGGACGCCGATGTCGACGAAGGCCCCGAAATTGGCGACGTTGCTGACCACGCCCTCGAGCACCATTCCGGGGACGAGGTCCTTGATGTCGTTGACGCCGTCCATGAAGCGCGCGGTCTTGAACTCGGGTCGCGGGTCGCGCCCCGGCTTTTCGAGCTCGGCGAAGATGTCGCGCACCGTCGGCAGGCCGAAGCGCTCGCAGGTGAAGTCGGCGGGCGACAGGCCCTTGAGGGCCTGGGCCTGGCCCATGATCTCGGCGGCCGGCTTGCCGATCCTCGAGAGAATGCGCTCGACCACCGGATAGGCCTCGGGGTGCACGGCCGAGGCGTCCAGGGGATTGTCCGAGGTCGGCACCCGCAGGAAGCCCGCCGCCTGCTCGAAGGCCTTGTCGCCAAAGCGGGGCACCTCGCGCAGGGCGCGGCGGTTGGGAAAGGCGCCGTGCTGCTCGCGCCAGCCCACGATGTTGCGCGCGAGCGCCGCGTTCAGCCCCGACACCCGCGTCAGCAGCGGCGCCGAGGCCGTGTTGACGTCCACGCCCACGGCGTTGACGCAGTCCTCGACCACGGCGTCCAGCGAACGGGCGAGGTCGCGCTGGTTTACGTCGTGCTGGTACTGGCCCACGCCGATGGCCTTGGGCTCGATCTTGACGAGCTCGGCCAGCGGGTCCTGCAGGCGCCGGGCGATCGATACCGCCCCCCGCAGGCTGACGTCCATGTCCGGAAATTCCTGCGCGCCCAGCTCGGAGGCGGAGTAGACCGAGGCGCCCGCCTCGGAGACCACCACGCGCTCGAAGCGCAGCTCGGGGTGGCGTTCGCGCAGCAGGCCCGCCAGGCGCTCGGTCTCGCGCGAGGCCGTGCCGTTGCCGATGGCGACCAGCTCGATCCCGTGACGGCGGATGAGCTCGGCCAGCGTGCGCAGGCTGCCCTCCACGTCGCGGCGCGGCTCGAAGGGGTAGATGGTGTGCGTCTCGAGCACCTTGCCGGTGGCATCGATGGCGGCGGCCTTGACGCCGGTGCGGATGCCCGGGTCCAGGCCCAGGACGGCCCGCGGGCCGGCCGGCGCGGCCAGCAGCAGGTCCTTGAGGTTGGCGGCGAACACGCGGATTGCCTCGGTCTCGGCCGATTCGCGCAGGCGTCCGATGAGCTCGGTCTCGAAGGCGGGGAGCAGCTTGACGCGCCAGGTCCAGCGGCAGGCCTCGGCGAGCCAGTGGCGGCGGGCGCCGGCCTGGGCGTCGAAGCCGGCGTCGATGTCCAGCGTCTCGGCCACGCGCACGACGCACGGGTGCGGGTTGCGGGCCTCGAGGTCGGGTTCGAGCTCGAGACGCAGGTCGAGGATGCCCTGCTGGCGGCCGCGCATCAGCGCCAGCGCGCGGTGCGAGGGCATGACGCGCAAGGCCTCGCTGAAGTCGAACCAGTCGCGGAATTTCTCGCCCTCGGCCTCCTTGCCGGCCACCACCCGGGCGTGCAGCAGGCCGGTCTTCCAGAGGTGCTCGCGCAGCGTGTCCAGCAGGCCCGCATCCTCCGCGAAGCGCTCGGCGAGGATGTCGCGCGCGCCGTTGAGGACCGCCTTGGCGTCCTCGAAGCCCGCCTCGGGGTTCAGGTATCCGGCGGCGAGGGCCGCCGGGTCGGCCGCGGGATCGCCGAGCAGGGTGTCGGCCAGGGGCTCGAGGCCCGCCTCGCGGGCGATCTGGGCGCGCGTGCGGCGCTTGGGCTTGAAGGGCGCGTACAGGTCCTCGAGCCGCTGCTTGGTGTCGGCCTCGAGGATGCGGGCCTCGAGGCCGGCGTCGAGCTTGCCCTGCTGCTCGATCGAGTCCAGGATCGCGGCCCGGCGGGATTCGAGCTCGCGCAGGTAGAGCAGCCGCAGCTCGAGCGTGCGCAGCGCCGTGTCGTCCAGGCCGCCGGTGGCCTCCTTGCGGTAGCGCGCGATGAAGGGGACGGTGGCGCCGGAATCGAGCAACTCGACCGCGGCCGCGACCTGCGCCGCGCGCGCGCCCAGCTCGTCGGCGAGCAGCCGGAGGATGCGGGCTTCGTCGACGGTCCGGGCGGCGGGGGTGGGGCTGATCGTGTTCATGGGTCCATCATAAAATACGGCGACAAGGGGCAGATTTTGCCACAAGGCCGATCCATCGCCGAAATGCCTCGGCTATCATGGTCCCCGTCCCTCATCCATCGTACAGCCATGTTTCCCCACGAGTTGGCCGACGTGTTCGGTCCGTCCGGCGCCCTGGCGCGCCACATGCCGGGCTACAGCCCGCGCCTCGCGCAGCGCGAGCTCTCGGAGGCGATCGGCCGCGCGCTGGCGGACGGCGGCGTGCTGGTGGCCGAGGCGGGCACCGGCACGGGCAAGACCTGGGCCTACCTCGTGCCGGCCTTCCTGTCGGGCGGCAAGGTCCTGGTCTCGACGGGCACGCGCACCTTGCAGGACCAATTGTTCCATCGCGACATCCCGAGGCTGCGCGAGGCGCTGGCGCTGCCGGTGGACGTGGCGCTGCTCAAGGGCCGCGGCAACTACGTCTGCCACTACCACCTCGACCGCCTGGGCCGCGACGACCGCGGCCTGCAATCCGCCGACGAGGTGCGCCAGTTGCGCGAGATCCAGCGCTTCGTCCGCGAGACGTCCACCGGCGACAAGGCCGACCTGCCCTCGGTGCCCGAGGGGGCCGACATCTGGAACCGCGTGACCTCCACGCGCGAGAATTGCCTCGGCCAGGAATGCCCCTTCGTGCGGGACTGCTTCCTCCTCAAGGCGCGCCGCCACGCCCAGGACGCCGACGTGGTGGTGGTCAACCACGCGCTGTTCATGGCCGACCTCGCCCTGCGCGAGGAAGGCATCACCGACCTGCTGCCCGAGGCCCGCATGGTGGTCTTCGACGAGGCGCATCAACTGCCCGACACGGCCACGCGATTCCTCGGGCAGAGCGTGTCCGTGCACCAGGTGCTCGACTGCGCCCGCGCCATGGAGGCCGCCGGCCTCGCCCATGCGCGCGAGGCGGCGCCCTGGAGCGACACCGCGCGCCGCCTCGAGGGCGCGGCGCGGGAACTGCGGCTCGCCGCCGCGCCCGTGGCCCTCATGCCCGGCGGGCGGGCGACCTTCCAGGCGATCCCCGAGCCCCAGGCCTTCGATGACAAGCTCGACGCCCTGGTCGATGCCCTGGACGACGCCGCGCGGCGCCTGCAGTCGCAGGAGGACCGCCATCCCGATCTCGCCGCCGCCGCCCGCATGGCCGAGAGCCTGCTCGAGCGCCTGCGCCAATGGCGCCTGCCGGCGCGCGGCGCGGCCCGGCCCGAAGGCGAGGCCGCGTCCGATGACGGGAGGTGGCCCGGCGATGTGGCCCCGCCTGGCGGCGAGGCCGCGGTGCGCTGGGTCGAGCATGGCAACCATGCCTTGCGCCTGCTGCGCGCCCCCTTGTCGGTGGCGCGGATCTTCTCGGGGTTCCGGCGTCCCGGGCAGACCTGGGTGCTGACCTCGGCCACGCTCTCGGTGCAAGGCGATTTCGGGCATTTCCTGCGCCAGCTCGGCCTCGAGGACGCGATCACCGAGCACTGGACCTCGCCCTTCGACTATCCGGCGCGGGCGCTGCTGTACGTGCCGCGCGGCCTGCCCTGGCCCGGGGATCCGCGCTTCGTCGACGCCTTCGCCCAGGCCCTGCTGCCCCTGGTCGAGGCCTGCGCCGGCGGAGTGCTGGTGCTGTGCACGACCCTGCGGGCGGTCGACCGGGTCGCCGACGTGCTGGGGCGGCACCTCGCCGCGCACGCGCCGTCGCGCCCGGTCATGCGCCAGGGCGAGGCCTCCCGCGGGCTGCTGCTCGAGCGCTTCCGCCGGGCGGGCGACGCGGTACTGGTCGGCAGCGCGAGCTTCTGGGAAGGCATCGACGTGCCCGGCGACGCGCTGACGCTGGTGGCCATCGACAAGCTGCCCTTCGCGCCGCCCGACGACCCGGTCATCGAGGCGCGCCTGAACGCCTGCCGCGCGGGCGGCGGCAATCCCTTCATGGAATACCAGCTCCCGCAGGCGGCGCTGGTCCTCAAGCAGGGGGCCGGCCGCCTGATCCGCTCCGAGGAGGACTGGGGCGTGCTGATGGTCGGCGACGGCCGCCTGGCCGACAAGCCCTACGGCCGCCGCCTGTGGCGCGGCCTGCCGCCTTTCGCCCGCACGCGCGACCCGGCGCAGGCCTGCGAGTTCCTCGCCCATCCGCCCACGGAGGCGGCCGAGGAGGACCGCTCGGCGAGCGTGTAAAGGCGCCAGCCGTTCGCCGCGGGTCCGCCCGGCGGGGCCGCCGCGCTCTGGGGCGCCGGCCGTGGCCGTCCCGGCCGCCAGTGGCCCCGCAGTTCCGATTGGCCTGGCTACGCCGATTGGCCTGGCTGCGCCGATGGCCGGCCCGGACCGGTCTCGCCGGAGGTCCCGGCGCCTGTACCGGCTGGCCGCACGGGAGCCCAGGCGAAATGGCCGGGCCGGGCCTCGGCGATGGCGCCGGCCGCCAGCAGCTTTTCGCATTCCGCCGCGCCGAGCCCCGCCTCGCGCAGGAGGTCCAGGGTGTCGGCGCCGAGGTCCGGCGGCGGCAGCGTGCCGGGAACGGCGTGGGCGCTGGGCACGGCGGGGAATTCGGGCACCTCGAAATCGAATTGGCGGAAAGGGACGTGGCGCAGCTTGCCCGGATGCCGGGCCTGGGGCGCGTCCAGGACGCGCTCCAGCGGGAGCACCTCCGTGGACCCCACGCCGGCCGCCTTCAGGCGATCGGTGGCTTCCTGGAACGTGCGCGCCGCGATCGCCGCCCGCACGATGTCCTCGACCTCCTGCTGCCTTTTCTTGCGCTGGCGCAGGGTCGCCAGCGATTCGTCGCGCGCCTGCGGCAGCCCCATGGCCGCGCAGAATTTCAGCCAGTGGGCGTCCGTGAGCATGAGCAGGTACAGCCAGCGCTGGTCCGCGGTCAGATAGGCGCCGTAGCCCGGCATGCTGAACTCGCCGTTGGGCTCGCGCTCGGGACGCCCGAGCAGACGGGTCTTGAGCTGCATGCCCACCAGGTCGCGTGAGGCGACGTGCAGGCCCGTTTCGTACAGCCCGACCTCGACCGGCTCGGGATCCTCCCCGGCGCCGGCCCGCAAGAGCGCCCCGAGTATGCCGATGACGGCGTAGGCGCCCGCAAACTGGTCATGGTAGGAGGGCCCCAGGCGGCTGGGCCGCCCGCCGATGCGGTTGCCTTCCATCACGCCCGTGGCGGCCTCGGCCACCGGATTCGAGGCGAGGTCGTCGGCCTGGGGGCCCGTGGCATAGCCCCTGATGTGGCAGTGGATCAGCCGGGGATTGATCGCCTTGCAGTCCTCGGGGGTCAGCCTGAGCTTGCGCGCCGCGCGCGGCGCGAGGTTGTGGACCAGGATATCCGCCGTGGCGAGCAGGGCGCGGAAGGCACCATGGCCCTCCTCCGAGGACAGGTCGATGCAGGCGCTTTTCTTGCCGTGGCTGTAGGCGATGAAGGTGCCGCTCGGCCCCCCGCGCACGAGGCTGCGTGTCGGGTCCCCCCGCGGGGGCTCGACCTTGATCACCTCTGCGCCGAGCTGCGAGAGGATGTGCGAGGCGAACGGCGCGGCGAGCATGGTGCCGAGCTCGATGACGCGCTTTCCGGCCAGGGGCAGGGTGGGCATGGTGCTTCCTTGTTTTCGATGAAATTTGGCTGATAGAATGCATTATATATTCAGCATGGAGCCCATACATCCGCATACTTCTAGGGAAATCCCTTATTAATTCATCTCAAAAACGATATAAAATGCATTCTATCGAAATAAAAGAGTCGATCGGCCGATCCGGCCGGCGCCACGAAAGGAGACGAGACCGTGCTTAGAAGGACATTCCTGGGCGGCTGTGCCGCCGCCGCGACCATCGCGCTGCCCGCCTGGGTGCGCGCCCAGCAGAATTCGCCCGGCATCGATGCGGCCAGCAAGACGGTGACCGTCGGCGCATTCACCCCGATCACGGGACCCGTCCCGTTCTATGCGATCCTCACCCATGCCGCCGACGCCTGCTTCAAATGGGCCAACAAGACCGATGCGCTGGGCGGGTGGAAAATCAATTACGTGACCTACGACGACGGCTACGAGCCGGCGCGCAGCGTGGCGGTGACGCGCAGGCTGGTGGAGGAAAGCAATATCTTTGCGCTGGCCGCCACGGTGGGCACGGCGCAGTCGGTCGCCGTGATTCCCTACGCCAAGGAGGTGGGCCTGCCCATGATCGCGCCGATCGGCGGCGCTTCCGCGCTGTTTTCCGAGCGGCTCGTGTTTCCCCTGCTGCCAGACTACGGCTGGTCCGCGGCCTCCAATCTGGATTACGCGGTGTCCGAGCTCAAGGCCGAGCGGGTCGCGCTGCTCTGGGAAAACGACGAGCTCGGGCGCTCCGCAAAGCGCGGCTTCGACCTGTACATGGACTCGCTCAAGAAAGAGGCGGCCGAGTCGATTCCCTTCGAGGTCCGCAACACCGACTTCACGCCGCATTTGCGCAAGATCGCCAACGCCAAGGCCGAGGTCGTGATTCTGTTCGGCTCGAACGCCAACCTGGCCGCCGCGCTCAAGGCGGCCGACCGCCTCGGGGTCAAGGTCAAATGGATGGCGCCGTTCTTCACGGCCGACCCCACCACCTACAAGCTGGCGGGGCCGCTGCTCGACGGGGTGTACTTCTCGTCCTGGCTCGCGCCGGTCATGTCCGACGACCCGGGCATCAAGGCCTATCGCGAAACGATCGCCGAGCATTACCCGGCCGATCCGGTGGGCGTGTTCGGCCTGAACGGCTGGAGCAACGCCGCCTTGTTCGTGAAGGGATTCCAGCTCCTGCTGGCCAGCGGCAAGCCCCTGACCCGGGCCGGCATGGTCGACGTCATGGAGACCATGCGCAATGAGACGGTCGGCGGGGCGCGCGGCGTGAGCTTCCAGGCCGGGGACCACCGGGGGGCTCGCCAGGAGGGCATCATCCAGGCCTCGGGCGGCGGATCCTTCGAGCTCGTCGGCAAGTTCAAGCCGTATCCGCCCGTCGTGTTCGACGCCAAGCTGGCCTAGGGCGTGTCCACACTGATCGAGGAGACCGCACGCATGAGCAGCCAGTACGATGCATGGATCGGCCGTACGGAATCACGCACGGAAGACCTCCATGCCTCGGTCGTCCAGGCCATGGCCGCGACCCTGGACGTCCCCGCGGCGCGCGAGGGCGAGCCGCTGCCCGCGGGTTGGCAGTGGCTGTTCTTCAACCCCGTGGTCCCGCGCAGCGGCCTGGGGGACGACGGCCATCCCAGGCGGGGCGGATTCCTGCCGCCCATAGACCTGCCGCGCAGGATGTGGGCCGGCAGCCGCCTGCGCTACCTGGCCGACCTGCCGGTCGGCGCCCAGGCGACCCGCGAAAGCCGGATCCTGGGCGTCCAGCACAAGGTGGGCAAGCGCGGCGCCCTGTGGTTCGTGACGCTGCGGCACACGATCGCCTGCGAGGGCGAGGCGCGCATCGTCGAGGAGCAGGACATCGTCTATCGCGAGGCCTCGCCGCCCGGCGCCGCGGCAGCGGTCCGGTCGGCGGCCCAGTCAGCGGCCCAGCCGGCCTCGCCGCCGGCCGTCCAGCCGCGGGCGCGGTCGGCCGCGCAGCCGAATGCCGCGGCCGCCCCGCCGGCCCATGAGGCGCAAGCCCAATGGAGCCAGCCCTTCGCGCCCGATCCCGTGCTGCTGTTCCGGTACTCGGCGCTGACTTTCAACGGGCATCGCATCCATTACGACCAGGACTATGCGCGCCAGGTCGAGGGGTATCCGGACCTGGTGGTGCACGGCCCCCTGACGGCCACGCTGCTGCAGCGGTTCGCGGTGGACCGGGGCGGCGGCCGGGCGCTGGCGCGCTTCGAGTTCAGGGGCGTGAGCCCGCTGTTCGTTTCCCGCGCCTTTCGCCTGGAAGGGCGCGAGGCGGACGATGGTTCGCTGGAACTGTGGGCCCGCGGCCCGGACGGCGAGCTGGCGGTTTCGGCGGTGGCGGCGTTTCGATGAGCGGGACGCCGTTCAGACAAATCAACGAGGAGAAAAAATGTCCCAGCATATGAGCGGCCCTGCGAATCTCGCGGGCCAGGTCGCCCTGATCACCGGCGGGGCCGGCGCCATGGGCCGCGCGATCGCCCAGGCGTTCCACGAGGCGGGCGCGCACGTGGTGGCCACCGATCGCGCCGACCACGAGGAGATCGGGCCCGGCATCGAGTATCGGCGCTACGACGTGACCTCGCGCGCGGATACCGATGCCGTGGTCGAGGACATCGTCGCCGGCCATGGCGGGATCGACATCCTGGTGCTGTGCGCGGGCATCATCGCGCGCACGCCGCTCGCCGAGAGCACCGACGAGGAATGGGACGCGGTGATGTCCGTCAACGTGCGCGGCGTGGTGAACCCCACCCGCAAGGTCTTTCCCCTGATGTGCGAGCGGGGCTACGGCAAGATCCTCGCCGCCGGCTCGATCGCGGCCAAGAACGGCGGCGTGGCCTCGGGGCCGGCCTACGTGGCCTCCAAGTCGGCGGTGCACGGGATGATGCGGTGGATGGCCAAGGCCGGCGCCCCGCATGGCGTCTACGTGAACACGCTCGCGCCCGGACCGGTCGAGACCGCGATGTGGGCCAGCGTGACGGGCAAGGCCGGGGCGCCGGCCGCCAACAAGACCGTGCCCCTGGGGCGCTACGGGAATCCGGACGACATCGCGCAGGCCGCGCTGTTCCTCTGCTCCCAGGCTTCCAACTGGATCACGGGCACGTCGCTGGACATCAGCGGCGGCATGTGGATGGACTGAGAGGAGATGGACATGAGCGCAGGAACGGCTCCAGCAATCGGATTCATCGGCCTGGGCGTCATGGGCGGACCCATGAGCCGCAACATGGCCACCAAGCATCCGGGCGAGGTCATCGTTTTCGACATGAACCCGGCCGCCTGCGAGGCCCTGGAGGGCACCGGGGCCCGGCGCGCCGGCTCGATCGCCGAGCTGGCGGCCGAGGCCGAGATCGTCTT
>Ga0180216_1002254_pt1 | contig 16319 bp, 19 predicted proteins | sample eDN3rd37CBELigMG_FD_128879 | JGI IMG/M metagenome (GOLD analysis project Ga0180216, IMG submission 128879) | Enriched Miracle-Growth compost microbial communities from Emeryville, California, USA - eDNA 3rd pass 37_C BE-Lig MG (version 2)... ... | reverse complement strand
GCTGCGCCGCCGCCGGCCGCGTGGTGCTGCCCGTACAGACGCCGCAGGCACGAACCGGCAGCACACCATCAGCAAGGACACTGCCAAGCTCGACCGGGAGACGGAGGAGCTGCACCGTACGGCGGCGAGCCACGGACTAGCGGTCCGGCACGCTACACCGAAACTCACGGACGCTCCTTTGCTCCTGCGCGGCTGGCGCTGCTGTGCGTGCCCTCAGATGACCGCGTCGGCCTGGACGTCGGCCGCATCATCCAGCAGGCGCGCAACGAGCTCAAGCTGACGCAGAAGGACCTGGCGGCGCGCATCGCGGAGAAGCCGCAGACCATCAACGAGTACGAGAGCGGCCGCGCCATCCCGAACCAGCAGATCCTGGCCAAGCTGGAGCGGGCCCTCGGCGTGAAGCTCCGGGGCGCCAACAAGGGCGAGAAGCTCACGTTTGGGAAACCCAAGACGCCCGCCGCCGGCTCGGCCGGCTCTGCAGGGGCCAAGTAAAGCGGTTTACACGCGCTGCCTTTGCATGAGGCCCCGAACCACGTCCCCCCTCAAAAAAGCGAGTGTAATGAACGTTTCTTGCCTCTGCTTTGTATAAACCCCGCATCCTGCGTATTGCATCTGCATCTGCATCCCCCGGCACCGTCATGTTTGTTGCGGCCGCACAGCTTGATGATGCTGGAAGCGCCTCCATGGCTATGCCAACACACGCGCATCCATTCTGAGCCTATTCCGGCATCAGCTGTCCAGCAGAGAAGACAGAGTAGTCAGCGCAGCTGTGCGTAAGAGCCGCCCAGTTCTCAAGCAGCGCTGCGTCGTACTCACATAACAAATACTCTCGCCACCAACGCCATGATGTCGGCGTCGCACCATCCGGACGGCGCGGCCACGCTGCCCTCGGCGCCCGCCGCCGCGGGGTTCTTTGGCCGGGCCCTCTCCCCGCGGTCGCCCTCGGCCGGGTCCGGCGGCAGCGGCAGCGGCAGCGGCAGCGGCAACGGCGGCGCGGCGGGGACGATCCTGCCGCCCAAGGTCGTGAAGGTGCACGACCTCACCACGGGCGCGACGACGCCGGCGACCGCCACGGTGCTCTACGACGGCGAGGAGCTGCCGCCCGCCGTCCTCGCCCAGCGCGACCGGATTGTCTACGTCGAGATCGGCCCGGACGGCACCGTCGCTGATCTCTTCTCGCTCAGTGCAGGCTTCCAGGTCACCGCCGCTGCGCTGCGGCCGGACACGCCGACGCCGACGTCGCCCGCGGCCGCGGGGCCGCCGGCGACCGTGCTGACCGTGACCGGGGCGTCACTGCGGTACGCCCATGGGCGCAGCTAACCATGCCCGCGGGGGAGAGGGCCGGCCGGGCGGCTGATCGCCCGACCTCGCATGCCTGGCCGCTGCCACAGGCGCCCGCCCGAGAGCTGGGACAGCGCCGACGGTCGACCCGTCGAGCGGCTGGTCCACGAGTTCCGCCAGCGGTCCGTTGCCAGCTCGCTCGGTTCAGGCCGCCTCTTGAAAACACGCGGCTCATGGAACACGCCCGTCCGAAAGCCTACGCTGCCGAACACCTCCAGGAACGCCATCCAACGCACCATTGCGGACGCCGTCGACTCCACCATCCCCCCAGAGGAAAGCGGCGAGCCTGCCGGCGCGGCGGGCTCCCGCACCGGCGAGCTGGCGCCTGCCCCGCCGGACGCCGCGCCCGGCGGCAGCACGGCCGCCGCGGCGCCCTCGTTTAGCTAGATCCAGGGCGCCTGTAGATAGAGCGCGAGCCACGCAATGTACAGCTTCGCGGGCCGGTCGCGTGGGCGGTTCGTTGGTTCACTGTATATAGTACAAGTCGCCGGCCGGTGGGCCGCGGCAAAAAAAGCATAACCTGACGAGACGGGCGATTACACGCGCAGTTGCCTACGGTACGGCCCCGCTACTAGTCCTTGATCTTGAAGATGCTCTTCTGGTTGATGTTGTCCATGTCCTTGAGCACCGCAGCGACGCTGTACCGGAGCTCGTGGAACTGCGAGATCGGCATCTCGAAGAGGTGGATCGTGCCGTCGCTCAGCGTCATCTGCAGCAGCACCGTCGGCCGCAGCACGCGGCTCAGGCTGCTCGTCGAGATGGCCACGTCCACGCGCCACCGCAGCTGCGCCAGCGTCGGGAACGCCGGCTTGTGCGCCTGCGCCACGGCCTGCACCGCCTCGCGCCTGCCGCACCGCGCCAGCCCCAGACGGCGGACGGCGCCCTGTCAGCTCCGACCGGACGTCAACGGCCGTGCCCGGCGCCGGCGCGGGCGCGCCCGTACCGCTGCTCAACGATCTTGACAAAGTCCGGGATCAGCTCGGCCGTGAGCTTGAGCTCCTTGAGGTCCTCCTTGAGAACCGAGCTCTTGATGGTCGGCTGCCGCACGGCAAAGCCGTACAGCGTCGACACGCCGGCAAACAGCGTCCGGATCGCCTCGAGCGGCAGCGTGTCCGTGGCGAGCGCGGCCAGGTGCGCGTCCGCCACCTCGCCGTGCGTGGCCACCCGGTCGGCCACTTGCAGCAAAGAGCGACCACGCGCCCGGCTCGCAGGCTGGTCAGCGCGCGTGCCGTTGCCCGTGAGCGACCGGTCCAAGGCGAGGCCGTACGTTTCAGCAGCTTTTGGAAGAGCGCATTGTCGACGTGCTTGAGCAGGCGGCTCGCGCTCACCCACGCCGCGGGCACCCGCGCGCCCACAAAGAGCACCCGGGCCGTGTCCATGGTGGGTCCTGCTGGCCAGTCGCAGCGACTGCTGTTGTGCAAGCGTGAGCGCTTGTCCACGCCGTCGTCGTAACCGCCCTCAGGCGCTTCGTGGGCGCGCCAGCCGCGTACCTGTTCAGGCGCCGCGGCGCTTGCGGCCCGGGCGCGGTCACCTGGTCCGGTTGGCGGCCGATGCTGCCTCAATCAACGGCTGTGCCGCGCGCTCAACGCTGTGCCGCGCGCTCAAGCGCCGTCCCTTGCCACAGCGGCCGAAGCAGCGGCAGGCTTCTCTCTGAGGCCACTAGGCTTCGAAGCGGCCCTGCAAGACGGGCTTTGTAGGAGGCGTCGGCGAGGCGCAGGCGTAGGAGGGCGCGACGGCGATCTGGAGCAGAGTCCGCTGCACTCGTGCCCCGCAGGAACGTGGGGGCCGCGCCATAGCACGAAACGCGTGTTTGTGGCCTAGTCGACCCCTACCATGCTTCCTCTTCTCGCGCGCATGAAGGCGATAAAGATGTGGGTATCCTTCGAGCGTGCGTCGTCGTCAAGGCGAAGCGGTCGTGGGTGGAGCGAATACGGGAGGCCGCACTGTGGCGACTCGCGCGTTTCGTGACACGGCCGCGATCGCGCAAGTGCCCCGCAAAAAAACAATAAACGGGGTGGGCAAAACAACGGGGACGCCACAGCGCACCCTGCCCGACGCCGCCTGCTCTGGCCGACGCCGCCTGCTCTGGCCGCGCCGTCGTCGTCGTCGTCGTCGCCAGTCTCGTTTACCGACATGGGCGCGTGGGCGTGCCGGCCAAGGACCTCCCCTGCACGACTGGCAAGCCGAATCGCCGCTGGATCGCGCGAACCGGGAGCGGCCGGACGACATAGCGCGGTCCCCCCACCACGTCGCGCTCGTTCGGCCAAGCGGCCGTCCCGGACACTTGAGCGACGCCAAGGCCGTCCCACGACGCGCGGACAAGCTGCTGGAGGGCCGTGGCAAGGCGATCGAAGCGTTAATTGCAGGCGGCGGGTGGCGAGCGGCGTGGCACGGCCTGCCGTCCCGTGCGCGCCGTCCCGCAGGCGGCCGCGGGCTGCGTGCCGATGCCCGGCCGCCAAAGCTGGTGACGCCGTAATGGCTGCTCCGCCAGAGTCATCTGCAATACCGGTGCGCGGCCGCCGGCCCGTGGGGCGGCCGCCTGGGCTCAAAGGGCGAGGTGGGCTGAGTTCATTAAAAACGCCGATGAGGAGGTTGCTGTCTCTGCCCATGCTCACGTTGGTGCGTCCTCACCTGGCCATGGTTTGGTGGCGCGAGCGCGGTTAGGCAAGGCGCGGGAAGAGCCGGCCGTCGACTTGGACCGGGAATGGACCACGAACGCGCTCGAGCTTCAGGTGATGCAGCAGCCCTTGAACGCGGCCATAACCCTGGCCCTCGGGCACCAGTACCGCGCGCAGCGGCGGTACAAGCAGGCACATAACAAACGCCTGCCGTCGACGCCCGTCCCGATAGCGACTGGACCGCTAACGCTCGCACAAGGATGCTCCAGCGTGTCCGACCCTGCCGCGCAGGCAATCCTGCAGTACCAGCGGTCGCTGGCCGCCGACGTCGCCAACAGCGACGCGTGGCGCGGCATGGCCCTGTGCTACCTGTTCCTGGACGACGACAAGCGGGCGTGGTCCGCCTACCAGCAGGCGCTCATGCACCTACCGAGCGCCCCGGTACGAGCGGCGGTGCGCGCCTTGCCGGTGGTGCCAGGATTGGTGCCTAACGGGAACGCGAGCACGACGCTCAGTTTGCCGACCCCACAGACCGCACAGATGTGGTACGAGATCGGCGTGCTCTACGAGCGGCACCAGGCCTTCGACTATGCCGAGGACGCCTTCTTGAGTGCGCTGGACACCGATCCACGCTTCGACAAGAGCGGCGAGGTGTGGCTGCGCCTCGGCCTCATCAACAAGTACAAGAAGAACTTGCAGCGCAGCTTGGAGGTGTGCATGCACCGACGTGCAGCTCTGGAGGACGGTTTATGGACAAGAGTTACAAGACGCGTAGGAAAGGCGACGCGGGTTCCATTGCCGCACACGCGACGTAGTGCCACCAGAAAGCGGTGCAGAGCATCTCCTCGCCGCTCACCGAGGCCGACGTGTACTTCCAGATCGGCCTGCTGGAGCTGGAGCTCAACAATGTGCGGACACGGTCGACACGCTGCACGCTTCCAGCGCCCCCCACCCAGCGCATTGCTCATGTCCTCAGCCGGCCGCGTTGCTGCTCCCCTCCGCTGTCCGTACAGCTGGGCAAGGCGCGCTACGCCCTGGAGCGCGCGGCGGCGGCGCCCGGCGGCCACGTGAAGGCGTTGCAGCTGCTGGGCTGGGTGCACCATCTGTCCGACGCCGAGGCGGACCAGACGCGCGCGCACGAGCTGCTGTCGTCCGCCGTCGGCACCGCGCCTGCCGACGCGTTTGGGTGGTACCTGCTCGGCCGGCTGTACACGGACCGCGGCCGATTGGAGAGCGCCTACGAGTCTCTCAACCGGGCGCTGTACGTACAAAGGACTAGCGGCGTCAACGTCCCTGCGGCCAGGACGCTGACGCATTCGCACGGGCCGCTGTTGCTGGGTCGTGTCGCCGCCGCAGAACCATGGACCCGACCAACAGCACGTACTGGCGGCACCTTGGTCGGTTGTACCGCCTCACCAAGCAGGTGCGCGATGAATGACGACGTGGAATTGATGTCAGCGGTGGACTGCTAAGCACGGCGCCGCGCGCATACCTACGGCACCCGGCGACCGCATCCGTCAGCCCGCTCTCGCAGCGCAAGCCTTTGATCGGTCATTGCGCCACCATCCCACCTCGGTGCAGACCTGGTACGGCGCAGAATGCGCGGTCGCAACCGTTGCCACTACAGTTGCCTCACGTTACCCCCTTGCGATCCTGAACTCGGGTACGACGAGCAGGATCGAGTATGCCCAGCTGCACTACGAGATGGGACGCCCCGCTGACGGAAACGCGTGCTACCGCCGTGCAGCGGAGCTGTCTGGCATCGCGGCCGTGCCGCCGCCGGAACACCACCCGGCCGAGCCATTCCGTGCCCAGTACGCATGATGCGGCCTGTGCCCGCAGTCACACGTTCGTGCCTGACCGGCCGCAAGTGCGAGGGGCATCAACGCGCACGCGTGGGATGCACCACAGGGACCGCCAGCCGCCGCCCGGCGGCTACAGCGCATTTATGGCGACGGTGGCGCCCACCGCGGGCGCGACGAATACGGGCGCGGCCGGGGATGGGGGCCTCGAGGTCCCGTCGGCCGCTGAGCCAGCGGCGGGCCCACCGAATCCTGTGGGCGCGTAAACGGTGCGCTAGTTGAACCCCCCGGCGCCAGGACCCCTGACGCTAGCTTTGTACAGACCCTGTTGTACAAACTCCGTGGTGCGGCGGGCGTGACCGCGATCGCATGTATGCTGTGTGAGCGTTCGCGAGCGAGCGCGTCGCGTGACGAGTGCACTTGTATTTTGCAAAGTTCACTGGCAACAACATCGCACGAGGGCGCTCTAGCATCTCAACGCCACTAGGACGACGGCTTCCGCACGACGCCCACGTCGGCGCAGCGCAGCGGCCGGTCGTAGAGCATGAAGCCGCGCTTCTGCACAAAGGCCACGCTGCCGGGCTCCTTGCTCGGGTCGTCCAGCTCCAGCAGGGCGTTGTGCAGGTTCGGGTCGAACGGCTTGCCCAGCGGGTCGAACGGCACGACGCCGTGGCGCTCCAGCACCTTCATGAGCTCGCGCTCCGTCATGCTCACGCCGGTGTAGAGGTCCCGCAGCGCCGGGTTGGCGTCGTTGTTGCGCTGGTCCTCCGGCACGCTGGCGAGCGCCATCTGCAGCACGTCAGCCACGTCCAGCAGCTGGCAGCCGGCGGCGGCGCCCCCTCCCCACGAACCCGCCAGGCACCAGCCCTGGTCAGCGCCTATCGGCCAAGGCCAAGGCCCCGCGGCGCGGCCGGCGCGGCGCGTTATCGCGGACGTACGTCCTTGGCAAACTTGGAGATGCCAAACTGCTTCGCGGCGTCGACCTCCTTGCGGCCGCGGATGCGGACGTTCTCCATCTCGGCGAGCGCGCGGAGGTACTTGTCCTGCAGCCCGCCCGCCCGACGCCAACCAGTGCCGGCCAGGCGGCCGCACGCGGCGATTAGCACTCCCGCCCGACGATCCGACCGCGCCACGTCGGCACGCCACGCGGCGCGCACCTCGAACTCCTTGGCCTTGGCGGTCTGCGCCTCGAGCGCCTCCTTGAGCTTCTTCAGCTCCTCCTCGGTGGCCGGCGCGGCCGCCTGGGCCTCGCCGTTGCCGCTGGCGGCGCCGTTCTCGGCCGACGAGTACGGCCGCCTTGCCACGGCGGCGGCGGCGGCGGGCCGGGCCGCGGTCTTGGCGGACCACGCGGCGGCGGCGGCGGCGCTGGTGCCGGCGGGCGGCGGGAGCGGGCGGAGGAACGGGCCGAGCCGCACGGCGGCGCGCAGGGCGTTCATGGCTGGCTGGGTGTCGGCCGCTTGGGGGCGGCGGGCGGCGGGTGCGGCGGCCGGCAGGGTGGCCGGGGTGCGCGGCGCGGTGCGGCGAGTGCGGCGGCCCACGTGTCACTCCTGCTGCTGAAGATGACGTCAGCCAGTGTGATGACGTCATCGGGTGGCGGCGCGGTCGTGGCGCGTGGGCAGTGGGCGACGTTTGGGCGCGCCGCGGAGGCGGCAGCAGGCGGACGGCCATGGCGGCCGCCAGCACCGGCGCGGCGGCGGCCAAGAAGCTCATCACGTTTGTGACGGGCAACGCCAAAAAGCTGGAGGAGCTCCAGGCCATTCTGCAGGGCAGCAACATTGCGATTCGCTCGCAGAAAGTGGACCGTACGTTGGTTGACCCCAGACGCGGCAACCGCGGGCCCCGCTCACATTCGACCAGCCACGCTCCGGCGGGCTTGGCGGCGAGGGCACACAGTGCCGGAGCTGCAAGGCGAGCCCGAGTCGATCGCGCGTGACAAGGTCCTTCGGGCCGCCGAAGTGGTTCGTGCCGCTGCGCGCCGCCGCCGTTGGCGGGTGCCGCGACATGGGGACTCAGCGGAACGGTCGTCGCTCCACGCTCGGATCCCGCTGCCCCAGGTGCAAGGGCCTGTGCTGGTGGAGGACACCTGCCTGTGTTTCAACGCGCTCAAGGGCCTTCCGGGGCCGTACATGTAGGCGCAAGCGCCGCGGCCAGTTGCCAGTTAGCAGGCAGCGCGCGCGCAAGCTGACCTGGCGCTTACCGCCGCGATCTGCCGTGGTGCGGCGGCCACAGCAAATGGTTCCTCGACAAGCTCGGCCACGACGGTACGGCGGCATGTGCGCAGAGCGGACGCGGCACTTTTGTTCGCATTGACGGGCCCCGTGCGCTCCCGCCTTGCACCGCCGTGGTCCAGGCCTCAACGCGCTGCTCGCCGGGTTTGAGGACAAGTCAGCGTACGCGCTCTGCACGTTCGCCTACTGCGAGGGCCCCGGCCACCCGCCCATCGTCTTTGAGGGCCGCACGCCGGTATGCGGCATGCGCGCCATGGCCCAGCCGCCGCCGCCGCCGCACGGTGCCTGACGGCGACCGCGAGCTGAGCGCGCGGGCGAGCCGAGTGCAGGGCAAGATCGTGCCGCCGCGCGGCCCCAAGGACTTTGGCTGGGACCCCATCTTCCAGCCGGACGGCTTTGACCAAACGTGCGTGTGGCAGGCTGAAAACGTTGGTCCCTTCCCGCACGGATGGCGCGGCCTGACCGAGCGTGGGCGGTGTGGTGTTGTGCGGATCGCTTCAGGTACGCCGAGATGCCCAAGGAGGTCAAGAACTCGATCTCGCACCGCTACCGCTCGTTGGAAAAGGTCAAGGCCTATCTGTCCTCCCAATAACGCCGTGTAAAGCAATAGCATGATAGCTGCAGACGCCACGCCGCGGCAGGCAGTAAAGCAGGTCAAGCGGGGGCGGGGGGGGGGATGTCGGATCGTCGTGGATGACGTAATCAACGTCCTCGGCCGGACGTTGTTCGCCAGGCGGTTGGCGCGCCCCCCATCGGCCCGTCGGCACCCCCCTCCCGTCCTGACGCACCGCGCTGCGTTCGCGCCCACCCGACCACGTCGACGGTACGTGACCACGGTAGGGAGTGTGTCCACGGTAGTTGCGGCGGCGGATGGCGCGGCGTCGCGGCGCGATAAGGCACGGATGGTTAGCGGCGGTGACATGGGGGGATGCACGGCGGTGACCGTTATCGCCCCTATCGGCCGCGGCAGCACGCCCTGCAGACGTCCTCCGGCGATGCAGGCCTGTGAGGGAAGATAGCCTAGCGGGGTGCGCGGAGCGGATGGCGCGCGCGGGGGGCGCATGAGGCGGCACACGTCGCGCGGATGGGTGGGCGGCGCGTGCAGCAGCGTTCGACCGTTACAGCGGTTGCCCCGTCATTTGCATTGTTCCCTCGAACTTCCGCCGCTGACGACGCCGGCCGCACCGACTGGCCTCGCGCGTCTGTGGTGGCTGTGCGAGGTGTGTAGGCGCTTTGCAAGCACTTGGTGAAACGTGCGCGCGACCGTGGTCGCTGCTGGATTCAACGGCGTCATGGCGGACGACGCGGTGATGGCCGACGCGCCCCCGAGCGAGAACGGCGTGGCGCCGCCGGCGCCGCAGGATGCCGCGCCGACACTGAAGCCCCTGCCGGCGCCCACGCCCGCGGTGGACGTGCCCGCCGCCCCCGCCGCCCCGGAGCCGGCGGCGCCGCCGGCGGCGTCCGCACCAGCCGAGTCGGCGCCTGCGCCTGCGCCAGCGCCAGCGCCTGCGCCCGCGCCGGCCCCGGCGGCCGCAGAGACGACCGGGGCGGCAGGCACCACGACCAACGGCGCGGCTGAGGCGGCCCCCACCCCTGCCGTTGCGTCCGCTGCTGTGCCCGAGGCACCCGCACCGGCACCGGCGCCGGCGGCGTTGGCGGCCGTGTCGACGCCCACGCCGCCGCCGACCGACGCCGAGGTTGCGGCGCGGCTGGCGCGCGAGGCGGAGCTGCTGGCACGGCAACGCGAAATGGAGGAGCGGTTACGGGCCATGGAGGAGGAGCTGCGCCTGAAGGAGGAGCGCCTCAAGGCGGCGGAGGCGGCGCGGCTCGCGGCGGCCGCCACCGCCGCCGCCGGCCCAGCGCCGATGGCCGTCGACGCGCCTGCGCCGGCACCTGCGCCGGCACCGGTACCGGCCCCCGCGCCCGAGACGCCGGGGCTGGGGATTGTCAAGGTACGCGGGCCAACGAGCGCAGGGCGACATGAGGCACGCGTTCTCCCGCGCTGACTGCGGATTTATCGCGCACGCGTGCGATCGCGCGCACCCGCAGACGGACCGGCCCGCACCCGCACCCGCGTCCGTGCCTGCGCCCGCGCCGGTCAACGTTGAGGACCTGCCGACGCTGCCCATGTCGGCGGAGCAGACCAAGCTGGCCAAGAGCGCCGTGAAGGCGATGCTCGCGCACAAGGGCGGATTCTGGTTCGCGACGCCTGTGGACCCTGTGGCGCTGAACCTGCCCGACTATTTCACCGTCGTGAAGAACCCGATGGACTTGGGTACGCGTCCCCCCCTCGCGCCGGGGTCGGCCTTGAGTTATTGCGCTGGCGGCCGCCGAGGCTGATGCACGTTCGTTGAGCACACGCCGCCCGCCCGGCTCGCCGGTGGCCATGGATAGGCACGGTCCTCCAAAACCTGGAGGCGGGCAAGTACCCGTCGGCCAAGGCGTTCGTGTCCGACGTCCGGCTGGTGTTCTCCAACTGCCGGCTGTACAACCCCCCGAACTCGGACGTGGTGACGCTCGGCGCCGACAAGGTCGAGGCCATCTTCGACCGGCGGCTGCCCAAGCTGGTCGAGCTGATCCAGCGCGAGGCCGCGCCGCCGCCGGCCGCGGCGGCGGCGCAGCCGCCCGTCTCGGCGGCGAGCCCGCAGGCGGCGGCAATGGCGGCGGCGGCGTCGCCCGCGCTGGGCGCCGTGCGCAAGGGCAGCGATGCCAGCGCGACCAGCTCGGTGGACCTCAAGCGGCGTTTCAGCGACGCCTTTGACGATCGGCCAAAGCGCGCCAAGCACGAGCCGCCGCCGCGCGACCTCGCGCCGCTGGAGCGGCAGCCCAGCGTCGGCCCCGGCAAGAAGGTCAAGCTCACGCCGGCGCTCAAGTACTGCCTCAACATCGTGCGCGAGATTGCCAAAAAGCACTACGCCGTCTCGTGGCCGTTCCTCGAGCCCGTGGACGTTGTGAAGCTCAACCTGCCGGACTACCACATGATCATCAAGCAGCCGATGGACTTTGGCACGGTGCGCCAAAAGCTCGAGGCCGGCAAGTACCGCAACCCGGGCGAGTTTGCCGCCGACGTGCGCCTCATCTTCAGCAACTGCTTCCGCTACAACGGCCCGACGTCGGACGTGAGCGTCCTGTGCGAGAGCGTGCAAAAGATCTTTGAGGCCAAGTACGCGGCGATGCCGGACTTCCCGCCGGAGCAGATGGAGCTGCAGCCGGAGCCGACAACGCCCAAGCCGGGCGCGACAGCGTCGCACATTGTGCGCAAGGACGACACCGCGGCGTCCGACTCAGACTCGGACTCGGACAGCAGCGAGGACGAGCGGCCCAAGCCCAAGAAGGCCAAGAAGCCCCACAAGAAGGAGAAGCACCGGGGGAAGGACAAGCCCAAGAAGGCCGTTAAGAAGGAGCGGTCCGGCTCGATGAGCAGCCTCCCCGCGGCCGTGCCGGCGGGCGCGGGCGTCGAGGCGACCAAGATCATGCACGCGCTCCAGTCGCAGGTGCTGCTGCTGCAGCAGAAGCTCGACCTGCTCGCCCAGCGCGAGGTCAGCCCGGCGGCGACGCCGGTCCAGGCCAAGGCCAAGGCGAGCTCGTCGCACGCGCGCACGCCCTCGTCCGCGGGCGGCTCGTCGTCGGCGAAGAAGAAGAAGAAGAAGCACGACGACGACGACACGCCCAAGAAGAAGAAGAAGAAGGTCGCCAAGGACGAGACGCCGCGCACGAAGGCACGGCGGCGGCGCGGGTGGCGCGGGGGCGGAGTGGCTGGAGGGCGCGCGCGCGCGGAGGCTAACGTTCCGGGCTCTGGGGCATGCCGCGCTTGCTGCGAGGCCTGCCGCCCGCAGGCCTCCGCCAAGGCCAAGCCGAGCAAGGACGCCATCGCCGAGTTCATGAACAAGGAGATGACGTGCGTTCCCGGCGTCGCGCGCGTCGCGCACATCCTTTGTGCAGCGCCGCGGTGCTGACGCTGCCGGCGTGCATTTGCTGGTGTGGCCGCTGCCTCTGCGCGGGCAGGTTCGACGAGAAGACCGAGCTGAGCCACGACATCCACCGGCTGCCGCCCGAGCTGCTCGGCGAGATTGTCGACATCATCCGTCGTCGCAATCCGGAGCTGTCCACGGCGTCCGGCGAGATCGAGATCGACATTGACTCGCTCGACACGCGGACGCTGCGCCAGATGGAGAAGTACGTCCGTGAGCAGCTGCACAAGCCGTGGGGCCCGCCCGCGGCGCCCGCGGTGCCGAAGGAGAAGAAGGTACTGAGCGCCATGCACCATGCTGTGCGCTCCGGGCCGCGCTGCGCGGTTGCTGAGCGTTCGCTGCCGTTGGGCTGCGTGGCCGCGGGCACGTGGCCGCAGAAGCCGGCGGCGCCCAAGAAGAAGGCCGCGGTCTCCTCGGACTCGGAGTCGGACTCGTCGGATGACGATTCAGGTAGCGATTCGGAATCGTCGTAAACTCCCCCGCTTTCTTTTCTCGCTCGGGCCGGCGGTACGGAGCAGTTTGGCGACCGGTTGATGGCGGGGCGACCCTAGACGCACAACGGCGCGTCCGTTGTTGTATATGCTATCGTGTGAAAGGCGTTTTGTTTGCGACGTTGCGGGAATTGAGGGTTTGCGGCGCACGGTCATGTGTTGCGAGGACGCGGCGGTGGCGGCGGTGCCAGGTCGGGCGGCGCGAGGCGTTGCTGGGATGGTGGCCGCGGTCGTGGGTCTTTTATCGCAACGTGTGTGTTGTTTCTGCTGCAAGCGTGCCCAAGACGTGCGTTGGCGGGCCATGTACAATCTGCAATAAATCCGCCTGTGTACTCTACTGCTGTCGCCCGCCGCGGCGCCCCGGTGGCCCCCCGCCGGCCGGGGGGGGGGCGCGGCGGTGGGGTATGCTGGCGGTGGGCGGGGCGACGGGCGGCGGAAGGAGAGGGCGGTCGCGGCGCGCGCGCGCGCGCACGCGAGGGTTTGTGTGGACGAGCGGAGTGGGCGTTTCGCTGCATCCCCGCCCTGTGCCCCTGCCTGTGTCGGCGCTGCCGCTGCTCTGGTGAAGCCGTCGGTCATACGTGGCGTGCCGCGCACTGACTGACACTTTCCCGATGGGCGCGGTGCGGGGCGGGCGTCGGCGGGGCGGGGATGCGGCGCTTCGCTGCGACCTGCGACCACACAGACTCGAGCAGCTCCAGCAGCAGCAGCGACAGCGACAGCAGCGACTCGGACAGCGACCAGGAGCGGCGCGTCGCGCGCGCTAAGCCGAAGAAGCCCGCCAAGCCCGCCGCGGCGGTGCGTGCCGGCTGGGACCAACGGGCCCCCGGTCGCAGCAAACGTGTAATGACGCGCTTGGGGTACCGCTTGCGTTGGCGGTGCGCTGGTGGGGGGCCAGCCGGCTTTGGCGGCCAAGCCCACGCCATCGGCAGCCGCCAAGGCCGCCGCGGCCGCCCCGGCGGCGCCGGCGGCGCGCACCGGCTCGGCGGTGATCGACTTTTCTGTGGGCGACGTCGACGAGACGCTCACCCAGCTGCGCCCGGCCGCCGCCGCGCCGCCGATCACACCGGCGGCGCCGCAGCCGACTGCCGCTGCCGCCCCCCCGGCGGCGCCAACGGGGGACGACGCCTCGCTGAAGCAGGTGACTAGAACGCGCGACGGCGCCTGCGCTGCCGGCGTCGGTAGCGTGTACTGACGAGGGTACGCTCGCTTGGTACGGTGGAGCACATGGCAGGATGTGCCGCTGGTGAATCCGGACACGTGGACCGACCTCGCGGTCGCCGCCAACGGCGCCGGCGAGAGCGATGCTGGCGCGGCGCCGGCGCCGGCGCTGCCCGAAGGCGTGGACCCGACGCTGTGGTCGCAGTTTCATGCGACCGCCGTCCAGCAGCGCCAGCGGGTACGCCGTTGGGCTGCTCGCAGACCAACCTGTGGTCCATGCTCTGCGGGGTGCTGACCGCTGCTGTGCCAAAGAAGGCAACCGTGGCGCTGCTGCGTTGCCAGGAGAAAGAGCGGCAGGAGCTGGAGGCGCGGCTCCAGCGGCAGCGCGAGGAAGAGGAGCGCCGGCGTCGCGAGGAAGAGGAGGCGCAGCGGCTGGCGGCACAGCAGCGCGAAGAGCAGGAGCGCCGCGAGCGCGAGCGGCGGCTACAGGAAGAGCGTGAGGCGGCGCGCCGCGCGCGCGAGCAGGCGCCCGACGACGTCATTGCCTTTGAGGACGCCTTCGAGACCGAGGCCGAACGCAAGCTGCGGCGCGGCCAAATGTAAAGCTAAACCAGTTCTGAAGCATTCTGTACATGGGAGAACACTACGATAAGAGACTGTACAGCACCGCCACTACAACCCACGTAAAAATCGCGGCCGAATGTACATAGCCTCGCCGCCATCGGCCGGTGGGCTGCGCACCAGCGCCTCGGACACGGTCGGCGTCGTCGGCGTTCCGGGGCTTTCCTGTCCTTCGGCGCCGCGCGGAGAATCCACGAGGGGGATCATGTCGGCGGGCGACGCTGCGGACGACACGGCAGCGGGCGAGAGGGTGGAGGACGGCCTGCGCCGGCGCAGCGACGCCGGCGTAGTCGTGAGCGCCAGCGCAGGCTTGCCCCCGGTTGTGGCCAGCCGCGGCGACCGGCGAGGCGGCGGCAGCGCGGCGGGCGCCGCCCGGCCCGCGGGGGAGCCCTGCCGTGGCTTGGCCGGGTGCTTCAGCCGGCACCGCTTGCCCTTGGCGCAGCGGCCCGTCGCCGAGAACTCGGGGCAGACGAGCGTGTGCAGGCGCGGGCACGCCAGACCCCGCGGGCAGAAGCCGGCGACAAAGTCGTCGCACACGGGCGCGTCCGGCGCCACGCGCACGTGCGAGTAGGGGCACGGCTCCCGCGCGCACACGCCCTGCAGAAAGTGGACGCACACCGGCATCTTGTCCGGGTCGACGCGGTGCGAGTACGGGCACGCGGGGTCGTCGCACAGGCTCTGCGGCGCGGCCAGCCGCGATGGGACCGTGAAGCGTGTGTGAGTGGAACGGTGGGCGGCTGGGCCGCCGAACGGCGACCCGGCGTACGCGTAGGAACTTGGTGCACACTGCCACCCTCGCGGGGTCGTGGATGTCGGGGCACGCATCGCCGCGGCGGCAGCGGCCGAAGCGGTTGAAGAAGCGGCAGTACTGCCGCGCGCCGGCCGCCTTGGCCGCCGCGCGCGCCTTGCTCGGCGTGACGGCCAAGGCCAAGGACAGCGCGCGGCCGGCCAGCGCCGCTGGCAACAGCACGCGGGGCGGCACGCGGCGCTGGCCGTTGCGCGGGCGCGCCGGCGGCCGCAGGGCCAGTTGCGGCCGGTTAGGGGCCAGGTGCAACCTGGGAGGCCGGCCAAGCGACGCTCCCGAGACAAGATGAGCAGCACCGATTGCGCGCTGTGCGCTTTGGCCAGTCCACGTACGTCATGGGGCGAAGCACCAGCTGGCGGTGCCGCACAAAGGGCTTGCCGGCTTTGCTGGGTGACCAGCGAGGGACGGGCGCCCGGGCGTCTTGGCGTGGCGCCAGCGGCAGCGGGCGCGTCCACCACGGCATGTACAAGCATTGGCGCGGGTTCCGCCACGGTGGCTGGGCGCGACGCTGTGGCGGCGGCGGCGGCGGCGGCGGCGGCCGCGGACGGGGGTAGCGCACGTACGCAGCCAGCAGGGACGGGCTCGCGCGCACGAGCGACAGGTGCTGCCCGGGCCGCCACGCCATCAGCGGAGCCTTGCGCGCATTCGCCGGCGTCCGCGGCGCCGCCTTCGGAACCGGGCGCGCCCCCGCGGTGCCAGCGGCCTTCGGATCTACCCGAAAAAGCGCGTGGCGCCGCGGCGACGCCACATATTCCGCGGCAGCGGCAGACGCAGGCTTGGTCGGTGACGCCGGGTCGGGTGCTGCAGAGCTCGCGGGCTCTGCTGGCGCAGCTGCCGCGTTTGGCGGCGGTGGCCGCCATGCGAGGTTCTTGGACGGCGGCCGAGGCCAGTGAGGCGGCGGCGGCGGCGGTGGTCGTGCCGCGGGCGGCCGCCAGGTCAGGTTTCTAGCCACTGGGGCTGGCGGCGGCCGGACCGCTGGCGTCCAGTGCCAGCCGCCCCCGCGGCCGCGGGATGGCGCCGGCCGTCGCGGGCGGGGCGGCGCCGCCATGCCCTTACCTCGCCCTCGGCAGCGCCCGCATGTCGTAACGTGACCCTCCCGTCGCGGCCCGCCGGTTGTCGGCGCGCAGACTGGGACGTGGCCAGGTGCTCGACAGCCAAGTTATAGGACCTCCCACACACCGAGTCGCCCGTCCTTCGTGCCGCCGCCGCCTCTCCTCCAGCCGCCCCAGCCTCTCCGCCAGCCGCCGCCGCTTCTCCCCCAGCCGCCCCCGCCCCCCCGGATGC
>Ga0180216_1002253_pt1 | contig 16337 bp, 18 predicted proteins | sample eDN3rd37CBELigMG_FD_128879 | JGI IMG/M metagenome (GOLD analysis project Ga0180216, IMG submission 128879) | Enriched Miracle-Growth compost microbial communities from Emeryville, California, USA - eDNA 3rd pass 37_C BE-Lig MG (version 2)... ... | reverse complement strand
TCGCATCCTCCGCACGCATTCTCGCGAACTACGCACTATGCGTCAGCTATGCACTTCCGCCACCTGCGGTGTGCTGGAGACTTTCACTCGTTAGTCGATTGCGCTGCCAAGCGCACAAAAGCCCAATCGAATTCTATAGATTTCGACTGGACTTCTTCAGTGTGCGAGATATGCTCGCTACTTCAGTTGCTGTGCTTTCAGCTGATGGAATGCCTTCCTATGCTTCCTGCGAAACGCAAGCGGTAAGCGCGTATTGACCGCAGACTCAATTCGCTCAGCTGAGGCGTTACTGCAGCGCTTGCATACACTCAGCTGCGTGCCATCAGCTTTTTTAACAGTTTCGAGCAGCTTGGTACGTGTCGCCAAACAGATGGGGCATGTACCGCGTGATCTTGAAGGCTGCTTGTACAATGATTTACCTCGGTTATTTTTGGCCATAATATACCTCCGCATTTAAGGTGCATTCACTAGAATTACATACCTCTACTATTATTAATGCGGCAGATTAGATATTTATGACTCTATGATCGCGATCACTGAAATTTAGATTATCACTTTGCACGATGCTGCTTAAGCAGCTCGACTTCTTCATCAGTTAGCTCACGATAGTGACCAAGCGCTAATGCTGGGTCAAGCTCAAGCGGTCCCATCGATATGCGATTAAGCGTTAGCACCTTCTTGCCAACGCTCTGAAACATGCGTTTGACCTGATGGAATTTCCCTTCTGTTATCGTTAGTCTTATCCAGCTGATTACATCGTCCTCACGCTCTTCATGTGATAGAATAGTTAACTTAGCTGGTCGAGTAACGTAGCCATCATCCAACGTAACGCCTTGCTCAAAAGCAAGCTGATCCTCCACAGTTACCTCTCCTAAAACACAAGCCTCATACGTTTTATCTACATGCTTTTTCGGGGATAACAGCTCATGTGCCAGCTGTCCATCATTCGTAAGCAGCAACAGCCCTGTCGTATCTTTATCAAGACGACCAACAGGAAATGGCTTTAACAGCACATCTTCTGGATCAAGCAAATCAATGACCGTACGTTCACGTCCATCCTCCGTAGCTGAAATAACTCCTTGAGGCTTATTCAGCATAATATAAATGACCGAACGATAGCTAACAATCTCACCATCAAAGGCAACGATGTCAACTGCTGGATTAACGATGATCCCGCTATCCTTTATTTTCTGTTCATTGACAAGTACTCTCCCCTGCTTTACTGCCTTCTTAATCTCACTTCGTGTACCGTACCCTGCATGTGCGAGCAGTTTATCCACTCGAAGCTTCTCACTCAATTACATCATCCTCCAACCTGCTGGAAGCTCATTTTTTATCATGCCATCCATGTACTTTCCGAATCCGACTGGAAATCGATTTACGCAAACCAACACAAAGCCATTGCATTTCAGTTCTCCATTAATCTGCAGCTGCTCTTCCTTAACAAATATCGTTTCGCCTCTTAGATATCGCAGCAGCAGCTCACTATCAGGAGAGAGTGAAAGCACACGTGTCGCCTCTTCTGGTCGAATACCCATTGCAAGTGGATGATAGGGAAGGAACTTATTGTTTTTAATCTCTCCGATCATCCAGCCTGCACGCGCAACCTTTAAGCCGTCAAGATTAGGCAGCTCGTAGGGCTGTACAAAAACTCTATCACCTATTAATACCGCTCGCATGGGCTCATACCCTGTAAGCAGCATATTATCCTGCTGAAACTGCTGCCATAGCATTTGCAAATTTATCTCTGTAGTTTTTGGCTTTTTTGACTGATGTTTTTGTACCGCTTGCTTAGCTTTAGATTTCGATTGATAACGATTGTGCTCATTGTTCTGAAGAGGCTCAGGCCAAGCAATTCGAAGCTCGCTCAATTCCTGATCTGCTTGCTGAGGTGGGATATATGGTTCCCCTTGTTTCCTCAACACGGCTACAAAATGCCCTTCCCCCTTCATATGGTGAGGCCATAAACGAATTGTCCCCGCAATGCTTTGCAGCTGCTCCTCGTCAAGCATTGCTTTTGTCTCTGCTGACACCCATTGTGGCTTACCGCTGGTCCATCCATATTTCGGCTCAATTGGAACGATACTAAATTCAGGATGCTGTGCAATGAATTGTGCAATTTGCTCTTCGTTCTCTTCTGGCGAGAACGTACAGGTTGAGTATACCATACGTCCACCTGGTGCAAGCATTAAAGCAAGCTCTTCTAGTATTTCACGTTGCATATTAGAGCAACGTTCAACAGAATAGGAGTTCCACTCCTCAATCATTGCCGGCTGCTTTCTAAACATACCTTCACCTGAGCATGGTGCATCAACGAGAATTCGATCGAACCAGCCGATAAATCGTTTAGCGATATTGGCGGGATGCTCATTTAGCACAACTGCGTTACGAACCCCTGCAAGCTCAAGATTTTTAATTAACGGCTTCAAGCGCTCTGTCGCAATGTCATTACTCACTAATGTACCTTGCTGCTGAAGCTTGGATGCGATCTGTGTTGATTTACCGCCTGGTGCGGCACACAAATCTAGCACTCTATGACCTGGCTGGACGTCAAGCAGCTCTACAGGAACCATTGCACTTGGCTCTTGAATGTAATATAAGCCTGCATGGTAATATGGATGCTTCCCTGGGCGTATATCTTCATTGTAGTAATAGGCACTCTCACACCAAGGAATCTGAGCTTGGTAGGTTTGCGTATCCTCTGGTAACGATCCCCATTCTGAGGCTTTAATTTTCAGTTCGTTTAGTCGTAATCCGTAATAGCGATGCTCATTATAGGAAGCTATAAACTGCTCATATTCTTCACCGAGCAGCAGCTTCATTTTTTGAACAAACATGTCTGGCAGATCTATCTTCATGCATAACCCCCATTAGCTGTAGAAAATTTTCATCTACTATAGTTTTCGTGTATAATATAAAAAAGTAAGAGACTTATCACTTATAATCCTATTATTCGGAGGTAACAAGCCTGTGAACAAAAAAAAGAAAAAAAATAAGACGGTGTTTATTTACATTGGCATCATCGTTCTATTGCTCGTTGGTATCGTCGTCATCAACAACCTCGAACCGGACAATGCTCTTTACGGCAAGCCGTCAAGCGAGTTGAATCCAGCTACTCGTGAACTTTTGAAAGACGAGAATTACCAGAATATTATATTACCTGCAGCGCTCGATGAAAAGGTTGAAAATAAGGAAGATTTTATCGTCTATATGTTTTCTTCCACATGCATCTACTGTAAACAAACAACACCACAAATTATGCCAATTGTTAATGAGCTTGGCGTAGAAATGCATCAGTTTAATGTGCTGGAGTTCCCTGAGTATCAAACGAAATATAATGTGGAATTCACACCAACGTTAATCTACTTCGAAGATGGTGTTGAGAAAGAACGCATCGTCGGTGGTGTAACAGTAGAAGGCTCTAATCAAGGTTCGAGCTTGGAAGAATTCCGAGCATTTTTTGAAAAATACAAAGGTTAAGAAAAGGAGTAGGGAATGAACGATATGAATGTTGATGCTGATCAGCATGAGCAACAGTCGTCCAAGCATTCAAGTCTCATGTATTTATTTTTGCTTGGCTTTGCAATCATTACATTTCTTGCTGCCTGCAGCTTGAGTGAGAAGGAATCCACTCACGTGCATCAAGTAGGCTCAGAGACGTGGGAGACGACGGCCTCTGCCGAGGAGCTGCCTCAATTTCTAGAGCAGCAAACAGAGCTTACTGCTTCACTATATGGGGAAGTCGTAGATCATGCACATCATATGCACGAGCTTCCTTGCTATTGCGGATGTATGGACGGGACCGACATTGACGAGCCTCATGATTCGTTACTGAGGTGCTATATGGTTGAGCAGTCAGATGACGGACCAATTACCTGGACCGATCACAGTACAACCTGCGGGATCTGTAAGCAAGAGCTGCAGCTTGTAGTAGAAATGGCTGACTCGGGAAGCAGCCTAGAAGAAATCAAGCTTGCAATTGACGAGCAGTTTAAACATTAATTCATCTATAAAGCTAAAGCACGGGATCTCACTGATGAGATCCCGTGCTTTTTTTTTAGAGCGGATTGTTTTTTCTTGCTTGTGCAATATCTGCAACTAGCTCTAATGAAAGCTGCTCTAACGCTTCATAGTCCTCCAAGTCGAACAGCTCGTTGAACTTATTTTGATACTGTGCGGCAAGCCTTACCTGGTGAAAGGAGTAAAGCTTCTGAATACCCGATAATATCGTCGCCACACAGCTGGAGTTTTCTTCAAACTTCATTTGCGCATCTAATATTTCTTTTCTTATCGTCGTCATCTCATTGTCTAACAAATTCGCTGCTTCTGCTGCCTTCTGCAGTCGATCCTTAACATCCTCTGGCAAATCCTTCTTATATTTGTAATTTAACGAATGCTCAATCGTTGCCCAAAAATTCATGGCCAGCGTTCTAATTTGGATCTCTGCTAAAATTAATGTATGACCTAATGCGGTTTGAACAGGATACTCAATAATCATATGATAGCTGCGATAACCGCTTTCCTTATAATTAGTTATATAATCCTTCTCATAAACTAGCTTTAAATCCTTGCGCATACGAATGAGAGATGCCACTCGGTAAATATCATCTACAAACTGACACATAATACGTATACCAGCAATGTCCTCGATCCCTAGATGCAATCGATCGTCGCTGACATTTAATCGTTTTGCTTTATCTAAAATACTTGAAATTCGCTTTACTCGACCGGTAACAAATTCAATCGGCGCATAGTCTTCGCGACTTTTAAGCTCAGTTCGCATTGTCTTGAATTTAACCTTAAGCTCTTCAACTGCCTGTTCGTATGGCTGCAAAAATAGACTCCAATCTCTACCGTCCATTTGGCCGCCTCCTGTATTCATCTTTATTTATGATCTGCACCGATTGCTTCCATAATATTAGAGAAGCCGTCTTTACGCATGCATTCCTTTAACCCTGAAGTAAGCTCTTGAAGCAATGCTGGTCCCTTATAAATTAATGCAGTATAAACCTCAACCATCGATGCTCCTGCTCGAATTTTATCGTATGCATCTTGAGCAGTAAAGATTCCACCTGAGCCGATGATTGGAAGTTTTCCTTCTGTAAGCTTGTACACGCTGCGGATGACCTCTGTAGAACGCTCTCTCAACGGCACTCCGCTCAGACCACCTGTCTCTCCTTGGTTTGGATGGGATAGTCCTTCCCTTGATAGTGTCGTATTCGTTGCAATAATTCCGTTGATATTACTGTCTTTAATCGTTTGTACGGTATGCTCTAGCTGATCATCCGACATATCAGGAGCAATCTTCACAAAGATTGGCTTTATCTTTGCTTGACGCTGATCTGCTTGGATTTCCATTTCTTCACAAACATGTACGAGCAAATTATGTAGCTCATTCCCATGCTGCAGGTCGCGAAGACCTTGCGTATTGGGAGAGCTTATATTAACGACGAAAAAATCACCATGATCATATAATGTTCTTATGCAAGAGCGATAATCCTCATAGGCAAGCTCATTAGCTGTTATTTTATTTTTTCCGATGTTGACAGCTACTGGAATACTTCGATTCTTTCGACGCTGCAGTGCTTTTGCCATCTCCTCGGCACCATGATTATTAAAGCCCATTCGATTAATCAATGCCTCATCTGGTGGCAAGCGAAATAGCCGCGGCTGCTCATTACCAGGCTGCGGCTTAGGTGTTACTGTACCAGCTTCTACAAATGCAAAGCCAATATTTGAAAATCCATCCGTAGCCACTCCATTCTTATCCAAGCCTGCGGCTAAACCAATCGGATGCATAAACTCCATATCCAATAGCTTGACCTTAAGCTCTGCTGATGGCTTTACTCCATACATCCCATTCATTACTGACAACCCACCGGGAACCTTCCCTGCCATAGATAACCCATCGATAACGAGATGATGTGCTTTCTCTGGATCCATTTTGAAGAAAAATGGCTTTAAAATTTTTCTATATAACAACATGTTCACTCCGTTTCAAGTAAATAATCTCTATCTTTCAGTTTATCGTTTTTGCTCATAAAAAGAAAGTATTGTTCTTCCATTCATGTTAGCGCCTTCATATTGCCAGTCCTATGGAAAACCATTACAATAAGCCTATAGAGACAAATTTGCGATAGAAAGGTTGATTAAATATGAGCGCACCAAAACGCAAGCCAGCAACAATGAAACAAAAGCAACAAGAAGAAGTGAATAAAAAAGCGATATATTGGACAGCGGGCGTAGCTGGAGCTGTCATCGTCATCCTTGCTGCTCTCATTATTATCTTCTCATAATATTAAGCATAAGAAAGCTGCGTGATCAGCCCCTAACAAGAGACAGGTCATGCAGCTTTTTATAACTTATTCCTTTTTGTCATACCTGAATATAAAATTCGTTAACGTCCCGACAATAAAGCTTATAAACAAGGAAGCAACAATACTTAGAACAACAGGTCCAACTATACTTCCTACTCCACCAATGATGTTAAACAAACTAAGCCCAAGCATTATAATAAACGAAATGATGTAGTCTCGCTTGCGAAAATTGCTCAACGTACCACCTCCGATAATCAGGCATACTTCAGCTTACAATAATATCCAATATTTGTAAACAAAAAAAACAGCATAGACGTAACATACGCAACATCTACACTGCCTCTTAAGCTTTATTATTCTTCGTTAAACGGTTCGTCCGAAATGTGGATAGAGTCTGTTGGACATCCGTCACAAGCATCCTGCATATCTTCGTACATATCTTCAGGGATTTCTGTAATCCCTCTATTGTTATCTCCATTAAAAATCACTTCGGCTAGCCCTTCATCATCATAGTCATAGATGTCTGGTGCAGTAGCCCCACATGCACCACATGCGATGCAAGTGTCTTTTTCTACCCATGTAAATTTAGCCAACGCTATTCCCTCCTAGTTCTATCACAACAAAAAAACATGTAACCATGAATTCTGTATATATACCAAAAGTTATTATATCACAAAATACAGGCGATTGTGTACTACGTACCAACTTATTCTAAATAATCCCGATCTAATTTTTCCAATGATGTTCCTCGTATTTTTTTATTGCGAATCAGACTGGAAGGGTCATCGCTTAACATTCCAGCCGTTAGAACGGCATGTTCACCAAATTTATCTCTTAGCTGATCCATTACTTTAGTTAGTGCTTCCTTCTTAGGCTCTTCCTCATAATTAAATAAATCAAGCTGAATCGCTGCTTCATACTCAGCCTTTAGGTTCTGCAGCGTAACGCCTAACAATCTGACGGGCTCGCCGATCACCCAATGCTTTTCAAACAGCTGCTGAGCATGCTTATACACTTGTTCTAAATTATGCGTGGGGACAGGCATCGTATAAGAACGGGTAATTGTCGACATATCTGGCCTACGAATCGTAATTTGTACGGTCGAAGCAACTAATCGCTGACGCCTTAATCTGCGAGTTGTTTGATCGGACAGGTTTAGTAATACGCGATTTATATCGTCGATATTCGTTAGATCAACTGGTAAAGTTGTTGTATGTCCGATTGATTTACTTGCTTCTTGTTCAGATTTCACTTCGCTATCGTCGATTCCATTGGCAGCTGCCTTCATCCAGCCACCTATCACCCCAAAGGACTTCAAAAGCAGCTGATCATCAGCGGCAGCAAGCTCTCCAATTGTGTTGATATGAAGCTTTTTAAGCTTCTCAGCCGTCTTCGCACCGATCCCGAAAAGCTCCTGACAAGGCTTATTCCACAGTAGCTTAGGAACATCTCTTTTTCGTAGAACCGTTATACCGTTAGGTTTTTTCATATCAGATGCCATTTTTGCCAGCAGCTTATTCGGTGCAATTCCGATAGAGCATGGCAATGAAAGCTCCTGAGCAATTCTCTGCTGAATTGTATGAGCAATATCTAATGGCGTGCCGAATATCTTAGAGCCAGTTATATCGAGATAGCACTCATCAATGGAAACCTGCTCGATAACTGGTGTATATTGATAAGCAATTTTCATAAATTGCTTCGAGTATTGACGATATAGATCAAAATTAGGTGAGATAAAGATTAAATCAGGCGCAATTCTTTGAGCCTCTCTTACATTCATCCCCGTACGAATACCAAGCTTTCTCGCCTCGTAAGAGCATGTAACGATAATTCCTTTTCTTTTCTCCACGCTACCGGAAACAGCCGTTGCCTTTCCTTTATACTGCTGAGGATCATCAGCACTATGCACGGAACAGTAAAAGGCATTCATATCTATATGCAATATTACCCTTCCGTTCGAAGGATAGTAATCTTGAACGTTTGCCAAGCCGCTCACCTCGTCATCATTTGCAACAATTTATGTCTATACTTTGATGTCTCTTCATATAATTATAGCACAAACGTTCGTATGAACCTATCTCTTGCTATACTCGCATAATTCCCATATGCATAATTCGTACATTGCTACGTATATTTTTACACGATGCTATCACTTTACAGTTATATAGTGATATAATAAACCAATAATGTTTGTGTACTTGCTATCAGAGAAGGAGGCGTCATTTTTTTTATGTCATCGAACATCTTTATTTTTGACACTACGCTGCGTGACGGCACTCAAGGAGAAGGGATCAGCCTGTCCGCAGATGATAAATTAAAAATCGCCAAAAAGCTAGATCAATTAGGCGTTCACTATATTGAAGGCGGCAATCCAGGCAGTAACGGTAAAGATATCGAATTTTTCCAACGTGTAAAATCATTGAATCTAAACGCTAAGCTAACTGCATTCGGAAGCACACGTCGGAAAAATAGTGTTGCTGAGCACGATACGAGCCTCTTAAAAATTGTGGAATCAGGCGTTCCAGCAGCTACCCTTGTAGGTAAGGCATGGGATTTCCATGTACATATCGCTCTCCAAACGACGCTGGAAGAGAATTTAGCGATGATTCAAGATTCATTTGCATTTTTGAAGCGTAACGGAATTGAAGCGATGTACGATGCTGAGCATTTTTTTGACGGCTACAAAAACAATCCCCAGTACGCTCTTGCAGCCTTACATGCAGCCAAGCAAGGCGGTGCGGACTGGCTTGTATTATGTGATACGAATGGCGGTACTATGCCTAATGAAATTGCGGATATTGTGCATCGCGTCAAGGAAGAACTGGACATGCCTATCGGCATTCATACACACAATGACTGTGAGCTTGCGGTTGCCAATACGCTAGCTGCTGTAAATGCGGGTGCAACACAAGTACAAGGAACGATTAATGGGTATGGCGAGCGTTGTGGTAACGCAAATCTATGCTCGATCATTCCTAACCTTCAATTAAAAATGAACCATAATGTTCTGCCACCAGAAAAACTAGCTATGCTGACGAATACCGCTCGCTACATTAGTGAGGTGGCTAATGTTCATATGCCAGTAGGGCAGCCTTATGTTGGAAATGCGGCATTTGCTCATAAAGGCGGCATCCATGTATCTGCCATCATGAAGGATTCTTCGACGTATGAGCATATTGTTCCTGAGCTGGTCGGTAATAAGCAGCGCGTGCTTGTTTCTGAGCTTGCAGGACAGAGCAACATTATTTCTAAAGCTAGTGCACTTGGACTTAACGTGAATACGAATAACGAAAAAACGAAAAAAATTATGGATCATATTAAACAGTTAGAGCATGAAGGCTATCAGTTTGAAGCTGCAGACGCTTCACTAGAGCTTCTGCTTCGCAAAGCTTTCGGGGATTGGAAGCCGGCATTCCAGGTGGAATCCTATAAAGTCCATACGGAAAGCAAGCAGGATCAGATTATCTCTGAGGCTGTAGTAAAGATCAATATTGATGGCAAGCAAATTTATACGGTTGCTGAAGGAAATGGGCCAGTTAACGCACTTGACACTGCATTACGCAAGGCTTTAGCTCAGCATTATCCAGATATCGAGCATGTTTATCTTACTGACTATAAAGTACGTGTTATCGATGAAACAGATGCTACGGCTGCGAAGGTACGTGTGCTCGTTGAATCAACAGGTAAACAGCATAGCTGGAATACTGTCGGTCTGTCAGGCAACGTGATTGACGCTAGCTGGGATGCTATTGTGGACAGCCTACATTACGCTCTCCTCAGTTTGCAGAAGGTCAATATTGATGCACCTGCACAAGTTTCACAAGATTTTGTTGGATTAACGAACATTTAACTTTGTCGAGCAATACTTGCTTTTCGGCAAAATAATAAGGCGTGTATTACAGATTGCTGTTACCGACCATAGAGTCCGTACAGCTTCCGTGATACACGCCTTTAAACATATTTATAAATTTATTAGATGTGAGTCTATGATCTTTTCCCACTGCTCAAGCGTAATGACTCCATTGATTCTTTCTTTTATTACGCCCTCATCATCGATGATGAAGCTTGTAGGAAATGTATTCACGCGGTACAGCTTCGTAATATCGCCATCGCGATCAAACAGTACCTCGAAGGTGAAGCCAAAATCGTCTACAAATTTTCTCGCTTGTCTTTCATTATCTGTATCCGTCGCATTCACACCAAACATCGCAAGCTTATCCCCATACTTCTGATGCAGCTTCTGTAAATCCGGCGCCTCAAGTTCACAAGGACCACACCAGGAAGCCCAGAAATTGATGAGCTGAAGTTTGCCCTCTTGCTCTCCGCCAAAGCTAATTGGAACATCATTAAGATTAGGCAGCTCATTAGCAAATGAAAGCTCCCCTGCCTTCGGCTTAAACGTCTGCATGGCTATCGATTGTGCACTAGTTGAGGATTGCTTGCCTGATTGAACAAACTCGTAAATTGCAAATCCGCCAAGTAGTAATGCAATAACAAGAATAGAAGAAATCTTTTTCATAGTCTGCCCTTTCCTCTGTCTATACTATAGTTAATACTATCATGGAAGCGATAAGCGCTTCAAGCTTCGCTTCGAATCCGTATAGTATTAGTGTATGCAATCGTTAATTTTGCTATACTTGGCTAATAGAGGCCCCTCTACTGTTCATCAGTTCAGTTTTATTTGAAGGGAGAGGAATATCATCAGTACGAGCAATAACAGAGTTTCATCCATTACGAAAAGCTGTACAAAGCGAATCATTGACTATTGTGCACAGCAGCTACCATACGAGGCCTGCGGCTTGCTGCTCGCTGCGACTGATTGCGACACGATTATAGATTTCCAGCCGATTGTGAATCGTCACGAAGCCGCTGAACAGGCCTTTCTGTTCGATGCTGAGCAGTGGGTGCATCATTATTTTTCGGCGATACAGTCCGGTCACCATGTCGTTGGCATCTTCCATTCCCATCCAGCTGAAGAAGCTAGTCCATCTCAAGCAGATATAGAAGGCTTTATCGATCACCAATTAATTTATGCGATTGTTAGTTTAAAACAAATAGACAGACCACAGCTTCAATTCTACCGCTTTGATCATGCGGCAAATCGATTCTGGGACTGTCCACTAATGCTGGCTTAAATATGCATACAAATCTCCTAACGTATTGATGTTTGGTTTCTTCTCTTTAATTGCTTGGATATAGTTTAGCCACAGATGGGCAGTCATCCAAGCATCGGAGTACGCATGATGACGATTGTGAATAGGAATGTGGTGCCTTTGTAGTAAGGAATCCAGATCATATTGGGGCAAAGACGGCTCTAACCATTTAGCAAGCATCATCGTATCAATTACGCGGTGATTGAGGCTTGTTTTTGACGTTTTCCACAGCGCTTGATTAAGGAATTTTTTATCATGACCTGATGCATGAGCAACAAGCACCCGTTTGCCAACAAACTGCATAAATGCGCTGAGTACATCTATCAGCTCCTCAGCCTGTTGAGCCATTTCGTTCGTTATCCCTGTCAGCTCCGTTATCGTTGAAGGAATGGATCGTTTAGGATTCACTAATGAATAAAAGCTCTCCTCTTCCCTAATACAACCATCTCTCACTGCAACTGCACCGAACGATATGATGGCATCGCCATTCGTTACACTAAAGCCTGTCGTTTCTAAATCAAAAACAACGATGTCAAGCTCAGTCAGCTTTTTATCCCAAGCGTTTGTCTTCTGCTGCAAACGGTTCAAGCTTCTTATTTGTGCCATCTGCTGAGCATGGTTAGCGCCTAGTACGGAAGCAATGGCGGGTGTAATTCCACCTAGCTTATACAAATTCCACATTTTCCCTATCCCGCTTGGTTCCTTCATCTATAGCACCATCCTACTTATATGCTGCAAATTTCATCAATACGAGCCTCTGCATCTTCTTCCCCAGCTTTAAATTATGCTTCAGTTTTCTTTTTTCTCTTTTATCTATTTTGCTCAGATATAGCTTGCTATTCCCTTTATATTGATTATTCTCGGTGTGAAAGCCCGCCATTAGCCTAAGTGCGAGTATTTGCAGAAAAGCATCACGATACGAGACGTAATCATTCTCTGTTATAATGCCTTGCTGATACAATTGCTCCAATCTGGATAGCGTTGACGTTTCTCTTATGTTTGCTCTCAATGCTAACCACCGGATTGAATTTACCATTGGAATATAGGCGCCATACTTTACATCAATGCTGCCGGCTGCCTCTCCGTATCGATCGGTAATAAATTGTCCTAGCATCCCTAGAAGCACTTTATGATGTAGTGTATTATCGATCATACGCTCAAGTATAGGAGGATGCTGAATAACCCCTTGTTCATAGCTCGCTCTAACACGTTCTTGCAGCAAGCTACTTCCAGCAATACAACGGCCATCTGCTACGATCAATAAATAGCGCACTGATTCCCAACTGGCATCAGTAAACCAATGATTAAGCTGGTTGATCCATTCTGTCTCTGATTGGCACCATAAACGTTGATCACTTTGGACCTTACCTTCACAAGGTGGATAACCAAGCTCAGTCAGCATCGTTACGATTTTTTGAGCGAAAGCTAAAAAATACATCTTCACTTCATCAGCTGATTCATGATCTGCATAGATGAGTGCACTGTCTTGATCACTTGCGAGCGTTTGCTCACTTCGCCCAGCACTGCCAAGCAATAAGTAGCAATAAGAGACAGGAGGAGGACCGAGTCCTTCTCCTGTCATGCTGCGTTCTGCAATCTTAATGGTTCTAGAGATCAGCGCGTCGTGAAGTTCATTAATACAAGCGTTATATTGTGCAACGCTGCTGCTCTCACTCCATGTTTGCTCCGCTGGCTGTATTGCGTGCTGGAATCGATCTCTTATGCGCCGCAGCTGAAGGAGCTGATCAGCCTGTATAATATTATCTTTAAGCTCTGCATAGTAACCAGCATCCAACGCGATCGACTCCCAGCATATTTTAATGAACAACCTATATCTCTCTACTAACCGCAATACAATAACATAAGCTAAACATAATTAGAGGCAGAGATGACCACCGACAGCCTATACTTTTTCAGTCTTACTCATTTGTTCAGGGTATCCATAGACACCATGCTCTGATAGGTCAAGCCCGATAATTTCTTGCTCTTCAGTAACACGGAAGCCCATAATCGCCTTCATTACACCTAGTACGATAAAGGATGCAACGGCAACAAATACTCCTGCAAATACAACTGACTCGATTTGTACCCACAGCTGTTTGAAGCTTCCTGTGTCGATTAAGCCGCCTTGACCAACTCCAACTTTTTCTGCAAGCTCTTGTGTTGCGAAAATACCGTTAGCAAGCGTACCCCAAATCCCTGCCATACCATGAACGGAAAGCGCGTAAATTGGATCGTCAATTTTAAGCTTCTCGAACAGCTTCACACTGTAAAACACTAGCACGCCAGCAATTAGACCGATAACGACTGCAGCCCACGGATCAACAAATGCACAGGAAGCTGTAATAGCTACCAAACCAGCAAGCACACCATTCAACATTGTCGTAATATCTGCTTTACCTCCAACAATCCAAGAGATAAGCATTGCAGCAACACCACCAGCACCAGCCGCAAGCATCGTAGTAAAGCCTACGTAAGCAAAAAATCCATCGTCAATCGCAACCGTCGAGCCTGCGTTAAATCCAAACCAACCAACCCATAGCAGTAGCACGGATAAAGCAGTGTATACTTGGTTATGTCCTAAAATTTCATTAGGTGATCCATCTTTGTTAAATTTACCGATACGAGGCTTAAGAAGGATCGTAGCAACGAGCGCTGCTACTGCACCTGATAAATGTACAACGGTAGAGCCTGCAAAATCTTGCGCACCATGATCAGCTAACCAGCCACCACCCCAGATCCAATGTGCAACGATCGGGTAGATAAAGGAAACATAAAACAATGTAAATACGATATAAGAGCCGAGCTTAGCTCTTTCAGCAAAACCTCCCCAAGCAATGGATAATGAGATTGCTGCAAACGCTAATTGAAATAAGAAAAATACTGCAGCTGGGAAGCTCTCCCCTTCTAAAGCTGCCTTAGCCGGGTTAAAGAAAAACTCTCCCCATCCTATAAATGCATTTAGATCACTTGTACCGAATGCAATGCCATAGCCAATTGCCCAATATACTAACGCTGCTAATCCAACCGTCAGTAAAGTTTTACCAGCTACGTGACCTGCATTTTTCATACGTGTTGAACCAGCCTCTAATAAGATGAAGCCGCCTTGCATAAGTAGAACTAGAATAAATGCGAGCATAACCCATAATGAATCGAGACCCATCGTTAGCTTCGCCAGCTCTGCCTCTGACGCATAAGCTGCAAAAGGAAAAACCATTGAAAGCAGACCCAAAGCTAGTAATGTTTTCTTAACCATAATCACCACTCCAATTTTGTAAGGTATACTGACATTAAAAGAAAGATTTAATGTCATTATATCCGTGATGGCGACGGTATTGAATTGATTATTTGTATTTTAATTTGCATTCCAATGCATATCTTCCTATTCAATTGATAGCTTTCACTAAGCTGACATATAGTTCAATTGGCTAGTAACAAGGTGCTGAAATACCTATATACATATTTGACGAGCAACACTCTTTCCTATTAAAATAATAAAGATACGTTAGAAAGGACGGTGAACAATATTGACAGAGGCAACGCTTCTACGCATCGGAGAATTGGCCGAACGCGCGAATATAAGCTCACGGACGATTGATTATTATACCTCGATTGGACTGATCATGCCTGCAAAACGGTCAAAAGTTAATTATCGTCTATATAATGTTGAAACCTTAGAGCGATTAGAACGTATTGAATCATTAAAAAAAGACAAATATACGTTAGACGAGATTAAGAACATTTTGGAGCAATGGGATCATATCTCTCCGAAGAAAGAGATCAAGCAAAAGCTTTCTGAGCTGGAGAAACAGTTGCATGCCTTGCAGCGTGAAGTGAAGGAGCTAGAACCTGTATTGGATCAGCTAAAGCCGAAGCAAGCGAAGCATCTTTATTCCCGTCTTCTCCCACAAACAGCCGCTTGTATGGAGGCATTAATGATCCTCATTAACAAAGGGTCAATTATATAGTTAACGTTCCCACTTACATGATCCTTGTACGATTTCTCGACTGCGTCTATTAACATCTTATGGAGGAATGTAATTATGATCTACATATTGTTAATTTTGGCTTTCGGATTGACAATTTGGGCACAGTTCAAAGTTAAAGGAACATTTAAGAAATGGTCCGACGTAGAGGCATCAAGCGGCTTAACGGGATATCAAGCTGCAAGAAGAATGCTGGACAACAATGGTCTACAGCATATCCCGATCGAACCAGTAGCAGGCGCTCTTACTGACCACTACGATCCAATCAATCGTGTTGTACGCTTATCAGAGCCTGTATATTATGAGCGTTCAATTAGCGCGATATCGGTTGCATGTCACGAAATCGGGCATGCGATTCAGCACAAGGAATCCTATCCATTCCTGGTAGCTCGTCATAAAATTTTCCCAATTGTGAATTTTGCATCGGGGATTGCACCGTTTCTTCTACTTGCCGGTTTCTTATTTAATATGTTTGGTCTTGCACAAATCGGTGTTATCTTCTTCGCTATCACCGTTCTATTCCAGCTCATTACATTGCCAGTTGAGTTCAATGCAAGTAATCGAGCAAGAGATTTAATGGTAGCTGAAGGCTTTATCCGCAGTGATGAAGAGCGCGGTGTTGCAAAAGTGCTTAACTCCGCAGCGTTGACTTATGTAGCTGCTGCACTGTTGTCTTTAATCGAGCTTATTCGATTCGTATTAATCCTTACACAAAATCGTGAATAATGAAAAGGCGAGTATGAACATCAACATAGATGTAAAATGTACCCAATAAGATGGACACTTGAAAAAGGTCATCTTATTGGGTCTTTTTTGTTTATAATGAGAAGTACAAACTATCGGGGCGGATGAATATGAGCAAACAATTATTTACAAAGCAG
>Ga0180216_1002252_pt1 | contig 16340 bp, 25 predicted proteins | sample eDN3rd37CBELigMG_FD_128879 | JGI IMG/M metagenome (GOLD analysis project Ga0180216, IMG submission 128879) | Enriched Miracle-Growth compost microbial communities from Emeryville, California, USA - eDNA 3rd pass 37_C BE-Lig MG (version 2)... ... | reverse complement strand
CTTAGCACCGCAACAGCGAGGCTGATGTAACTCAGAGCATCCGATAGTTCCACGGGACGCACCCTATCCCGCCGCTAGCCGGTCGGATTCCAGACGCGGATTCGATCGACGACCGGTCTGTGACGCCTCCTCCTCGTAGTGAGCGCGTCATACTCTGAACAGATGAAGACGTCGACGACGTTGCTGTACTGGAAAATCATCGGGTGTTGCTTCATCGCAGGCGTCGTCGTCGCGGTGGCAGTCATGGCTGTCTACTACGCCACCTTTGCCATCCAAAGCACTGGCGGTTTGCTCGCCGCGTTGCGTTGGGGCACCGCTCTCGGCGTGACCTCCGAGGTCTTCGTCGTGCTCGGAACAATCGCAACAACCCGAAAGCTCGACAGAACGGCAGGACGGATCACCTTCGTGCTGCTCAGCTTCATCGCCCCGATCGTGGGCTGGGTCCTCGTCGGGATCGCCACCGGGCTGACCGCAACGTGGCTCTACTTCTGGGGATACCCGATCATCGGCTTCGTAGCTGGCATTCTTTCGGGGATCATTGCCGTCCTCGCAACGTTCTTCATGCCGCACTCCGCCCCTGACGCAGGCGCTCCGGACGCGCCGGTAGGTGCTTCGGATCTGTTCGGTGTTTGACGCTTAGCATCGTCGCCTCATTCACCCGGCCGATCGCACCAGCGCCACCGCGGGCCAGGTTCCCCTGCCTCTCGACTCGAACAAGGTGACGAGTCCCGTCACGTAACGGAGCTCAGCGCGCTCAGCTACCGGGCCTCGCGCAGTACAGGACGATGTCGGGTGGCGGCGGCCCGTGAAGACGCGTGAGCTGCAAGCGGCCGCAGCCCGGGGGTTCTGGCGCAGTCAGCGTGGCGGATTCGTGTACAGGTCGGTCGTGCACCCTGTCTCACCGGGTTCGAGTGAAACGGGGCGATAGGACGGGTAGAACAGTTCGCCTGGGTGAGGACGTCGGCGTGGTGGACGATCCGGTCGATCATCGCGGCGGCGACGGCTTGGTCGCCGAAGACGCCGCCCCAGCCGGAGAACGGCAGGTTCGAGGTGAGGATCAGCGAGGCGTGTTCGTAGCGGGACGAGACGAGCTGGAAGAACAAGTTGGCGGCATCCTGCTCGAACGGCAGGTAGCCGACCTCGTCGACGATGATCAGCCCGTAGCGACGCAGCCGGGCGAGCTCGCGAGGCAGGTTCCCTTGCCGGTGCGCGTCGGTGAGCCGAGTGACCCAGTCGGTCGCCGTCGCGAACAGCACCCGGTGCCCATGCCTCGCGGCGACGATCCCGAGCGCGGTCGCGAGATGCGTCTTGCCGGTGCCGGGTGGCCCGAGCAGGACCACGTTCTGCGCTTCGAGCAGGAACCCGCCGGAGGCGAGGGCTGCGACCTGCTGCCTGGCGGTGGGCTGGGCGTCCCAGTCGAAGTCCTCCAGCGTCTTGCGCGCCGGGAACCCGGCGGCTTTGATCCGCAGCTCCGCGCCGGACGCGTTCCTCGCGGAGACTTCGCGTTCGAGAACGGCGGCGAGGTAGTCCTCGAACGACCAGCCCGCATCGCGCGCGTGATCGGCCATCCGGCTGGCGGCTTCGGTGATGCGGGGAGCTTTGAGCGCACCGGCGAGATAGGTGATCTGCTTCACCGACTCGGTCGTCTTGGTGGTCATCACGCGACCCCCTCGATCCCGAAGGCCCGGTCGTAGTCGGCGAGATCCCGAGTCAGCTCGTCCGCCGCGATGATCTGGCGGGGCTGCTGGAAGTGCTGTCGCAGCAGCTTCGCAGTGTCGCGATGAGCTGAGTCGGTGACGACCGCGCCGCGAGCCCAGACGCGGCGGTGGTCGGCGACGATCCGCCCATCCAGCCGCACCCGGACCCGGTCGAGGTCCGCCGTCACGTCGACCATCCGCCCGATCGCCGTCGGGTCGACGGAGTAGTCACTGGCATCCAACCGCACGTAGTAATCCCGTCCAAGACGCACCCGATCGCGCCAACCCAACTGCAACGGAACCGGCGGCAGCGCGAGCATCCGCGACCGGTCGTGCTCGATGAGATCCACCGGCCGCGCCTTGATCGTCCGCACCACCCGCGCGTTCGCCCGCTCCAGCCACTCGGCCAGCTGGATGTTGAAGTCGAGCGCTGAGGCGAAGGATCGCCCGGGCATGAAGGAGGTCTCCATCCAGCCGTTGCGGCGCTCCACGATCCCCTTCGACTCCGGGTCGTAAGGCCGCAGCTGCACCACCTTCGTCGCCAGCGTTCCGGCGAACGCGGACACGCCCTGCGCGAGCCGTCCTTTCTGCCCGATGCCGGGCTCGTTGTCCCAGATCAGCCGGCGCGGCACCCGACCCAACTGCTGGATCAGCTCCCACGACCCGAGCAGCAGGTCCTCGGTCTTGCGGGTCGGGATCATCCGGGCGGTGATGAACCGGGAGTGCGCGGCGACGATCACCAGCACGGGCAACAGCACGCTCGACCCGTCCTCGAGCGGGATCTTCCGCGGCGGGAACCACAGGTCGCACTGCGCGGCATCGCCGGGCGCCCAGGTGAGTCGGTCCGCAGGGTCGACCGGGCGATGCTCGGGTCTGAGCCGCCTGACGTTCTCACGGAACCAGGTGATCGACCCGGTCCATTCGACGCGTTCGGCGATCACCGTCGCCGGCATGTCCGGGTGCTCGGCCAACAGCGCCCGCACCCGCGCCTCGAACGGCGAGAACGACGTCTCCTGCGCCGGCCGCTCATACTTCGGCGGCCGACCCGACGCCAACGCCCTATCGACCGTCGACCGCCCGATCCCCAGCTGCCTCGCGACCTGCCGCCTCGGAACTCCGTCCGCGACCAGCCGCCTGATCAACGCCCAATCTTCCACCGAGATCACCCACCCAATCTGTCTGGGCGGCCTCGTTTTCGCCCGTCGCTATGGCCTCGTTTTCAACCGTCGCCGACACACTGCCCGTGAGACGACCGACTACGGGCGGGCCGTGCCTATTGCGGGCCTAGCCGCGTGCACGGCCGGGTAGCGATGCACTCGCCAGGAATGCCTCATATAGTGCCCGCACGTCATCGTCGATCATCGGTTTGTGATGGCGATAACGAGCGACCGAGAGACACTCGACCTGCTGGAGTCGTGCACCGACCCGCGCAAGCGGCAGTTCCTCTCACAGGCGCTTCGGAACCACACGGCGTCGTACGCGGACCTGACGGCTCAAGACGCGAAGGCCTCTCCGGATCTGGAGCAGGCGAAGGGTGTCGTCGTCGAGTTCACCGCGGCGGCACGACTGCTGCTCGAATCTGGGGTGCCGGGCGACCCCCGCCCAGGCCTGATTCAGAGGTGACGCTCCGCGCCTCTCCCGCGACCTGAGACCCCGGAACGCCCTCCAAGGGCTCCGGGGGTCTCTCATGTCCAGGAAAACCCCACGGAACGTCATCACTACTAATCGGAAGGGACTTCCAGCACGCGGTTGAGGACCGAACCGCCCGGTTCCAGCCTGTACGACACGACGACGTTTGCGGGGCCAGACAGCGTGAACCGCGAGACCAAGACGAATTCGCGGGCTTGTCCGACGCCAAGCGACGCTGGCTCGGGCGCGACTTCGGTCAACCGCCTCTTGTCCAGATCGGTCAGACCTGTGATCTCGACCGAGTAAGCGATGTCGGGTCCCTCGTTGACGACGAGCCAGGTCTCACCTGCCTTGTGACGAACGGACAACTCGGCGCGCCCGGGGTCTTGCTGGGCGAGGATGCTCTGCGGGCGATTCGGGTCGTCAAGGGCCGCGATCTTCGTAGCGCGCTGCTGAGCATCCTTTGACCGCCGGTTGCTCTTGAGCGTGAGGTAACCGAATAGCACTGCAACCAGTACAGCGGCGACTGCCGCCGCAGACCCCACCCACTGAGCGGCGAGCGACCACGCTTCATAGGTGGTCGGGTCTGCGGCTCGTGTGGGGTTCACGCGGCAAGGGTAATGGGTTTCGGCACGGCTCCAGGGAGGTGTCGGAGATGGCGCTTATGCTGATCGCATGTCGCGCCCGCGCCAGTGGATGAAGAGGTGGCGAAAGTCTCGCCACTTATCCTCTGACGAGCGCACCAAGCGGATCCGGATCTTGAACGCGGAACTCGATGTCCTCAGGAATGCCTCGTTCGAGCGCGCGCGGATCATCGAAACGAAGTCGTCGTTCATCGTCGTAGCCGCAGGCGTACTCGCCTCCGTAACGGGCCTCTCGCTCGTCATCGCGGAGACATGGTTCGTCGGCCTGGTCCCGTTTGGACTCACCGTGGCGGCGGTCGCTGTGGCGACCGTCGCGCTGTGGCCGCGGAAGGTCGATCTGCCATCGGCCCGCCAGGTCGTCGACGCTTGGGTGGATGCCGACATGCCCGCCGACGAGCTCGAAGACAACGTTCTCGAAGTGAAGGCCCAGGAAGTCACCAACCGAGAAGCTCAAAGCGAGAAACGCGCGCGGCTCACGAACTGGGGCTTTGCACTATTACTCGCTGGCCTCGGGTCGACCCTCATCGTCGTAACACTCAACGCATTTAGCCCGTTCTGGAGTCAAGATGACCAAGCCCAACCCGCCCAAACCCCAATCAGCACCCAAACCCCAGCCGCGCCCTGATGTCGCAATGGTTATGCAGACGCTGACGCACAGCGACAACACGCCCATGGAGAAGCGATGACCGAGAGCGAAGCGCCGAAACCTGCGCCCGCGGCTCGACCTGACGTCGGACCGGTGTTCAAAGAAGTGATTGCAACCCAGCACGACAAACCGAGACCGGAGCGATGAACGAGTCCAACACGCCCACCGCTAAGCCGGTTCCCGTGCCGTCCGCGTCCGCCCGGCCGGAAGTCGGCACGGTCTTCGAGACCCTCCTCGGCTCGCTCGGGGAAGCGCGTAAGGAGCAAGCATGAGTGACGACACGCCCCCGCCTCCGCCGCCACCTCCGGCACGCCCGGACGTGGACAAAGTGTTCAAACGGTTCCACGAGGACGGTGGGGGACGACCTCGGCCGGAGACGGTCGTTGAATCCGACTAACCGGGTGCCGTCAGATGAGCCCGTTCTTGCGTCCCTCTTCGATCAAGTAAGAGACGAACCCGGAACATGTGACGAGCATGTACTTTGCGAGAGCTTGGTCCGCGTCAGCAGCCTCGATTCCGCCGTGACGAATGCCGTCGTCGTCTGATGTCCAGCCGTACATCTTCAGCCACGCGCTCTTTAGCGCCGGGTGGATCGTCAGGCCTGCTTCTTCCAGCCTCTTTAGCCCGGTCCCGAGGTCGCTCGCCCCGGTGACCTTCTTGACGACCGCTTCGACTGCGGAGATCGACTCCTTGATCGAGTTGGGGTAGTCCGGCTTCTGCCGATCCGCCAACAGTTCGACAGCCCGGTCGAGAGCGTGACGGGCACCAGCGATGGGCGTTGCGTCTTCCTGCGCGCCGACGACAGCGTTGGCTTCGGCCGTCGAATCGATTGGTGTGATCTCATGTCCGACGAACCGATACCCAACGAGGAAGCGTTCGAAGATCAGGTTGAAGGCCTCGGCGACTTTGTTCGGCACGTCCTTCGAGTAGGAGTCCGCGTGCCGGGCCATGTGGCGCACGATGGCCTCGATGAGGTCCAGCACTTCCCACCACTCGCGTCGCAAGATGAAGAACTTAACCTCCATCCACACGGCGTGGTCCGTACTCGGACGCTTGTCGTGGGTGTTGTGAAACTCCCACATCCACACCGCAGTGAGGAACGACGATTCGAAGTCGGTGTCGAGTGTCTCGTTGATCACTGAGAACACGTTCCACAGCGCGACGCGGGTCTCGTCGTCGAGGGACTCCGATTGGACAACGGAACGTGTCGCGCGGTGCCCCATGCGCTCAGCGAAAGATGCCATGGGGTCAGGCTACTGAGGCGACACGACACCGCTACGCAATCAGGAAGAGCGATCATCCGTTGCCTTCAGCGCCGCGGCAGCGGTCCAGTCACGTTCGACTGGAAGAACTATCTGAATCGGCCTGACTTTCGTTCCTATCGGGAGCCTTGTCCGGCAGGTGCCGGCTGGGCTGATTCCAGGTCAGCGTAGTACGCCTGCTCAACCTCGATCGGGGTGCGCATATCGAGCTCGCCGTGCAGGCGGGAGTTGTTCCACCACCACACCCACTCCAGGGTGGCGAGCTCGACCTGCTCAACCGTCCGCCAGGGCCCTTGCTGGCGGATCAGCTCGGTCTTGTAGAGGTTGTTCACCGCCTCGGCCATCGCGTTGTCGAACGAGTCGCCGACGGTTCCGGTGGAGGGGACGGCGCCGAGTTCGACGATCCGCTCTGTGTAGACCATCGCGGTGTAGTTCGATCCGTGGTCGGCGTGATGGATGAGGCCGTCCAGCCTGCCGCCGGCGCCCCAGGCGGCCATGTCCAGCGCCTGCAGCGGCAGGATCTCGGACCGCAGCGTCGCGGCGACGTTCCAGCCGACGATGCGTCGCGAGTAGACATCGGTGACGAACGCGACGTAGGCGAACCCGGACCACGTCGCGACGTAGGTCACGTCGCAGACCCAGAGCCGCCGCGGCGCCGGCGCGGTGAAGCGGCGATTGACAAGATCGCTCGGCAGCGAGGCCGTCTTGTCGGGACGGGTGGTGAACACCCGCTTCGACTTCTTCACGCCGCGAATCCCCGCGATGCGCATCAGCCTCTCGGTCTGGTCGCGGCCGATGTCCCAACCTTGCCGGCGCATCAGCGCATGCATCTTCCGTCGCCCGTAGACGCCGTAGTTCTCCGCATGCAGCCGCGCGACCTCCGGCACGAGGAGCTCGTCCCGGAGCTGCCGCGCGGACGGGGCGCGGCCGACGGCGGCGCGGTAGCCGCGGGAAGTGAGGAAGCCCTGGACTGCCGGTCGGAGGACACGGCAGATGAGCTCGACCCCGTAACGATCCCGGTACTCGTTGATGAACCGGATCATCTCGGTCAGGGGCGGTCGAGCTCCTTCGCGAAAAACACGCTCGCAGCCTTGAGGATCTCGTTCGCTTTCCGCAACTCCGAGACCTCCTTCTCCAACTCCTTGATCCGCGCCGCCGCATCGGTCGTGAGCCCCGGCTTCACTCCGGCGTCGACCTCGTAGCGACGCTGCCAGAGCCGCAACGTCTCCGGGCTCATCCCGAGCAGACCGGCCACGTGACGGACCGCGCTCATCATGTTCGGGTGCGACGGTCGCGCCTCGGCGAGCATCCGCAACGCCCGCCCACGCATCTCCGGCGAATACTTCCTGTTCATCGAGTTCCATCCTTGCTTGAAGAACGGAACGAAAGTCAGGCCGATTCAATCGCGAAGGCGGCGTGGTCGTAGTCGACACAGGGTCCAAGGCTGTCGACTTCTCGGGCAGTCGTCTGCAGGACGTCGCAGGGGAGTGGAATGTTCGCATCGTGCTGATACCGCACGACGTGGTTTTCACGCCTCGTCATCGCTTTCGTGACCCGCTAGCGTTCACTCAGCACAGCACTGTAGACGGTGGGGAGGTCATCGAACACGGAGGTGAATACCCCGATCAGAGGGTAAAATAGTCTGGTCGATCCGGCCCCGCTGACGAGGATTTGCCCCGGAGGCCGACTCCACCACCGCGATCTACTGGGCGGGCCCGTACGAGGCGCCCACTGAGGCGACCGATACCTACACGTGGGATTCCGCCAACGACACCACCCAGACGGAGAACGCGCTGCTGGCTTCATCGGAGCCGGCGAAGACCTTCACCGGCGAGGGCGGCAAGCTCAAGTACGAACTGACCGCAATGGGCATGACGATGACCGTCGAGATGGAACAGCAGTAGCCGCGGATCCTGTGATGCATCGCTGACCGACGCTCGAAACGGTTCCTGCTCCGCGCGGCGCCCGATAAGGGATGGGGCGACGATCACGACCGGGGCCACGGCGGCTCTCACTCGGTCGCAGCATCTCAACCGCCTTCCGTGGACTCTGCGCTTTTGGGCGTGCGGGGCGTCGGGAGCCATCGGTAGTGTCTCTGCAATCGGTAAGAGCAGCTTTGCGCTTGCGAATCGGCCTCAGCGAACACGAGCGGAACGGAGCTTCGCGTGAGCGTTGAACACCTCGGCATCGGCGACAGCCTCGCAGGCCTTCTCGTTGACGGCGTCGAATCGACCCCCTACGTCGGGGCGACACTTCGCCTCCGCGACACCGGCATCGAGGTGGAGATTCCGTACCTCCCTGGATTCGCGGTCGATCAGTTCGCGCACGTCGATGAGTGGTTTCGGCGAATGAATCCCCAGGAGAACCTGCTACTCCGTACACGCGACGGCAACGTCATGCTCTTCGGGTGTCGTTGGTCAGGACACTCCGAAGCGGCGGGTTCACGCATCGGCAGCGGTCGGATCGCGCCGCAGGAGACGCTGCTCTTCGAACGCGATGGCGCCCTATCGGATCCGCTCACCGTCAAGACATGCCGGAGCCGGATGGACGGGCTGAATCGGTGGTCGCGGCTCAGCGCAGTGGAGTCCGAATCCCGTCAGGACGAGAGCGGACGCTCCACCGCCGTCGACATCACGGTGCAGAGCCCCGAGCCTGTCGAGTGGGCTCAAGGAGAAGCCACAATGAGTATACGCGCGACCTGGACATCAAGGGAAACCAGCGACGGCTACGAGCGCTCCCATGTCGTCGCGAACAACGTCGTGATCGAGTCCGAGTGGGCAGAGCCCCGCCCGTTCTTCGACCACCTCGTCGAACAGCGAAAGGTTGCGCACCTGCTGATCTTCTTGTTCGGGACGGCACTGTCGGTTCGCGAGCATAAGGTGCAGGACGAATCGATTCCGGCGCGCCTGATGGGTGGCGAGGTCTATGACCATCCGTTCGTCGAGCTGATCAGCGCGCGCACGGTCCGCGAGAGGGCGCAGCCGATCCCAACCGACAAGGAGCTCGGACGGCCACACCTGGTGTTGCAAGAGGTCGGCGCCGAGGGGCTCGCCCGCTGGGCCGAGGTCTACGACCAGTGGGATCGCTTCATCCTGCCCGCCGTCGCAGTAGTCGGGCGGCGGCAGCGCTTCACCGAAGACGTCGTCATGTCGACATCCATGGCGCTCGAAGCGGCAGGACAACTCATCGGGCGACGTCCGGGCGAAGACGCGACCTACGATCGCGGACGCGGTCGCCCGACGATGGCCACCTACGTTTACCGCTGTCTTGAACTACTCGGTATCCAGTGGGGTGACTACATACCGAGCCAGGTGGGACTTGCTCGCGCCATCTCGAACAATTACCGGCGGGTCAAGCACGCTGACAACGGGGCCTTCCCGGATCACGTTGAGACCTATCTCGTGAGCGTGATCAACGAACTTGTGGTGCGGCTCCTCGCCGCCAACCTCACGGGATCGGCCAACGAGTTGCTCGACAGGTATCGGGCGGGCTCGGAACTGTGGACTGTGCGGCAACAGTTCGAAGCCAATCACGTGCGTATCGGCGACGATGACGGGAACTGGGTGTCCACGGCCAAGGACGACGCCGCCAACCAGGCTGATCAGGACGCCGAAGCCTCGCTCCCGAGTTCCAACTCCTAGACCGTGCGCACGCCGACGCCCCGCTCACGAGCACTGCCCGTATATGGATCCCTCTCGCCCCCTTCGAAGCAGTCAGTGATTCGAGCACACCCCGCTGGCCGGCAGCTCAAGCCAGCATTCGGGGCATAGCTCGGCGGGCTTACGGACTTTGGTGGATCGGGAGAATCCGCTGCGTCCCAGCTGGTTGATCGGGAGCGTGATCAGTTCGCCGGTCCCATCCGCCCTGCGGAAGTAGATCGATCCGCGGTTGATGTAATGAACCAGTCCGCCGTCCGCAGGAACCATTGCGATGTAGCTGCCGCTACGAGGGATATAAGCCTCGCTGAATTCGAAGCGCGCCAGATGTTCCCGGACGGCTGCGAGATTGTCGAACGGAATGTGAAACTCGAGCAGAGCCGCATCGAACGTGCGGAACGTTCGCCGTCCACGCTCATCGTCGAGACCCTCCACGACAAATCCGAGTTCCTGCAGACGTCGGGCCGCGCCGGCCTTACCTCCGCTGATCGCGTCACTTGCTACCGCGACGCCGTGCTGAGCCTCGTACGCAGCGGCGAAGATCGCCTTCGAGTCGTAGCGGCCGGTGTCGGTAACCAGGAAGTAGTCCCTCGCCTCGCCGTATCCATACTTCTCGAGGAATGTCGACCGCCCGAGGCGGTCGAATTCATCGAGGGCGCCCTCAACGGCCTTCCGGTCTGTTAGCTCTGCATACGACACCATGACTGCGAACATATCGGAGCGGCGGACATACGCCCTGCGCGGTTAGCGATGGCTGTCGAACCCGCTCGGTCCTACACACGAGCACCGTCACCGTCACCGCTGCGCACTTGGGCGCCGAAGCTGAGCGTCGCTTCCTGCTGAGCTCGCTCGTCATCCCTACCCGCTGCGTCGTCGGTCTCTTCGCTGAGGAAAGTAGACTCCGACCGGAGGCGAAATGGCGAACGAGCGATCGGCATGGCGGGCAAACGATATCGTCACGTACGACGCTGTCCGCGATGCCGCGAACGCGGCCATCGCTGCGGTCCTACGCCTGGCAGATGACGGCGCGATCGTGCACACGAAGGCAGTCGCCGAGATATCTACGATCCGTCGTGATCTGCTCCTGGTGGATGCCTACGACCGGTGCGCGCTCGATGCGTTGCTTGAGCGCTTCACGAATCATACAGCCGAGTACTCAGAGCTGCCGACGTGACGGAACTCCGGCTGGATGATAGGGCGCTGCGGACAGTGTTCGAGGCGACGATCGCTCCGATCACGTTCCAGGAGCCGGCTCCCGATGACGGCCCAACGCTGACGCTCGTCTTAGGACAGCCGGGGTCCGGGTCAGGGCGGGCGGCTCACCGCTTGCTTGCCGAACATCCCGCTAGCGCGATCCTGAGCGCGGACGGCTTGCGGGCGTTTCATCCTCACTACCTCGAACTGTCGCGGTCGCGGTCGGACGAAGCGGCGCAGATCTTCGCAGAGGCAACCGCTGGGTGGCTGCGTGACGGGCTGGCCTACGCTCGGGTCAACCGCCGGTCGTTGTTGCTCGAAGGCTCGTTCCAGTCGGCGCAAGTTGCGTCTGCCACCGCTGAGCTCTTCAGCGCTGATGGGTACCGCACGCACGTCGCGGTGGCGGGCATCCCGCGCGCTGTCAGTCTTCTCTCGGAGACATCCCGCTACCTGCTTGCTCACCTCGGCGGAAGCGCGGCCCGCTTCACCGACCTTGCCGTGCATGACGCAGCGTTCGAGGCCACGCGGGCCCTCGTCACGCAGTTCGAGGGCGAGACATCCGTCGACCGTCTCACCGTCATCGGACGCTCGGGCGACTGGGTCTTCGACGCACACCGCACCGACGGATTCACCGGCGCGAGCCGTGCGCTCGCTCGTGAACACGTCACGCCACTGACGGGACCGGAGGGGATGCTGTGGCTCTCCGAGCTACGCGCATCGACGGACTACGCGCTCGAGGCCCGGCGACTTCCAGCTCAGCTGGCAGAAGTGCTCATTGCGCTGCATGAAATCGCGATCGCGGAAGTGGTCCCTCGCCTTCCGCTACCAACGAACTCGCTCGCGCGTTCGGGCGTGGAAGCGACCCTGCGGAGCCGGCTTGATGAGCTACGGGACGCGGTTGCGCCCGGGCGAACGCCGTTCGATTTCGCCGCTCCGAGCGTCACAGCGGCGACGCCTGACCTCGAGCTCGGGATTCCCTGACCGCTGAACACAATAGAGCGGTGATGCTCGCCACGTGCGGTCGACTCGCTAGAACGACGTCGAGTACGCAGCGGGCACGCTTCCGACCACAGCCGCCACAACGATCGCGAGCGCGACGACAAGTATCGTCACGACTCCGAGCCGGATTGCGCCGCGCGCATTGCCGCGCACTGCAGCCAGCGCGAGCGTCGGCACGGCCACAACGACGGTGATGCTACCGAGAGCGATTAGAACAAGCGCGACGCCCAAACGGATCTGCTCGTCCATGCTGGCACCTCCCGTCGCGAACCTGACTTCAGTGTGATCCGGGGTTGGGACATCGTTGTTCGGTCAGCAGCCCGACGCGGCAGTGCGACGGGCAAATTGGGTCACTGTGCATGGCCTGTCGTTGCCTGAGCAGACGCCGACCACAACTCCCGCGTTCGAGCCCGCTTCTCACCGTTCTCTCCAACAGTGGCTCACGAAGCGGTCGCGGTCGGTGCAGTGCCGGGACGTGGAGTAGCGGAGCGAGCGAAGCGAGTGAGCATACGCCGCGAAAGCCCGGCACGGAGCCGAGCGCGACCGCTACACTGGCGAGCTTCGGAGGGTTGACGCGCCGCGCCGCGATCTCCGCCCGCTGAACACGATCGGCAAGCCCTTATGGCTACTCGTCCGCGAGTGCTGCGAGGGCCTGCACGAGTTCGGCGCGATACCGGGAAGGGTCGAGGATCGTCGCAGTGACAAGGAGGCGGATCGGCGCGCCAGGATCGGCACCCCCAAGGGGCGCGAGGCACCAGCGCTGGTCGTCTTCGAGGCGGTGGCCAGGATCGGTCTCGACCTTGGTGGAAGGCCATGTGATTGCGCAGATCGCAAACCGGTAGAGCACGGCCTCGGTCTGCGATCGATCGATCAGCGGTGTGGGGGCTTCGGCGACGGGGTTCATCGGTTCATTCCCGTCTGGTCGTGCGGTAAGAGATGCTGGTGTGGGGCGGCGGGGTCGAGATGGTGAGGTCGTCGCGGCGGCTCGCGATGGCGAAGCCGCTCGTTGATCGCGCGGCCGATCGCATCAAGCCGTGCTTCCTCAAGCTCTTCGGGCGTCGGGCGGTGTTTGGGCTTCGGACCTGGCCGCGCACGGGCGAGCTCCTTCTCAAGACGCGCGAGCTCTTCCTTCTGCATGGCGAGGTGGTGCGCCGCGCGCACCTTGAGGCAGTCGCGCTTCCACGAGGCCCAGAGGTCATGCGGTGTCGCGATCGAACGGAGCGCTACCTTCAGTTCGGCATCCGTCCATTCCCGTCCGAAGAACTCGTCGGCCGCCGCCCTGTTGGCGAATCGCTCATCTCTGTCGACCCGGTGAAGCCGGCGTACTGGAAGGCCCGCGTCGACGCGGCGTTTCTCGCGGTCCCTCCAGCGCTGCTGCGCGGCGAGTTGCTTCTCCCTATTCGCTGCGTAGTATGCCCGGCGACGCGCGCGCTGCTCCTCGGGGTTATGGGCGTACGCCTCGCGCCGTCGTTGGCGGTGCTTCTCAGGATCGGCGCGGTACTTCTCGCGGAGCCGAGCGTTCACTTGATCGCGATGCTTGTCGCGCCACCGCTTCGCGCGGGCACGCTTGCTTTCGCGGTAGGCATCGGGGTCCTTCGCGCGCTGCGCGACTCGATACCGCCGCTGATACTCCAGCTGTTCTTTACGGTGCAGCGCGTAGTACTCCCGCTGGTATTGGCGCCGGGCGTCCCGCCGTTGCTTCTCGCGGTCGTAGAGCCGCGCGTTGGCGTGGGCGATCCGCAAGCGCGCATCCTCGAGCTCGCGCGCGACGTGGTCGTCGGGCACCGCAGTGCTCATCGCTCACTCCTAAGCCGCTCGGCGAGCTGCTTGATCTTGAGCGGCTGGAACCCCGACCAGTGGTGGTGGTCGTCGACGACCACGACTGGCGCCTGCGAATAGCCGAGATCGTCGATGACGTACTCGCGAGCTGCGGAGTTTGCAGGATCGGCGAGATCGACGTCCGAATGCGGGATGCCGGCAGCGTCCAGAACCCGCTTCGTCATCGTGCACTGCACGCACTCGGGTCCCGTTGTGTAGACGGTGATCATGACCGGAATCCCCGCGGGAGGGTGTCGCCGGTACTCCGATGCGTCTGCGCCTGCATCCACGCGTCAACGTCCGAGAGCTTGTAGACGACGGTTCGGCCGAACTTCAGATACTTAGGGCCGTCGCCGGTGCGCCGCCAGGAACCCAAGCGGCTGAGCGGGACGCCTGGCAGCAGGTCGGCGAGTTCTTGCGGTGTTAGGAAGGTGTGCTCGGGATCGTCCGAACGTACCTGCATGATCGTGACCATCGTCCACCTCCAGTTGTGCATGACCAACGTTGTTTGACATGAGTGAAGCACTATGCGCTACTCTATGCAAGAGGTAGATGCAAAAGCGCCGCGCGGTTAGACAAACTGAGGGGGTGAAGGTCGACGTGACAACTCTCGAAGGCACCCCCGTTTCATCGCAGGATGCGACGCAGCCGGTCGGGTCCGCGCTGCGCATAGCGCCGGCGTTCCTCGCCACGACCGTCGATGCCGAGCTCGGGTTGTCGACAGCCGTTACCGCTCGATACGTTTCGAGGGAGGGCCGCTACGTCATCAAGGGCGTCACCAACATCGCGATCAGCGATGACGTGGAGCTCAACTATCCGACAGTGGCAAAGGTCGGGATGCAGGCGATCGTGCAGGCGGCAGCACCGCGCTGCATCTTCTTGACGCTCGACGACGAGGCCGATCCCTTGGCCCGCTGGATCTCCGTCGACGAACTGACCACTTCGCAGGGCCGGGTGTTGCCGCCCCATCTCGCCGCGGAGGTCGTGCGTCGGGGTTCCAGCGAGGCCCGGATGCAGGTCATCGAGCTGCTTTACGGCTCGGCGGCGCTCGCAGGACTCCCGCCGGCGAAGCTCATCCAGGCAGAGCTCGGCGTTCCGCACAGGACGGCGTCGTCGTGGATCATCGCAGCCCGGGCAGCCGGGCGGCTCGCGGGCATGAATTACAACGCCGGTCGACCGGCACGTGGCTAGCGTCCACGCTTACCAATCCGCGAACGGCAGGCGCTACTACGTCCGCTACTACAAGCCCGACGGCAAGCAGGGCGCTAAGCGCGGATTCCGGACGAAGCGGGAAGCAGAAGAGTTCGCGGCCACTGTCTCAGTCGCCATCACGCAGAACAGCTACATCGATCCAGCCGACTCAAGAGTGACTGTCGCGGCGCTGGCAGAGGTCTGGTTGCAAGATCAGGCCGCAGTTCTCAAGCCTTCCTCCCTGCATCCGCTCGAGTCCGCATGGCGAGTTCACGTCGAACCGAGATGGGGAACAACGCGCATCGCCGCGATTCGGTACAGCGACGTGCGCGCGTGGGTGACCGAGCTTTCGAGCTCTCGCGGCGCGACCACAGTGATCCGCTCGTACGGCATCCTGGCTTCAATTCTCGACATCGCTGTGCGCGACCGTCGCATCGCTGAGAATCCTGCTCGGGGCATCAAGCTTCCGCGCAAACGTCCGAAGCGACGCGTATACCTATCGCATGCGCAAGTCGATCAGCTTGCGGCCGAGGCGGGCTACCCCGAGGTGGTGTACTTCCTCGCGTACACAGGCCTACGGTGGGGCGAAGCCACCGCCCTGCGCATCGCTGACGTCGACTTCTCGCGTCGCCGTGTGCAGGTGCAGGAGAACGCCGTAATGGTCAACGGCAAGGTCCTCACCGGCACTCCCAAGACGCATGTGACGCGCTCCGTCCCGTACCCGGACTTCCTCGGCCCCGAGCTGCAGCTGCTTGCGCGCGGCAGGCGTCCCAGTCAGCTCTTGTTCGGCGATGGCGTCAATCACCTTCGGTTGCCGAACTCGCAGGACGGCTGGTTCGCGAACGCGGTCAGGAGGGCGAGGGCGAAGGACCCGACGTTTCCATCTGTCACACCCCACGATCTGCGCCACACCGCCGCCAGCCTCGCCATCAGCGCGGGCGCGAACGTCAAGGCTGTCCAGCGCATGCTCGGCCATGCCTCCGCCGCGATGACGCTCGACACCTACGCCGACCTCTTTGACGACGACCTCGACTACGTCGCAGACGCGCTGAGTCGCGCACGTTTGGCGGCACCGGTCATCGTGGTGCGCGAGCAAGAGCGACCACGACTCGGGCCTCGCTGACCACCCGTCGTTTCCGACGCTGCTCCGGGCTCGCTCACGCTCCCCAGGGACCGACACCCGCACCCCACACGTGGTGGCCAGGCGCTCAGGCAGCCGGCGATGCCATCGCAGCTCCTGACCCACCACCGATGCGAGCGTTGAGCGACACGCACGCCTCGGCGGGTCGAACTAGTCCCGCTCGCGCCCAGGCATGCGCTCGAGCCGCCGAGGTCTCGGCGAAGAGTGTCACCGATGTCCTGAGACATCACACGTGCACTTGAGAAGACGCATCTTCTCAAATTCTTCTCAAACCGGTTCCGCCGCCCACGCAAAAGCCCCGCGATCCCAGTGTTTCCAAGGGTTCGCGGGGCTTCGACGCTGGCGGTGACGGTGGGATTTGAACCCACGGTAGGGGGTTACCCTACACAACTTTTCGAGAGTTGCACCTTCGGCCGCTCGGACACGTCACCGTCGTCCAGTTTACGACACACCGGCGGATGCT